>ERZ1292637.1375-Hain-H14-01um-R3-1375-length-10394-cov-5_pt1 | contig 10394 bp, 9 predicted proteins | sample MGYA00564405_ERZ1292637 | MGnify/ENA primary metagenome ERZ1292637 (study PRJEB36523, sample SAMEA6512645) | groundwater metagenome | collected 2019-01-09 | study: AquaDiva: Metagenomics assemblies of 32 groundwater samples | reverse complement strand
TGTTCTTAATGAATTTCGTAGGTTAGATGCCTGCTCTAATTCTGCCTGTCTTCGCTGTATATCTCCTCTCTCTTGGAACTGTTCACTACCCGTTTGAATGGCAGTCAATACATCGGGGTTGAGTTGATAAAAAGATGATTGTTGAGGTTGTCTCTCGAAACTGCCTTGTCCAGCTAGGACTCTTGGTGAACTACCAACACTCATACCTGGTATGTTTGAAGCACCATATTGACCACCGAATTCCAACGCCCTACTCCCAGCTTGATAAGCTAATTGCGAACGATTTTGAGCTATTCTACCTTGTACATCTTGGGCCAAGCTAAGATCTCGTTGGTTACGAATTCCGCTTTGACTAAAGCCTTGCTCGGCTGAACTAGCCGCTATATCACGGACTTGTTGTCCGTACTGTCTCTCAAGATTACTCTCAAAATCTTGTAACTGTTCAGTACTATATCCCTGTTGCCTAAGTAATTGTTCCCTCGCTACTGTAAATTTATTTTTGTAAAAAGGAGAAATTTCATCTTGGGCAATCCGAAGAAACTCTGCCAAGCGAGTTGGGTCATTTAGGTCCACATTTTTATTCAGGACATACCCCTTAGAATACATGGAATCTAAGGCCTTCTTACTCATCGAGGTCATGGTTTGGTTGAAAACCAAATCATAAGCCGGGGTCCCCCCTGGAACGCTTGAATCTGCCCCAGGAGGGGCGTTTACCCCAGCGGGACTACCTTCTGGTAGATGGTCAAAATTAAGGCCTAAGCTTTTAAATTCTGGTAATTCGATATGCCTATTCGTGCCAGTTTCAAAAACATCATTACCGATCTTGTAGTAACGGCTGGTTTGAATACCTAGAGTTTGGGGAGTAGCTTGTTGTTGTTCGTAGGTTCTGGGTTGAGTTGATTGAGCCGCTGTCGGCGCCGCGCCAGTAGCCGACCCACTTGTATAAAATAACGGATCATTAGGTGATCTTTCTCTTCCCCCGACATCCAACCATTTTGCCAAATCAAATTGAGGCGTTGGTATATCAGGGGCGTTCGTAGCGCCATAACCAAACAATTTTGCTATCTCTTGATTAGGAATACCGATACTTCTCCAGTCGCCTATTGCTTTAATTCCAACTGTTCCTCCGGGGCCAGTTTCTAGTTGACTCTGAAGTCCCTGTATTTCTTGAGGACTTAATTTAGCAATCATTCCGCCTTCTCCCCGTAAATGCTCAAGCAAAGCCTCGCCTCTTAATCCTCCGGGAGTGCTGTCTCCGATGGACGCGATAATATTAGCCGCGGATGTCTCGGTCATTTTTCCTTCAGTTCCTTTGGGAGTAAAGTATCTGTCTCCTATTTGAAAGTATACTGTGTTTCTATTTATTGGCATATATATATTATAGCATATTTAGCTCATTTTCTAAAGTAACCTTGGGGATACTAATAAAGCATTAATTTGGGCTGTTCCTGTGGTTGGGGTTGCAAGTGCTATGGCAAAGGCCATATCTCCAGTGACTGCTTTCTTGGCATAATAAGCTGCGGTAAAGGTTGATAGCCAGTCTCCTGTAGCTATAGAAGCAGCGATATTAGAAACATACAAAGTTTGCGTGAATCCTGCCATTAATATATTTCCATAAACAGTACTTGCGATAGATTCTAGAGCTATGCCGAAAACCTTATTACTCCCTGAAGTTGTTGTTGTCGTTACAGATTCCCCATCAGTAGTTGAAGCGATAGTTACAACATTCCCGGCTCTTAGAGCAGATCCTGATACATTTAAAAATCTCCAAACTTGTTTTTCTGTTCTAGGGGATGCGTTAATATTTCCGAGAGAATTAATAACAACATCTGTCGGATCAAATTCTGTTGAAGTAGGAGAAGTGCTAGATGGCGTTGGTATATTTCCAATAGCGGTAATATTTGTAGCCGTAGAAGTAAAGTTAAAATCAGTGCCCTGATTACTTTCAGCTTGATTTCCTATTAACTGAACATTGTGCCCTTTAATTAGAAAACCGTCACTGCCGACACCATCATTACTATTAGAAAGACAACCAATAAAAGTTATAAAGCCAGAATTAGCATCAATACTAATTCCAACATTATTATTATTGCTAGAGGTGCAAGCCATAAATTTACCCAACAGAGTGCTAGCGGCGATAGAGGAATTAAAATCGATACCCACACCGTCATTGCTTTCTGCCGTGCAGTTTATCATACTAAAAAACTTTAGAGCGCTACTGGCGCTATTGGTAAACAAAAATCCTTTTCCGGTATTTAATAAGGCATAACATTGATAAAGTATAAAGCGATAATTACCGTCTGTCGCATCTCCGATAATCTCAAAACCATTTCCAGTATTTGTCGTGGAAATCACATTAAATAAGTTGTAATCCAAACATCCAGTAATTCTTAACCCTTTTTGATCACAACTACTTACCTTTATATTTTCAAGATTAAAAAAACTAGCAAAAGAAATATCCAAGCCAGCAATATTATTACTATTTTGTAATGTTAAGTTTTTTATAGAAAAGTTTGAAATATAGGTTCCTTGAGAAGTACCCGTAACAAGCACACCTAGGCTACTGCCATTAAATTCTAGAATAGTAACATCTCTCCCGACTCCCATTAATACCACATTTGATTTCATATTAATATTTGCGGTTAGTGTATAAGTTTTAGCCAAAAGTTGCACCGTCCCGCCACCTTCCCTATTTACCGCATCTATTGCAGCCTGTATATCGTCTCCCGGAGCTACTTGTCTTACAAGTCCTCCGATAGAGAGCGTTTTAAGAGTCAAATTACCTCCCTGTAGAATAGAGCCCGTATTTAAAGCGTTATCAACTGTATCATAAACCACCCCGGTAGAATTGCTGTCGATAGGTTTGTTTAATAGTTTATCGAATCCGAAATCTTGTAAGTTAGCCATTTTTTACAAACTCTCCGCTAATCTGAGGTATTTCAATCCCCAAGAAAACAGGAGGTTCATTAGTCGAAGAACCAGTAAGTTTAAACCTGATCCGATGAAATTTCTTTGAATTTTTATCGTAGTATGTCAGAAGTTTGTCTAAAGACGGGCTGATAGTCACCCAGTCGGTATAGTCATCAGTTTGATACATGAGTTGCATTCCTTGGCCTTTTTCGGCTATGGCTATCATCTGCTGAATCTCCTTTTGGTTCTCTATTCCACCCCATTCGTACCATTTCGTAATAGCTCGGAATTTGATTGATTCTCCTAAGTCGGCATTGCCTTTATTAAATTCGGCCATGACTCCGGTATTGAGTCCGACCATGATTGATTTTGATGTTCCTGTTACGAACGGCATTCCTCGGTTGATAGTTGTCGGATATGAGTAAACCGTCCAGACTTCTGAAGACTCGGTAAATCGAACTACGCAAGAAGTATAGGTTACACTCTGCTTCGCTTCGGCTACGGTTACGCTTCCTATAGACCAATAGATATGGTCGCCATCTTTCCAACCGGCAACATCGTCATAATTTCCGAAAGTTATCGCTTTGACTATGTCGTCTATCGGGCGAGAGATTTCTTCGGGATAACCACCTGAATATCGGTAAAAACCCGTGTCGTGGTGGAAATACAGACCTCTTTTACCTTCAATAACCGACTCTTGAGAGCGTGTTCCGACCCGAATTAGGGGGTCGGGATCGACTCCAGAGGTACGAAAACGATAAATATAGTTTGGTTTAAAACACAGAAGTTCAAGTGAAAATCTCTTTAATCCGGTGAAATTCTCTCCATCTGAAGGGTTAATATCTACATAGTCTGTTTGTGGAGACCAAGTTATGATTCCTGATGAGGAGATAACTGACGAGAACCACAACCTAGAGCCAAAAGGTACATAGTTGGTATCTCCGGTTAGATAAATACGAGACTTATAAACTTCACCGTATTGTGGTCGGGCGTATGCTCCCACACCTGTTCCGTTTACATACCACATATCATCTGGGTTTATTGGGTTTCCACTATTAGTTGAGAAGTTCGAGCCCGAAAATACTTGCATAGAGTTTTCCGACCCACCAAACATAAGAGTCCTTTGAGCAAAGTCCACGAATCTAAGGGCCCCCGAACCGACACCCTTGCCTATTTGAGCCCAGGAAGCACCTTGACGCTGATAGATTGTCGCCGAGCCGGAAGCTACGAAAACAGCGATAGCTGAGGACGAACCCTCGTTATGAAGTCCGATACAAGGGTTTGTTGTAGAGACTGTAGCTCCGATGGCTGTGAGTCCGGGGCGAGATTGAACCGCCCCGATTCTGTCACAGTGCATGTTGATTATTTCAGTTAAGGCTTCGTCGGGAATTAAAGAATCATCCACAGATTGCTGTCTTATAAGTCCTCTTACGCCCAAGTTTCTAATACTTTGTCGTGGTAATGGTTGCATATCATAATTCGTCTACATCTGGGGAAATTCGTATTTCCACTCCTGCGTATTCATTCCCTAGGGCTTCTTTTTTCTTTGCTTGCCACAACTGAAAGTCAGGGTCTTGCACATCGTTTAACATCGGGTTCTTTCGCTTTTTTATACGGTAAGAAAGATAGGGGACGAAAATGTCCGGATTAGGTTCGTCTAACTCGTCGGCATCGCTATTGGCCGCAAAGATTGTAGTGTAAGCATCTAAAAATATGTTTTGGTCAACATAAGCGGTATCTATTGGCCTGTTGAAATAGATATAAGCACTACCACCGCCTGGTTCAGCAAATACAACAAACTTGTCAGGCAAACCAAAGGAAGCGTTTTCATAAGCATCAGATCCAATGGAAGCCGAGGGATAAGAACCATGCGAGGTAATGGTAAAACTATTAACCTCACCTGTAATACGAGTGCATGCGATATTCATTCCTTCTACTTGAATAGTTGGCGAACCAGAGAAGTCCCGACCAGAAGCTAACCAAATAGAGGTTGAGGTTCCGCGAGTGTAGGCATGGTCTAATTTGGAACGAGGGATATTTCTCCAGTCAAAATCCCATTCCTTTTTGTCATAGTAGCTCATGTTAGCCTCCGCCCCGATTCTTACTCCATAAACATTTTCTCCTGTGTGCGGTTTTTCAACCCAGAGAGGAAGCTCAATTCTAAACGAACCCGTTAAAGCCGAACCGATGACATTGTTGTATCTTCGTCTGAAAGGTCTTTTGCCAAGGGATAGGTGGTATTCTCTGCGAGCTTCAAACAAGCAACGGTTCAAAAACTCATCTGAAATAAGCTCCCCGTCAATTTCCTCGTTCACCGCTTCTAGGGCTCGTTTCTTAATCTCATGGACTGTATTGTCTCCAAATCCGGCGAACGGAATAGCGTCTGACCAATCCGAGTTCGTTGAACCGACAGTTTCGTTGAATCGTACAAAATAGAATCCTGAAGTCTTAGTGGTGTCTTTGAAAAGGTCTTCTGAACGAGAAGGGTTAATGTCTTGTGGATAGGCCATTAGAGTAGATTTTGTGCCTCCAACAGTCGTGGCATGTTGCACCTCAAACCTATTCCAATCAATTATGTAAACTTTGGAATCTTGAGGATGGTCGAAACGGAGTGACCTAGCGACTACTCCAGTCAGGGTTACTCCAGTTCCACCCGGTGCAGTATTATCGGAAGTTCTGATTATTTCAGTCCTTTCTTGACCTAATTCCCCTATCATTATTATCTGCCCCGATGAAGTTGAAAGGGAAGTAAAAGCTAAGGTGCTTTGAACACCTATTGAAGTTGCCCCCGCGACAACATCGCCTGTTAAAAAGGTGAACTCTTTATCTTGTACTATTGGCGATAATGAAGGATATATCGTTTTTGGCATTTAGTATTTTATTACTTTATTGTCCGATTCCAATTAACATTCTTCTACGAGAAACTGCACCGGCCGCCGCTGTATGCACTACCACCAATTTAGGGTCGCTATCTGTGCCCGCAGTATCAGCAAAATTGCCATAAATATTCGCAACCTTACCGCCTTCCCAAGTCGGAGTTACATTAGCCACATCGTAGTTCTGATTTCTAGTTCCAAACTTGGAAACACCAGTTTTAGATATGTTTCCTCGCCCGGTGGCATTAAAAGTAAAATCATTGTAAGCTATTGTAGACCAATTAGCGTAAGTTATCGGTGAACCAGTCTGTGAAGTCCCTTGCACTTGAGCGTAGTCTCCTACCAATAAAGTAGTATTCGTGTTGGGCGTAGAAGTGTAAATATCAACATCGGGAGCCATCGGCGTGGTAAAGGTATCCGCTTTTGAAGTGCCTTTTATGGATAGGGTTGCCGCATCTATAGTATCGCCATCAGGAATATCGGAAGTATCAAATAAAAATATAGCTCTTACTAAATTAGTCCATTGGTCGCTAGTAACATTATGCGTGGACGCATATGTGAGAATAAAATCGGCCGTTGTTGTGTCTTTGGTGTTTCCAGCATCAGTTCTGATAGTTGCCCAGATTACTCCAGCAGCGGAATATCCTTGCCAGACGGAACCGTCAATCGTGGTAGTGCCAGGGTCGCCAGCGTCGGGACGATAAATAGTGTGCGTGCTTCCCACTTTCCCGCTAATTATTTTGTCTCTAGGAATACCCTTGGAAACAACTTTTATCGTATGGGCTAAATCATTTAAGATGGCTTGCTTGGGATTTTCGGTTAATTTTCTATCTGGTAAGAAATCAGCTGGATTGCCGAATCTTGGCATTTCTGCCGTTCCGTTATTTACTGGCCTTACAATCGTTCCGTTCGGGTCGTCAATTAAAATCGGCGGATTGATAAATACAAATCTTTCTATATCAACCGTGCCGTCTTTCCCGAATCCTACTTGTCCATTGGCATCCCAAGCTTTGGCGTAAAGCTCCACACCACTTTCAATAGCTTTAAAAGAAACAATTTCTATATCGTAATCGGCTCCTGAAAACTTAACATTGGTTCTGGGAACAGATTTAATCTTGGCTATTTCTTGCCCTTTTATTCGGGCTTTTTCTGCTCCTGTTTTGTTTTGTAATAAATCAACAATCATTTTTTAAGCACTTTCTTTGATGTACGATATTGAATAATGTACTAAACTACCTTGATTCAATAAGGCTAAAGTCGTAGAAACTCCGGTAGCAAATAGGAACCCTGGCGGAGTTATCGCTAAGTTTGCACCTTTTGGAGTAGAGGTTGTTTCGACGGCCGTAATAAGTGGCACCCAGAATACAGTCGGTGAAGTTCCTGCTCCATTAGTAAACTGTACATTCGATGATGATATTCCCGTTGTCTGAAGATTGTAGGCGAATATTTTGAAATTGGCATTGGCCGATGGAGATACCAGCGTTACACCTGAAGCGGAGACACCGGAGGTTGAACCTGCAACCGTGAAGATATTGGCCGTATGGAAAGCATTTACAAGGACAGCCGATTCAGGGCCAACTTTAACAGTTATAGTCCCTGCAGTTGTTAAAAGATGAACTCCTAAAGTTCCCGAGGCACTCGTCGTCTTAATAGCTACTAGGTCATCAATTTTTCCTACATTGACCTGTATCGTGCCATCTACTTTGCCTAGATTAACGCCTACTGTGCCAGCTATACCATTCATTCTAACGCTCACAACATCGTCAATCCTTCCCACAACCGTTTGTATTGTGCCGTCAATCTTTCCGATGTTTACTCCGGCTGTTCCGGCAACAGAGACAAATTTAACTGAAACAACATCAGCAACCGTTCCCACATTTACAGCCAAAGTTCCTCCTGAAATATTAACTACTTTAACAGAGTCATTGATTTTACCAACATCAACTTGTATTGTGCCGTCTACCTTACCTAAATTTACACCTAGAGTTACCCCCGTACCTGCCGCTACAATATTTATTTGAGCTGAACCGGCTAAACGAACTACTTGTCCGTAAGCAGTTGAAGAAGACCCTACATCAAGAGAGGCTACTTCAGCTACTGCCGCGTTCACGCTTGGGTCTCCAATCACAACAACCTGTCTGCCTTCAAGATTAGTCGCCTCTGTGCGATAATCAATAGAAGCACTTTGGGAATCCGCGTTAAAAATTACAATTTTTGTATCTGCCATTTATTTAAAATTAATCAGTATTTCTTATGGAAACTATAGGGATATCGTCACTTCTAAAAACTGCCGGTATTTCAGGAGTTGTTTGAGTTCGAGTGTAGGTTAGTCCTAACACCCCAATTAAATATCCTGGTCCAGCAAAATTTATTGCGGCAACCGCAGGTACTAAAACTCCGAAATTAGAATATCTAGTCCTTAAAATGGGTGCGTCAGTATTCCTAACCCTTGAGGTCGGAGCATCGTTGCGAATATTTGCTTTCATTAGAGGTTATCTAGAGGTTATCTGCCACCGAGTTCAACTCCGGTAACATTTACATACCAACCATCAGAGGCATTGCCTAAAGTTCTGGCAAATATCAGTCCACCAACAACGGTGCTCTCCCATGCTCCTATTTGAGGCGCAAGAGACGCACTTGCTGATAAACTGAAAGAGGCAATTCTGTCATTACCATTGTCAAAGTAGAACGCAATTGTTCCGTTCACATTGGTAGCAATGGATAAGTCGGTAATTACAACTCTTTTGTCCGAAGGTGGTGTCCAAATAGTTATTGTGTTCGGGCCACTGATAACGACACTCTTTGAAAGTGGTGTATAACCTTTTGAGAGGTAAAAATTTAGTGCGCTCATAGTAAAAATTTACATTTATAGTCCTTGCGTTGTCCAGCGAAATGCATATCTTCTGGCAAGAGCTTTACTTGCTCAAGGTCCAGATTAGACAGAATGTCCGCTATCATTCTTTGTAGTTTACGGTCAAAGCGTAAATAATACTTAATTCCCATCACCAGCAGTCGCCAAGTATCTTTGACTTCCTGGGTCTGCTCTCGTGAACTCATTACATCCATTAGACGTAAGAGTTCTTTTACTGTGTTTTTCTTCAATCCTTCCTTGTCCAGTTCCACAATCACATCTTGAAACCGGAATCTGTACGCATTATCAAACTCAAGTATCGTACAGACAATATCTTTGAGCATAAGTCTTAACTCAAGCGTTCCTAGGTCCTCGTTGGCTCTAGGTGTATCGAAGGCCTTGTAGATGGCCCTGACTGCCGTACAGTAACGATTACTCTTGATTCGAGACCTTTCTATCATCCGGTGAAAAGTTCTTGTGGCGGTAGAGATTAAGTCTCTAGCCATAAAGACTAACGGAAACATCAATAACAAACGTAGTTTATTTCGATGCTTGATCGAGTGATAGAGCCCGCTTAACGTCCCACGACTTATCTTTTTAATGAGGTCTATTTTCTCAACAAACTCAAAGTAAGGAAATCCTCGATAAGGAAAGGGATGGTTTGACATATAAGTCAGCACCCCCCCCTCTTCAGGGAACTCTACCTTCGTCAGGGCATTGGTATCTGTAGGAACTTCAGACTGAAGCGTAGGAATCTCTTTCATTTCTGCGACTATTCCGTGCATCAGTCTTACATTATCCATATACCCTGCCACTTCTGGAGGTAGAGTTCCTTCGGGGATACCAATGATTCCAGCTTTACCGTTTCCTATGTGAGTTTGATCATTCATTATCTTACTGCGGTGTAACTACCTACTAAGTCAATGTAGCCAGTACCTTGCCCTAAGTTATTGAAGAAAAGTGTAATATTTCCAGCTCCAGGTTGTGCACGCAATAAGATGTATTGTGTACCCTGTGTACCGTATGTGTATGTACCTCTTTCCGCTAGGTTAAATGTTATACCATCTTCTACAGTAATACCTGCAACAGTAACTATAGTTGAGAACCAGGGAGCAGAACCAGCTTGTGCTGCTATTTGAACCGCCACTGTTCCCGCAACCGCAAAAACCCCACTTTTATTGGGAAATCTCCAAGCTCTTGCACCATCTAAAGAGCCACCATCAATAGAAAGAGTTCCCGCAAAAGTGTCGTTTCCTCCGACACGTAAGGCTATTGAGCCTTTAATATTTACTCCTGAAAAGGAAGTAAAGTTTTGTGCGCCATATACTGCCATAATTTTTGATGATTATAGTGGCCACCCCCGGCTCTCCGCAGTGTCAAATGACCCTTTGGCAACCGGACAGGTGGTACACTCCCTAACTTAATTGTTAAGAGTTTGATGTATAACTAACAATACAAACGCGTTACATCATGCGGCATTGGTATTTTTTGAGCCGACCCAGCCTCTTGGGTCGTTGTGTCCCAAGTCGAAGATCGTAGTAGCTTTATACTGAATTTCTCCAGTTTTAAATACTACATTTGGACCTTCTAGCTCAATTCCTTGAGCTTCCTTAAACTGAAATCCATATCTGGAATTCTTATAAGAAGAATCAAACATAAACCAATAGCTTGTATTGGTGGTGATCCAAGGTAGAGCGAGTATTTTGTATACCGGCACTGCACCTGAATCGTGGTCTGCTGAACCAGGAATCCAGCTC
>ERZ1292637.1373-Hain-H14-01um-R3-1373-length-10402-cov-29_pt1 | contig 10402 bp, 16 predicted proteins | sample MGYA00564405_ERZ1292637 | MGnify/ENA primary metagenome ERZ1292637 (study PRJEB36523, sample SAMEA6512645) | groundwater metagenome | collected 2019-01-09 | study: AquaDiva: Metagenomics assemblies of 32 groundwater samples | reverse complement strand
GAGGCCCTCGTGACGCTGCTCACGGATGACCGACGCTGGCAGGAGTGCGTCGAGTTTGGGCGTTGGGTCGCGGCGGGCTACTCGTGGGACGCGACGGCCAAGGCGCTGGCGGAGGCGTGGCACAGAATCGCATGAGACTCGTCGTGCTGCCCGCGCCGGGTTCCGGTCTCGCCTCAATGGCCTTGACGGGTCAGCTTGAGCGGCTCTTCGTCCATCTCGGTTACTACGCCAATACCTTCGACCTCGCCTACGTGACGTGGGGCGATCCGGACGAGGAGGCACGCCTCTGGAAGCCGTTCGCCGACCAGACGGGGGCGCGGCTCGTCCACGCCAGTCGGCGCCGGGCGGCGCTGCGCCACGCAGAGGTGGTTCGGTGCATGAACCTCAGCGCGGCCCGAACCGCCCTGCCGAGCCTCCGCCCCTTCGTGGTCTCGCTCGGGGCCGACTACGCCGCGATCGCTCGGATCCACGGGCGCCCGGCCTGGAAGTGGCGACTCCTCCAAGCGGTGGCGATCCGCCGCGCCCGCCGCGTGCTGGTCCCGAACCGCCAGATGGCGACCGATCTCATGTGCCGCTACCCTGGGCGGCCGATCGTCCATCAGCCGAACTGGGTGGACTGCGAGCGGTTCGCGCCGACCGGCGTCTACGGGCTCGGCCAGACGCGCCTCGTGCTATTTGTCGGCCGGCTGGTCAAGGAGAAGAATCTGGAAGCGCTCGCCCAGGCGGTCGCCGTCCTGCCGAACGCGCGCCTCCTCTGCGTGGGCGACGGCCCGTTGCGCACCCGCCTGACCGTACTCGGGGCCGAGTGCGTCGGCCCGCAGCCCTGGACGAGCCTGCCGCACTGGTACCACAGCGCCGACGTCTTCGCGCTGCCCTCGCTTTCCGAGGGCCACCCGAAAGCCCTCGCCGAAGCCATGGCCTGCGGGGTGGCCTGCATGGTCAGTTCCGCCGTGACCGAAGGGGGCGACGCCGTCTATCGGACGGATGATCTCGTGGGCGGACTCAAGGAGTTGCTGCGCGAGGATGTGGCCGCCGACTACGGGCGGAGGGCGCGGGCGTGGGCGCTCGCCGCGTGGGATGTGCGCACGCTCATGCCGAGGGAGATCGGCTACCTGAAGGCGGCGGCGCGGTGAAGACGATTGACGATTTACTTCGCTCTCAACGTCAGCGCGCTGCATCTCGACGCTATTATCGTCGTAAGAGGAGCGCGATGGGACTCCTGCCGAAAGCCCGTAGTACAAGATCAATTGCGTGGGCCTGTCTTCACTGCGGCAAAAAGGCCCTCGTCGTTCCATCGGAGGTGGCGCGTCGCTTTTGCGACCTTACTTGTCGTTGGGCATACGCTAGGGCCACGCGCACGAGCAAGACTGCGATTTGTCATCCGGACCGAACACGACGATGGAAGGGTCTATGTATTTCTTGCTGGCGAGCACAATGGACGCCCGATCAGGGACGGCGAGCAACCTGTCATCCCGACCGGCCCCATCAAGGTAAGGGGTTGTGTCTGCCGTGTTACGAGGCGAAGCGGCGGGCAGAGCGGGACAACCAGAGACTGCGGTTGCGTTATAGCTTTGGGATTAGCCTTGAACGCTACGATGAGTTGTTCCGACGCCAGAATGGCCTCTGCGCGATTTGTGGGAAGAATGAGCAGGCAATTCGATCATTGAAGGGTTCCGGTTTAGCAAGGGGCAAAAAGAGCCTAGCCGTAGATCATTCGCATAAAACAGGTCTTATTCGCGGCCTTCTGTGCCACCGATGCAATATTGGTCTTGGTCACTTAGATGAGAACCCAGTGTTTTTGGCGCGCGCCATCGCATATCTAGCCGATCATCTTGGCGAGTCTGGTGATCTGCAAATTCGAAGGTGTAGAAAACATGCGTATCGCGTTGCTGTCCATTCCTCAGGGGTCCCTCAACTTCAAAGATCTCAGGGTATTCAGTAATGCGACTTGGAGTCTTGCTCTCGCATCCTCTCCATGAGAGGAACGTCGTCCACTCCGGCCTCCACGGCTTCTTGGAGCAGCGCGGCCACCGGGTCATGACGTTCATTCCAGGTCCCCCGCGCTTCGCCCGCCTCCGGCGCTCGCTCCGGCTCGCGGCCATGGTCGCGGAGGAGCCCCGGAGCCAGACCTACCGCCACAAAGCCAGCCTGCGCCGGGGCGGGCCGAGGATCGAGGCGGCGCTCTGGCGGCGCCTCGCCGGGCGGGGCGTGGACCTCGTCGCGTGGGCGCGGCGGGTCGAGGCTGGGCTCCCTATACCGCCCTATATCCGCCAGGCCATCCGGGAGGCCCATCCGGACCTCTTCCTCTGGCCCACCATGATCCACATGGACGCCCTCGAAAACGACTTCGTGCGGGCCGCGCAGGCCCAGGGCGTGCCTGTTCTCGGCGCCCCCGCCTCCTGGGACACCCTGACGACAAAGTCGGCCTTCCTGACCCGCCCGGATCGGCTGATCGTGTGGGGCGAAGCCTCCAAGCGCCACGCGGTCGAGCAGCACGGGTTTGCCTCGGAGGCAGTTTCGGCCTCCGGCCCGCCGCACTTCCGTCCCTACGAGGGTGGCGTGATCCCACCGGGAAAAGGCGTGCTCGTCGCCGGCACGTCATTGAATTACTGGGAGGATGAGGCGGGCGTGGTGGAGCGCCTGCGGCGGGCCTTTCCGGGGGTCGAGATCGCCCACCGGCCCCACCCGCGGCGCGTCGGAAGTTGGGATCGGGATGTCTGGGCCGTGCGCCGCGCCCTTGAACCCGCCGCGTGCATCGTCGCCGCCTTCTCCACGGTTGTCATCGAGGGGGCGCTCCTCGGGCGTCCAGCGATCCTCGTTGGCTTCAGCCAGGGACCGCAGGGGCGCGTGCTGGAGCATGCGAACTACACCCACATGGCCGAGGTGGCGGAATGGGTCGGTCTGACGGTTCTCACCGAACACGACCTCCATGAGGTCCTCTTGCATATACTTGTAACCCATGACCCAGACTCGCCCGACCGCCTCCGGGCCGCCGCCATGCACATCGCCCACTGCGCCCCGGGCATCCAGGAGCGGATCGCCGAGGCCATCGAGGCGGCGCGGTGAGCCTCGTCATCGGCTACCTCGATCCAGGGGAACGCTCGGTCTGGATGGCGGGCGACGGCCTAGTGACGTTCGGCTGCGCCCAGATCGAAGCGCTGAAAGTCCGAGCCTTCTTCGGCGGCCAGCTCCTCGTGGGCACAACGGGCCTGCACCGCCTGAACAACCTCGTGCTCGACCAGTACGCACCCAGTCTGAGTCCGCAGACTGAAGACGCCTACGCCTTCGCGCTCCGCTTCAGCGAGGGCCTCCGGCACGTCGCCAAAGAGGCGGGTGTGGTAACCACCGGAAAGGAGGGCCAGGAGGACCTGGGGGCGCGCGTGCTCGTAGGCTATGACGGGCGCCTCTTCGGCATCGCCTCGGACTTCAGCGTCATTGAACACGCGGCGTGGTGGGCGATCGGCTGCGGGTGCGAGTCGGCGGAGGGGGCCCTCGCGGCCCTCGACCGCCTCGCCTCGCCGCTGCGAGCGCCGGAGCGGCTCCGGTTCGTCCTCGACCTCGTCGCCTCGCTCGACATCCACGTTGGTCCGCCCTATACCATCCTGCGCTCTCCGCCGTGATCCCCTCGGACCCCGCGAAGCTCCACGCCCACTTCGCCGCCCTGCCGGGGAGCGAGCAGATCGCCAGCACCTTCGCCGTAGAGGGCCTCGCGTTCTGGCTGACGGTGCGCGACCCGAAGCGCGTCTGCGACATCGGGGCGGGCATCGGCACGCTGACCGCGGTCATTGCGAAATGGTCACAGGCCGAGATCGTCGCCGTGGAAGATGATCCCTGGTGTCTGGCGCAGGCGCGGCTGAACCTGCGCGGCTACTGGTCAACGCACGAGCTCCTGCGCGGCTATTGGTTGGCGCACGAGCTCCTCTTCTACGATAAGGTCCCGAGTTCGTACATGTCGTTCGACTTCATGATCCTCGATGGGCCCCAGGTGCGCCGGGAGGACTGGCAGGCCTTGGAGCCGCACGGGCTGATCTTCATCGAGGGCGGGCGGCGCGGCCAGCGGGCGCACCTCGAAGCTGAACTGCGCGCCATGAAGCGCCCGTTCTGTCGCGCGCAGTGGAAGCCCGCCGACCGGAGCAAGGGCTATTTCGTTTACTTCGTGGAGCCGCCGATCACCGCGCGGCTCTGGTTCGCGGCGGTGCGCCTGCGCGAATGGGGGCGCGACCTTCGTGCTAGACTCCGGGGCGATACGGCCATAGGAAAACGGAAGCCATGAGCCAGCGGGCGAGCTTCGTGACGGAGTATCTTTATTGCGAAAAGTGCGCCGACGCGGTCGAGGCTGTCCTCTGTTCGGAGCGCCACAAGCACCTCTGCGCCCAACGGCTGCGAGGTTGGAGTGAAGTCGTCGCCACCCTCCCGATCATCGCGGGGAAGGTCGGCGGCCTCTACAGCGGCGAGGAATACCATATCTTCGACTTCAATCTGCGCGACGAGATTCAAGCCGTCATCTGCCATCCGGTGACCGTCGTGATTATCGGCGATTCGTGCGAAGTCGATCTGCGGGCCTATCGTTTCACGCCAAACACTGGAGGAGCATGATGGACAAGGAGTCCACGTGTTACGGGGCGGGCGTGGTCGTCATCAGCCGCGCCGAGAACGGCTACATCGTCACCCTGCGGCTCTGGGACAACGAGGTGAAGCTGGTGAGCGAGACCTTCGACGGCGTCGTGGGGATCCTGCGGCGGGTCGATTGGAGCACGGTGTGGCGCGGCGCGCAGCTGGGCAAGGTTCCCGAACCGCCGGACCTCGCCGAATCGCCCGACGAGGCCACCGGCATCGCAGCGCGGAGCCTCCGTGCTTGAGTTCTGGCACGGCAGGCGCACGCTCATCACCGGGATCGGCGGCTTCGTCGGCGCGAACCTGGCCCGCGCCCTCCAGGACCACGGCGCCATCGTCGGCGGCATCGACCGCGCCCCTTCTTCGCCCTCCATGCGCGCCCTCGGCGTGGACGCCAAGGCCATCGTCGCCGACGTGACGGACTTCGACCTCATGGCCGGCGTGATGAAGGACGTGCGCCCGGAGGTCGTCTTTCACCTTGCCGGCTACTCTCACATCGCCGGCTGCGCCGCCATGCCCTACGAAGCCTTCGCCGTGAACGCGATGGGCACCGTCGCGGTGCTGGAGGCGGTCCGCCGGGTCGTGCCAGAAGCGGCGGTGGTCGTCGCGTCCAGCAATGAGGTCTACCCCGACGGCGGTCCCTGGCGTGAGGACCAGCGCCCCGAGCCCCGCACGCTCTACGGCTGGACGAAGCGCGCCCAGGACGACGCCGCCCGGGCCTACGGGCAGCTCCTCGGCCTCAAGACGGCGGCGCTGCGCCATGCCAACAGTATCGGCGGCGCGAACCAGCACGCGACGCACCTCACGCAATCGGTCATCCTCGCCTTACTGGACGACCAGCCGGTGCGGCTACGCTCTGACGGCTCCTCGCGGAAGGCCTACCTCGCGGTCGACGATGTCTGCGCGGCGTACCTTCTTCTCGCTGAGCGGTTGGCGACGGGGGCGATCCCATCGGGGCAGGCGTGGAATGCCGGAAGCGACGAGACGCCCTCGGCACGCGAAGTGGCCGAGAGGCTCGCGGCCCTCGCCGGGCGACCGGGCGCCGTCGAGGTCGGCTGGCCGCAAGCGACAGGCCCAGACGTCGGTCTCTACCAGCAGACACTTGACTCGCGGCGACTGGCGGCGCTCGGCTGGCAGCCGCGCCCGCTGGCGGTGGCCCTCGCCGAGACGTGGGATTGGTACGTGAAGCATGGGGCGACTGCATGGCTCTCCGACTAGGGGCGTTGCTCCTGCTGCTGGCGGCCTGCTCCTCGCCGCGATGGACAGTCGGTGAGTGCCTAGAGTTAGATCTTTTCCGTGAACACTGGCAGCAACCCGAGATCGTGCGGATCGAAGCGGTTGGTCGCGCTGCGTATGTGGTCCGCAGGCGGGTTGATGGGGTGTGGAGCAACACGCTCGAATACCGCCGTGACCATTTGGATCACCAGTCCTACTGGAAGCCAGTGGTCTGCCCGACGCCATGAGCCGGACCATCGCCATCGTCCCGGCCCGCGCGGGCAGCCGGGGGATCCCGAACAAGTGCTCCCGAGAACTGGCGGGTCACCCGCTGGTGAATTGGACCTTAGTGGCCGCCCTCCAGGCCTGCGACCTCGTCGTCCTGACCTCGAACGATCCCGAGGTGCTCGCCCTCGGTTGGTGTCACGAGCGGCTGAGAGTCCACCCACGGTCGGTGATGCTCGCCACCGCCCGCACGCCGGACTTGCCCGTTGTCATGGACGCCTATCGCCAGATCGACCAAGCGCCCGACGACGTGATCATCCTGCTGCGCCCCACGGCCCCGTTTCGGCGGGCCGGGGAGATCCGGCAGGTCGCCGAGATCCTGCAGTGCGACCGCCGCTTCGACTCGGTGCGCTCCGTCGTGCCCGCCCAGGAGCATCCGGCGAAGATGTATCTCGAAGCCGGGTTCGCTAGGGGCCGCGACGACATCGCCCGGCACCCGCTGCTCGCGCCGGCAATGGGGTCGGCCCACCGCGCCAACCACCCCCGCCAATGGCTCCCGCCAGCGTGGCGGGCCTGTGGCTTCATCGACGCCGTGCGGGCGGACGTGCTCGTGGGATTAGATACACTGGAAGGGGATCTAATTGTCGGGTGGCCCGCGCCCATCGGGCGCGCCAGCATCGAACTTGACCGCGAGGAGCAGTTCCTATGGGCGGAGGCGATGGCCCAGGAGCAAGGCTGGAAACCCGGCTTGGGTTCGTGAGCCCATGAAGCGTCTCCGGATCGGCGACCGCGAGATCGGCGAGGGCCGCCCGTGCTTCATCGTCGCGGAACTCGGAGTGTGCCACGACGGGGACGTGGCGAAGGCCGCCAAGATGATCGAGATCGCCGCGATCTGCGGCGTGGACGCGGTGAAGCTGCAGCGCCGGGACATCGACAGCATCCTCACGCGCCAAGCCCAGGAGGCCCCCTACGTCAACGAACGGAGTTTCGGCGCGACCTACGGCCTTCACCGTCGCGCCCTCGAACTCCCCGACGAGGCCTGGCCGCGCCTGCAAGCCCTCGCCCACGACCGGGGCCTCGTCTTCTTCGCCACCCCGTATGACCCCCTGTCCGTGGCGTTCCTCGCCGCACTCGGGGTGCCCGCCATGAAGATCGCGAGCTGCGATGTCACGAACCCGCCGCTGCTCAACGCCGCAGCCCAAGTCGGCGTGCCCGTCTTCCTCTCCACGGGCATGAGCACGGAGGAGGAGATCGACCAAGCCGTGCGCGTGGTCTGGCGGTACACGACGGAGCTCGTGCTGTTCCATTGTGTGAGCACCTATCCGGCCGAGGCCAAGGAACTCAATCTTCGCTACCTCCGGAAACTCCGCAAGCGGTGGGATAGCCTCGTCGCGTATTCTGGACACGAGCGCGGGATCGCGACGAGCGTGGCGGCAGTCGTGCTCGGCGCGGTGGCCGTGGAGCGCCACTTCACCCTCGACCGGGCCGCCCGAGGCCCCGACCACGCCGCCTCGCTCGAGCCTGAAGGCCTGCGGCGGCTCGTGCGCGACATTCGGCGCGTGGAGGAGGCCCTGGTGGAGCGCCCGAAAGCCGTCCTCGACTCCGAGAAGCCAGTGCGAGCCCGCCTGGCCAAAAGCCTCGCCACTTGCCGCCGGATCGACGCCGGCGAGGTGGTCGAACGCTCCGCCCTCTGCTGCAAGGGGCCGGGGACCGGGATGTCCCCGCTCCTGATGGACGAAGTCGTCGGGCGCCACGCCAAGCGGGCGATCCCGGCGGACGTGCTCCTCGAGCCGGAGATGCTGCGGTGAGTGCTCTCATCGTCAGCTACGGCGGCGGCACCAACAGCGCCGCCATGCTCGTCGGGCTCCGCGACCATGGCGAGCGACCCGATGCTATCGTGTTTGCGGACACAGGCGGCGAGAAGCCGCGCACCTACGGGCACCTGCTCGTGATGCAGCGGTGGTGCGAGTCGGTAGGATTCCCGTCGATCATCGTGGTTCGGGCAGAGCAGCCACAGCAGCGGCGCGACGGGTCGCTTGAGGCGCAGCAGGTTCGACTCAAGTCCATCCCGTCGCGGGCGTTCGGTTTCGGTCAGTGCAGCAAGGAGTGGAAGATCGTCCCACAGGAGCGATGGGCCGAGGCGCGATACGGGGACGATTATGTGAAGGCGATTGGATTCCACGCAGGGGAGACGCACCGGCCCGATGCCGACCGCGCGCCGAAAGGCTATGCGATCCGTTATCCCCTCCGCGAGTGGAATTGGGGCAGCGATGAATGCCGTGCCGCTCTGTTGCGCGCCGGGCTCCCGGACCCTCGAAAGAGCGCCTGTTTCTTCTGCCCGAGCACGAGGCCGCGTCAGATTCTGCGGCTGCGCCGAGTACATCCGGCCTACATGGATCGCGCGCTGGCGATGGAACGGCGATGGCTAGACAACGATGGCGGCGGCACCGTGAAGGGCCTCGGCCGCCGCTTCTCGTGGGCGCAGTTGCTCCGCGACTACGACGCCCAACCCGATTTGTTCGTGAGCACACCAGAACAATGCGGTGAAGGATGTTTTACGTGATCTCCCAGCTTCTCCTCCCCCTCGGCGACGAGTTCGACGTGCGCCGCGTAGACTGGCTCAGCTCCGTGACGGGGCTGCCGCGCGAGTGGGACCGCGCCCACCCGGCCTATCTCCGCTACGGCCTGGGCCCCGTTCTCAGCGTGCCCCGGCAGGTGCTCTGGTCGCTCCGCGCGCTGAACCGGATCGGCTGATGGGCGACGAGAGCATCCTCCCGTGGTCACGCGCCGAGCGGCCAGTGCCCAAGACCGATCTCCAGGAGTATCTGGAAAACCAGCAGATCAGCCGCCTCTACTACTTGGACGAGGTGGGGCCGACCGGCAGCCGCGGGTTGGCCATCGAGTTGACCACGGGCGCGAAGCTGGTCATCTGGGCGGGCCGCGACCGCAACAGCGTCTTCTCCGCTCGGCTCTTCTTCCGCTGGATTCCGGCCCCCCTGATCGTCCTGCCGCGCATGGCCCGGGCCTTCGCGGGCGGGCGCGACGGCGATCCGGCGAGCGGGCCGCCCGACGACTTGCAGCGGGCGATCGAGGGCCACGTGATCCGAGGCGTCCTCCACTCGCGCCGACCGACGAACGTCCAGGGCGAGCAGATGGCGATCGAGATGACGGGCGGGGGCAAATTCGCCCTCGGGGCCGCGCCGATCATGCGGCAGACCGCTGACGGCGCCATCATGATTGCGGATCTGGTGTACGAGTGGAGCGAGCCCGAGCGGGCGCGGATCGTGCTGCCGTGAGGATCGGTGAGGCCATCGGTCGTTTGTGGTTCTACCGCGGCAAAGGCTCTCTGTATCTCGAGGCCGTGCGTCAGTGGATTCTTCCGATCATGGGGGCGACGGCCGCCACGAAATACCTCGGCCTCCCGCTCCGGTGGTCCATTGCCGCATGGGTCATATTCGCCGTCGTCGCCGAGATGCTCGCCATTCTTCTGGGGTGGCTTGAGCGCCGCAGTGGCGCAACGGCGGCCAATTATGATTTGGCGAGATCGACCGACCCCTTCAAGGTGGAATCCCTCCGCCTCGCCGCCGAGACCGCGAAGGAGGCGCGGGCGATCCGGGTGCTCGCCGCCGAGCTCTGCCGCCGCCTGCCGCCCCCGCGATGAGTCTCCCGTCCCTGCCGATCTTGCGCCCCCGCACGCGGGAAGAGTGGGAGGCCGTCGAGGCCCTCGCGTGGGGCCGGGCCTGGGCCGTCATGATGGGGCGCGACCCGGCAGTGAACCGGCTCGCCCGGCACTTGACCCGGATTGCGCCGCCCGTCGCCCCGAAGCGCCCGGCGCGGCGTCTGATCCTGACGCCCGCCGAGGCCCGGCGGCTCGCCACCCCGCGCTGACGCGGCGCACCACCGGCCCCGCATTTTCCACTTGACAGCCGGGAAGCGGATAGGCATATTCTCGGTTGAACGGCATCATGATGATGCGATCTGCTCTTCCAACCGTGACGTGCAAACACTGCAAGGAAACGTGGGTGCCGCGCGTGACGAAGCCAATACGGTGCCCGCGGTGCGGGAGGCCGCTGTGAAGCGCCGATGCTGCTGGTGCCGGGACGTGCTCGTCTTTTCGCCGACCGGCGGCCTGCCCGGCTGGGTTCACGAGGCCACCGGCAAGACCTACGCGACCTACTTCGGCCCGGACAGCAAAGAGCGCGACGATCACTGTGCCCTGCCCGACTGGAGCGACAGCGGAGCGCTGTCGCAAGGAGCCCCGGCGTGAGGGGCGACGACCTCCGCGCCTTTCGCGGCGTGCTGCTCGGCCTCGCCCTCGGCGCGGGGCTCTGGCTGGTCGGGCTGATCT
>ERZ1292637.1371-Hain-H14-01um-R3-1371-length-10414-cov-8_pt1 | contig 10414 bp, 17 predicted proteins | sample MGYA00564405_ERZ1292637 | MGnify/ENA primary metagenome ERZ1292637 (study PRJEB36523, sample SAMEA6512645) | groundwater metagenome | collected 2019-01-09 | study: AquaDiva: Metagenomics assemblies of 32 groundwater samples | reverse complement strand
TACTCCTACAACCGCGTCTCCACCGCCGAACAGGCACAAGCCCTCGCACAGCAGCGGCACATGACGCAACTGATCTGCGATCTCGTCTGCGCTAAATTCCCTGAAATCACTGAACGAGTGCCGCACATGGAGGACCAATTCAGTGCGTTCAAAACGGAGTTCCACAAGCGGCCTGCGGGCAGCATCATCTGCAAGAATCTCCAGCCCGGAGATCACATTTGCTGCTCTAATTTCGACCGCATGTTTCGCAACAACCGCGATTTCGCCAACCAGTTGAAAATCTGGGACGACATGAAAGTCGTCGTGCATTTCGGCGACTTAGGTATCTCAACAAATCACGCCAATTGGAAGATGATCGCCACCATCATGTCCGCCGTCGCCGAGAACTACTCTGCCAGACTCAGTGAGCGGATGAAGCTCTCCTACATCCAACGATACATCCGAGAGGGCAAGCACAACCCACGCCGCAAGGTGCTCGTCAGCGCCGTCAACGCCAAAGATGGCAACGCGCTCGATTACGGCATCATCAACAAACAGGTTGTCGCCTACCTCCGCTTCGTCGTCTGGAAACGCCGCGCGTCATACCGCAAAAACGGCGTCGCTGACTCGTGGAAAATGTGCTCTGACGCCCTCGAAAAGCTGCGAGTTGAACGCGGTGATATCCCTGAATATCGTCCCGACAACCTGCGGGGGCCATACGCAAAAGCGTCCCTGTGGGTTCACATCAACCGCCTACTGACCGTCGAAATCCCAGCCGTCACGTCGAGTTGGTGGTGCGTTGATATCCGCAACGGTCTCAATCCGATTCGGTTGCCTGGAAGAAGCATTTCTGAGTCATACGTGCATAGACCAAAGATTCGCGAACGTGAGTCGCTTTGGCAAATCGCACGCGCCACAAACGTCACCAAGCCAAAACGATGGACTGGACGGTTTGATGAGTGCGTTGAGTGCCACTCGACCGAATACAAGCACTCACAGCACGGCATCTGTAAACGATGCTACCGCGAGAACCACTTGAACAAGCAACGTGAGGCGCAACTTGTATGACCGACACAATTTGGTATGGCAGGCCGGAAGATAATCCAACCCGCGAAGCAGCACTCAATCACGTCTGGGACGAAATCGACAAAATGCCGATGCCGATACGCCCACTGACCGTACATCCGCCGCTGACTAACGAAGAAATCGAAGCACGCAAAGAGCGAGATGCACGATTGGCGATTCCGTTGTGGCAAAGTCGCGGAATCACGCAAGAAGAGTGGCTAAAGCAGTTCGACGATTAAGGGAGCAACCAATGGCAACCACATTCGCCGAACGCATGGCAGCGGTTCTGGCATCTCTCAAGCCATGCCCATTCTGCGGCGACAAGACGCCAAAACCGTCGAACATCGTAGTCGATGATTCGAGTGTCAACGACTTCTCCGTCGTGTTCTGCACCAACTGCAAGGCACGCGGTCCAGAAGCAGAGTGTTGGGAATCCGCCGCCGACGAATGGACCAAGCGGTCCTGCACGACCTGCGATGGACGCGGTTGCAAGCGGTGCAATCCGCCACCAACGGCTGTTTATGCCGCTGAAATAGCACAGCACGCCATTGACATATTCCTACAACTGCGGCAACGCGGATACAGCGAGCACGACGCTACAACGAAGGCAATGTACGAGATCATCGACAACAGCCAGAACGTCTAAAGGGGAGACCAACCATGAGTATCAAATCAAAACCACCGTCACTGTTTGAACACACTTTTGGCAGCAAGTCAGACCTGAACCTGCTCGGCAAGATAGTGCTGTCGCCGCTGATCGTCGCGGTGTTGGCAGGGTATTACCTCTGTGACACGCTGTTTTCGAGGAAGATTCAATGAATCAAGAAAGCGTGACCTGCGACGGATGCGGCAAAGACATCACGACGACGGGCAACTGCGTCGATTACCGGCTGGCGTTGGTCGTCGAAAGCATACCTTGCGGCAGAAATATGGTGACTCTCTTGCACGTCACGCCGCCGCTCAATCGTGACCATCATTTCTGCGGTGTGGGCTGTTTGAAGAACTGGATAACAAAGGGAGACCAACTATGACCACAACCGAACTCCGAGCCGCCGCCGAACGTGCGGCAGTTGAACTTGTGCAGGCGATGCGGTACGCCCGTGACAACAACATTGATTTCCACGATTCGGAAGAGGAAATCGGGTTCGCCAGCGTAATCATGCGGCAGTTGAACTCAATCGAACCGACGCAGCCAGCGGAACCTACCGTCAGCGAAGCGTTGAAGGTCAATGCCACGGAACTCGCGTGCAACCGCTGTCGCGGCTTCGGTAAGTACGGCGGCGAGACGTGTGACAACTGCGGCGGGTCTGGCAAGTTTGTGCCAACGCAGCCGGTGGAGAAGAGCCTTGGGCAGATTGCGTATGAATCGCAACAGCACAATCCGATTTGGAAGTGCGTGCATTTTGATAATCGGGTTTTATGGAACCGGATCGGTGAAGCCGTCTGCGACGAAGTACTACGGCGTGCCGAGCCAAAGATGACTGGCGACTACTGTTCGATTTGCAAGACGTCGATTTGGACGAACCAATCGCGAGTCTCTCGCATCGAATTTGACGATCGCCTATGCCATGTAACCTGCGTGCTCACCGATAGAGCGGAGCGGGCCGAAAGCGAACGTGACGATTATGCCAAAGAGCGAGATGCCTACATGCAGTCCTACAACGAAGCATGTGGGCATCGCGATAAAGCCGCGAAGCGGGTGGCGGAACTTGAATCTGACTTGCACGACTACATCGAGGACCGCGACCAGCACACGCATCAGGGCAGCAAGATACTCCGACTCAAGGCCGAGCGAGCGGCGATACGGATCACCGCGAGATATATGGGCGGCGACGATACGATTGGCAATCCGCTGACTCAGGGAGTGCTGGCACTCATCATGGAACAACTCACAGCGACCGAGACCGTCGAGCCAACGCAGCCTGCGGAGAAGTCGCTGGGGCAGATTGCTCACGATGTCTGGAAAAGTCTTGCCGGAAAGATCGGATGGGAGATTAGCGAAAAGGATGCGTGGGACGATATCGCTAACGCCGTGCGCGACGAAGTCTTAAAGCGAGAGAAGATCGAAGCCAACGCTGACCTGCGAGTCGAGACCGTGCGCCTGACGAAAAAGATCGCAGAGCTTGAACAACAACTCACGGAGTCGTGGCCAGATAGCCAGCAGCGTGTCGCATGGCAGCAGAAAGCCGAACAGGAACGTGATGCCGCTTTGAGTCAGGTAGCACAACTGGAAGCCGAACTCGCCAAGCTGCAACGTGGTTCCGAGGGAGCCACCATCGCCGATCCCGCACTCTGCCGCGACTGCGACGGGAACGTGTTGAAGGTCGGGGATGTGGTTGAGGACTTAGATGGCACGCCAAATGGAAAAGTGGTCGATTACGCCGGCTTGCCAGATCGCGTCAGAACCACTGAGACACTCGGCTGGATGCCATCCTGCGATGTCCGCCGCGTCGATCCGCCGCCAAAGTTCTCAACAGAAGCCATCGACAACTTTCTCGAATCACATCAAGTCGGTGGCCAGCCTTTCGATCCGCAGCCGCAAGCTGACATTGACGCATTAGCTCGTGCAGAAGAGGCGGCACCACGCGGAGAGCAACTAGATCGACTGATCCGCGATAATCCATGCCCAAAAGAGTTCTGGGATGAAGTGGAAGATTCAGATGTGTACGGCGGGCTTTACGGTCGCTATCTCATCTCGAAGACAAACGGCCAACCCGTCGATCCGCGTGCTGAGTATTTCGTACTCAGACTTGATGAGTTCGGAGACGACCAAAGGCACATCCAGGCGTGCCGGAAAGCTGTACTTGTTTACGCAGACAGTATCGAGAGTAGGAACAGTGAACTCGCGGACGACATCCGGGCCAAATGGGGAACTGGCGAGAATCCGCAGCCGCGAGCGAATAGACAAGAGCCATTGCATAAGTGGATCGAAACTGCCGAAGTCGGCGATGAGTGGAACGCTAACGATGGCCATTCCTGCACGCCAGCCGTTGGCGCTCCGCTCGTCCCGTGGTCCGGCATCGAGGACGTGCCGCTAGTTTGTTATTTACGACCGAAGCCAGGACCACAAATAAGGGAAGTTGTCTACCCCATCACAGAGTACGAGCCGACTGGCTTGAACCGAATGTCCTGGAGTCTTCTTTTTTCAGATTACGAGTGGGCACCGTCGCCATCTGGTCCGTGGAAGTGTTGCGGGAAGGCGATGGCGAAAGGAGAGTAACACGATGTTCGATACCATTCTCGTTTCAAGTGGTGAGCCTCAATGGCAGATGACATCCTGTGAGCATTGCGGAGGGTGGCACAGCGGCCAATGCCCGCGAGTAAAGGCTGTCGAATACTGGCCGAATGGCACGGTGAAGAAAATCGAATACCACGACGGCAAGTCAACCGTGGATGAAAAAGCAAGAAAGGTTGATTGAATCATGACAAAAGCAAAGAAGCACCTAACCGATCCGTTCTCGCACGCCGGAATCAACATTTTCGTTGACGTGGATGGCATGTTTACCACAGCCCGCAACGGCGAGGTCGTCAAGCGTCCGTCACTCGCCGCCATGAAGAAGTATATCGACGGGCGGACGCCGTTCGTGCCGTTCAACGCGCTGGACATCGACGGCAAGCCGATCAAGGTCATCGGTATCCGAGATGGTCGAAAAGGCAGATTTGGCAACGATCCTAAGAGATACTGGATCACGTCGAATAACTCCTGGGCGTTTTCCATCTACGTTGACTCGCCAGCCAACCGCAAGGCCGTCGCCGCATACAATGCCCATGATATGAAGACCGACAAGTTGATGGACAAGTGCAACCGCAAGTCGTCGATGTTGCTCGCGAAGATCAAGACCATCACGCCGGACGAAAAGGACAAGGCATGAGAGAATGGACCGTTTTGATATTCGTCGTCTTTTTCATGTCGATTTTGTTTATCACTGGAATGCAGATCGGCGAAAATAATGAGCAAGCTCGCTGGCAAGCCGAAGCCGTCAAGCACGGTGCCGCCGAGTACGACCAGATGACCGGCAAGTGGCAGTGGAAGGTGAAGGACGGAAAGGAGGATGATTGAGATGACTGCCTGTGAACACGCACAGAGGATCGTTGACAATTACACAAGCCACGGCCTTGGTGATCCGAGGAAATCAACGGATCACGCGGTTGCTGTGGCGGTGGCGTTTCTTGATCGTGAAAAGTCGATTTGTGCTTTACCAGAGTTGACCGATGAAGAACGGCGCGCAATGGACGCGATTGACTTGACGCCGATTCTTGGAACGCCGGCTGAGCGGTTAAAAAGAACGATGGAAACGGCAGTGCGATTTATGCGCCGGGTGCGGGACGCCGAGGCGACCATCGCCGAGCGGGACGCGAAGATTCTGGAGCTACAGCGGTCTGTGGCGGAATGGAAAGTCGCATTTCTGACCAAGGGTGAAACTGCCAAAGGTTGGGAGAAGAAAAATTATGACGAAGTCTGGTTTGGCGGATGTGAAGCTGGTGCGGTGTTGGACGACGTTAGACGAACCTAATCAGCTTAACCTGCGGTCCATCACGCGAAGGAGAGTGTCAGGTTGCGGCGACATGGCGTGTGTGCTGATGACCGCCGCCAGCTACCGCAAACTGCTGAAGGAACTCAAGGCGTGGCGAAGTGAGGCTGTTGAGAACAATCCGAGTCGTGTCGGTATGCGGAACGCGCTGGCTGCTCAGTCAGCACTGCGAGCCAACGCGACGCTGCGGCGCGCCAAGGCCGCGCAGAAAGGAAAGCGATGATGTCGATGAATGACGAAGTGAAGGCCGCTGCTGAGCGGCTACTCAAAGGCAGCAAAGTCGATGAGCTTCCAGATGGCAGCGAGATTTGGAAACAGCCGGATGCGGACACATTGACTGTCGCCGAGTATGTCCTCGCCGGCCAGCATCAGCCGACGATCAACGAGCGACTGCTGAATGTGTGTGTGAATCTTTGGCCGTGGGTTAAACAAGCCCTAGATGCACAAGGCTCGGACGGATTTATTGAAGCTGTTCGTGAACTGCGAGACGCTATCGCCGCCGCCCGCGCCGAGATGGCGTCGCAGCCAAGCGTCAACGCGAGTCTGCTGCAAGCGGCGTCCGACTTGGTGGAGTCCTGCGAAGACGAATTTGTGTACACATACGTCGAAGCACTGCGAGCAGAAGTTATCGAAGCCCGCGCCGAGATGGCCGAGCGAGCGCTTCCAGTGACGGAAGAGTGGTTGCGGTCAACGCTTCGCCTCACTCAAGCCGGAGACAACCTGATCTATCGCTACAAGGACGCAGGGCTGTTTGAGAGAGCCGCATCATTCTTTGTTCCGGTGGCCGACAACTACAGCAAAACGTGGCTTGCAAGAATTGGCCTAACCGACCTCATTATGGAAACTCGCGGCGACGTGCTCGACCTGCTGAGGGTGCTGGGAGTCAAACCCTAATCTTGCGGTAGCGAGAGCGATGAAGAAACTCCAGTCGCCACGCAGAGCACACAAACTCATTGACCTTCTACCGTGTTGCGACACGGCTTTTGCGGACTAGGGACGCCATGCAACAACTCCGTTTTGACGTAATGAAAAACCTGCGACCGCCAAAGCCGACGGTCAACGACGAGTGTGTGGCACGACGGATTGCCGAGCGGATCGTCGCGGAAGTCAATCTTGACGACTTCTACTGGACGCCCGACGAAACGCCGCGACTCATGGACGAGATGACTGGCGAGATCATGCGGGCTGGTCGGCCACGAACCGTCGTTCGCAGACTTTACAAGAACCAACCGCTCGTCTCAGACAACGGGCAACGTGGCGGGCATCCGTGGGGCTGGGAAGGCATCGAAGAACACTGCTTCGCGATTGCCGACAAGATTGAGGCTGAAGAAATCAATGCGGCGGTCGAGCATTGGCAGAAACGGTATCTGTAAGGACCAAACATGCGGCAATACTCCGAAACCTACCACACACTCGAAACACGACGGAAGCTCGGAGACGAATGGTCGGTTTGGCAAAGACCACTTGAATCAACGTTTCGACCATCGGAAATGCTCGCGTATCAAGGTCGATTAGTGGAAGCCATTGAAGAGGCAGAGAAAATCCACATCCAGAACTGCGGCCACATGCGCGGCGTCGAGTTCCGCTGCGTCACCAAAACAACGACCGTCACGGTGGTGACAGGTGCGATTGACGAGGATCGGTTTCAGGTACACAACTCGTAACCAATGGGCACAAAACCATGACAACCGAAACTGGCGTCACCAAACAGCGTGTCCTCGTGGAAACACGAGTCATCGTCGAACCTGGATGGATGCCGTCATATTCACGGCAATCCAATGAGGCACGACACAAGTGGCTTGAGTCCTGGGCAAAAGAACTGATGGAGTTCTTTCGAGATCACCGTCACCAAGACGTCAACGCCGTGTACGCCGAACCGACGTATCAAATTCAGTGCTCAGGTTGCTACCGCGAGTGGGAAGAAATGTTCGACGATGAACTCGGCAAAACATGCTGTGCGGGATGCGGCAAACCTATCGAGGTCGTCACTTGAACGGCTTCCTCCACAAACGCGGCCAACTGCACTTCGCCAGCAGCCTCGTTACGTCGCTGGTGCTGGCCTACAGTCTCATCGCCACCGTCATCCCGACGGCGGACGACCCACTCACACGCTACGGCACGCCTGACGGGACCGTAATCCGATACCGCAGGTTCCTGCTCAGCCCTGACCACCCACGACGCTCGGCTCTCTGGACCATCGAGTACCTCACGCCTGCCATTCTCCACGGTGACGCCAACCGCGCTGGGATCGCGTTTAAGCCATCCCTGGACGCCTCCCCTGAGTTCCGAGCCTCCAACGACGACTACGCCCTCACAGGCTACGACAAGGGCCATCTCGTGCCCGCCAACGACCTCGGTGCCCAAGCGGCGATGGTCGAGACGTTCACGCTACTCAACGTCACACCACAACTGCCCGATTTCAACCGCAGGTCATGGCTCGCCCTCGAAAACCACATCCGCGACATCGTTTTGTCCGAAGGTTCGCACGGTCGCGTGGCAGTTTGGTGCATTACGTGCCCGGTTTACGTTCCGCCGCGTGGCGTTGACGCCGTCACCGTCAAGTTTATAGGCCGCAACATGGTCGCCATCCCGCCGTTCTGCGGTAAAGCTGTGCTGATTCAGCGTGGCGACGCCAGCAACCTCGAATGCAAGTCGTGGATCATGCCCAACACGGACGGCAACTCCGACAACCTCAACACATTCGCCGTCACCACCGACGAATTTGAACGACGCAGCGGCCTCGAATGCTGGCGGAAGCTGCCGCAAAACGTACAGCAGCGACTTGAGGCGGTGAGGTAGACAACCGCTGGTTTGGTGTGCTACAATTCAAACGTGGTTTATGCAGGAATCACTTCCGTTCCCCGACACCCAAGACGAGATCGCCGTCTGCATCGCCGCAGCACGTCAGCGACGCGACAGCCTGCACGCGCAGATGCTCGCCGTCAAAGGGCACATCGAGGGCATTCAGGCGTTCTGCCAGCATCCCAAGGACGAACAGCAGCACTGTGAAGACTACAGTGGGACGCCATCGACGTTGTGTCGAGTTTGCGGACGGGATCGTTGACGCTTGCAATAAAGTTGATTCTGTGTATAATTGAAAACACAGAACCCAACCTTCCTTTGATTGCGAGCGTGCGATGAGCGACGAAGTTTTGCAGATGCTGGAGGACAGCGACCGCAGCGTGTTTGTGACCGGCAAGTCCGGCACCGGCAAGAGCACCTGTCTGCGTAAGTTTGTCGAGACGACGAAGAAAAAGGTCATCGTCTGTGCCCCAACCGGCAAGGCGGCAATCAACGTCGGCGGACAGACGGTTCACTCGCTGTTCCGCATCCCTGGCAGCCACCTCGACGAAGACGACATCCTCAACGCCGCGAAACGTCAGTCCGATGTTGTGAAGCGGGCGGACGCTATCATCATCGACGAAATCTCGATGTGTCGTGCCGACCTGCTACAAACCGTCCACAACCTGATGCGACTGGCGCGGCACCGGCCTGACCTGCCGTTCGGTGGGTGTCAGATGATCTTCTTTGGCGACCTGCTGCAACTGCCGCCGATCGTGCAGAACGACGAGTCAAACTACTTCTACTCGAAGTACAAGACGCCGTACTTCTTCTCGGCCGAGTGTATGCAGGACGGGATTCTCGACATCGTCGAACTAATGACCGTCTTTCGACAAACCGAGACCGAGTTCATCGAAATCCTCAACGGCATCCGCAACGGGCAGATCACCGACTTCGGACTCCAAAAGCTGAATTCACGGGTCAATCCCTCATTCGGCCAACCGGACGGGTTCATCACGATCACGCCCTACAACAAGCGGGCGACCGAGATCAACGAGCAGAAACTCAAACAACTGCCCGGCAAAGAGGTCGTCTACAATGCTGATGTCTCCGGTGAGTTCAGTGCCAGCCAAGAGCCTGCCGACAAGATTCTGCGGCTCAAAGAGGGCGCTCAAGTGATGTTCCTGAAAAATGCCGCACGGTGTAACGAGGAAATTGTCAAGAACGCACCGCCACGCTGGGTCAACGGGTCGATGGGGATCGTCACTCGCTGCGAACCGAACGAGGTCTTCGTGAAGATGCTTGACGGGCCGAACGAAGGCAAAATCTTCAGCGTCACCAAGGCGGAATGGAGCATCGTCAAGCACTCAATGGTCGATGGAGAAATCCGCAAGAACATTGCCGGTTCATTCAGTCAAATCCCGCTAAAACTCGGTTACGCGGGTTCCATTCACAAAAGTCAGGGGGCTTCGCTTGACCGCATGATTCTCGACCTCGATCGCGGTGCGTTCGACACAGGACAAACCTACGTCGCCCTCAGTCGCTGCCGATCGTTCGGAAATCTGATCCTCAAGTCGCCTGTGACGCGGAAGGACATTCAGGTCGATCAGCGGATTCTCGACTACATCGGGTTCATGCGGGACTGTGGACTGTTGCGCGAGATCAACAACCAAGCGGCCTCGGAGACAGAGAAGCCTCAAGACCCACTCAGCCTCTTCCGCGAAGCGAACGCCTCTAACAGCCCCTTCTCGGAGGCTGAGGATGCTCAGATGCGTCAATTGCTCTGCGATCCGCTTTTGCCACCAGAGACGCTCCGCGAAGCGATTTCGCTCGTCTACGATCGAATTTCAACAGCAGCACTGTCGAAGCCGGTTGCCGGCGGTAAACGAAAGGCAAAAACGAAGGTGGAGATGACGGACACTGTTGACTCCGCCGCAAACCCGTAAGACAATTCGACCATCGAGGACTAGCTCGACCAACGAACAAACAACGTCGGCTTCGGCCGACACAGTTTCCCGCAGAGTTGCTAGTCCGACTCTGTGGGTTTTCTTTTTGGT
>ERZ1292637.1370-Hain-H14-01um-R3-1370-length-10429-cov-4_pt1 | contig 10429 bp, 15 predicted proteins | sample MGYA00564405_ERZ1292637 | MGnify/ENA primary metagenome ERZ1292637 (study PRJEB36523, sample SAMEA6512645) | groundwater metagenome | collected 2019-01-09 | study: AquaDiva: Metagenomics assemblies of 32 groundwater samples | reverse complement strand
GCATTAGTAGTCATATTTAATGATTTTCGTCCCTTTTCTACTATTACAACTCAAGCAAAGAGGATTGTATTTGGGATGGCCTTTTTGAAATCCTTTTATTCCTTTGGGCATATTAAAAATCGTAGCCTTCATTTGTCGGGACTGACGACAAGATTGCCTCCGAGAGGTCTTCCCGGCTTATTGCATTAAGTTGATCCTGCAGATCCTTCTCGTAGTTAAGCTCTGACCTAGAGAGTACGATTCCATTTTTGTCTTTGTACTCCATAGAAACTCGCCGGGCCAAGAGTTCATGGAACTGGCGAGGGAAGCCGAAGGTTGAAGTCGAAGGATCGATTGAGAGTTCGGTTGTGCCATCAAGCGCTGAGGCAAAGTTCTCAGGGTATTTTCGATAAGTCATCCTAATTCCCTCAGCTACCGTAGCAGCTCCCAAAACCGTTGAACTAATGGTTCCTGTTAAGAGATAGATCGCCCGCCTTCGGATAAAATACTTGGGTTCGTCGTTTATAAAATCATTGGCGATGTTGGCTTCCGCCAAAGATTTATTGTAATCGCTTCTTTTTATTTTCTTGGCAAGGATGTATTCGATCGGACTGTCTTGATTAAAAGCTACTTCCACAGTCTCGATATGATTGAGAACAGTCCGTGGATATGCGTACTCTCTCCGAGCCGCCACAAGATCATCTGTTGTTGGAATAAGAAAGTAAGAGCCATGGCTTTGAGTAATTAAAGAGCAAATCTCGTCTTTGAAATAGTTGAGAAGCGGCTGCAGATCCGTATTAGGAAAGTTGTTAGAGTTCGTGCCAGATTTATATCTTGAGAGTGACGCTAGTTGGGCCTCCGTCATCTTTTGAGAAAATTGTTGACTCTCGCGTTTAGCCATTGAACGACCCGATCAATGAGCGTCTGAGCTTGCCTAATCGCAGTCTTCGCTTCTTCGTGAATCTTCAGCACGTCAAGGATAAACACATTCTCAAAATAAGGCCGGAAATCTATCGCTCCGTAGTAGCCGTTAGCTTCGTTAAGAGACTTGGCGTCCTTTTTACAAGGCTTCAAAGCCCAGTGAAGATGATCGCCTGAAGAGGCTCCCGTTGAATCGCCGTGGCCGATTAACTGACCAGGCCTCACGATCTCGCCTTCTTTCACTTTAGTAGCTCGTAAATGCCAATAACGAAGCTTGATATAGTTGCCTTCGTATATCGGGTCAACGGAGACGATGTCTACTCCGATCCCGCCCGCACTGTCCACTTCAAGGTGCGCCCAACCGTCAAATAATCCCGAGTGAAAGATCGGTTCATCGTACCAACAAGTCCAATCTTCTCCGTTATGACCGAGCATCCCGAAGTGTTTATAAAGCCCAATAGTCCCGGCCGGACACGAGTTGCCGGAAAACCCGGAAACTTTTCCGTTGTCTGGATTAAAACAAGCCTTGTTCTCTCCGAACCCTTGAGTCATCCTATCGGAGAGTATCGGCCTATATATTTCTAGTTTAGCCATACCCTTTTTATCGCAAGGTTAATATCTAAATACGCCGATCGTAGCTGAAGCGTTGTCCGAGATACCGTTCCAATCACAAACGAGTCCTGAATCTCTATCTTCGTAACGCGGTGAGGAAGTAGTAAGCACTATCCCCGCCCCGGAGACAGCCGAGAAGCCGCACGCGAGCCAAATCGTTGAAGTGGAGCTGGGTGGACGGGAAAAGATTATCCCATTCCGGTTACCATCGGCCGCAGCAAGCTGAACCGAAGTAGGCGCGACCGATACCGATGTGCTGGTCGCCGTAAAGATCCGTTTGAAAGGAATACCACCTCTGGATTCCTCCGGCAAGAAAGCAAAGATAAGCATTCCAAAAAGAACTCCACCAAGAAGAAAACCGAAAAGTTTGAATTTATCCATTTATTTAATTTAACCTTGCGACCTTTCGTTCCAATCTCACCTCTCCCATTTAAGGGAGAAGTCAAATCAGGATTAGACTGCTACGATATTCGCGCTTTGAGCCATCCTTCGGCAGACTACGACTACGGCACAGATGCCGGCACCCGTACCTGCGGCCACGCTCCCACTGAATTGCAAGCTATCCCCGGCCTCAAGGAGGAAGGGGACGGCTGCCCTCACGGTCATGCCGTCGTCAGTGGTAGTATCTGCGAAAGTAGCGCCATGTGGAGCGATACGGATCGCGCTCGCACCAAGGTTGCTCGCGGCCTCTACCACGAGAAGATTTGGGCCGTAGGTTTCCCCACTGACGCCAATTTCAAAATCGGTCATACCGGCAAGGCCGGTGGCGTCCGTTTGAAAAATAACCTTCTCGACGAGAATGTTGCCGGTAGCAGCACTCGAAAGGGCCTGTTGAGCCACCGTAACGTTAGAACTCGTTATGTTCTTACGAATCACGAAGACGCTCCCAGGCGATTGAGTTAATGCTTTTTTGATTTGTGATCTTAAAGGCATTTAAGTATTCAATTTTTAATTGCTCTTGGTTTATTCGGCCTTTATCCGAGGGCTTGCTGAAGAGTTATGCCCTTATCGGATTTTTCTCTATTTACTGAGAACCCATCTCCCGCCGTAGTCTCTGCGTAGTGCATGTCCTCGAAAAGCTGAGCAACCTGCTCAGGCAAATCGAGATGGACTCCCTTAAGGGCTATTAGGCGGAAACCGTTTAAGCATGCATAAGCAACTGCTTGCCCCCGTTTCTCTTTGAAACGGAGCGGGAGAGAAGTCCTTACTTTGGGTTGTTCGGCTAAGGAATAAAGCATTTTTTCAGCTTTACCGCCTCGCGAGAACTTTTCCCGATCTACTTTCAAGCCGGGAACCTCAATCCTAGCGATAGCCTCCTCGACTTTATCTCGGGGAGCACTAGGTTTCGGGGCTTCTACCGGTGCGGGAGTTGCTTCCAAAGCTTTCGCTTCGGGAACTTCAACCTTCACCGGTGCTTTTTTTTGTCTCGGCATATATTTTGTTAACTTATTTTATCTATTCGCTGCTGTAGTTGTCGCAGAGACGACAGGAGCTTCTTCTTGCTGGAAGACTTTTAGGTAAACAGTCTCAGATGAGAGGTTGAGAGCCGCAGTAGATGAAGCAATATAGCTAAGAAATACTGTTACGCTATCTGCCAACCTCACCTTGCCTACAACATGCCAAGATTCGGACGAAGTTCCTGAACCGAAACTAGCTAGGACAAAATCACCCAAGGCAGCGCCTGATACAGTCACTGTAGTCGAGGCGACGGTTGTAGAAGCGCTAGATAGTGCTGGGGGATCCCAGGTCGCTGTTGCTCTAAGGCCGTGGCCGGTCGAAGAGGCAAGATTCCTGACGTCTTGCACGATGCCATCTAGGAAGTTGTAGGTTTCAATTCGGCCCAAAGCGGCAGAATAAGTAAGTGTAGAACCTACACCCTCATTTTTCCCGCTCTGGAAAGCCGCAACAAGACCGACAGCTAAAAGTGCCAAGCCCAAGCCCGCCACTACCAACCAAACAGCTGAATTACCTTTTTTATTGTTTGTATTCATAGTTTTAGATTTAAGCTGACACTGCGTGCTCGATCCTCAAGAGAAAACTCTCATTAAGAATCACAGCAACGAATGACGCCTTCCAACCAACCGTTGACCTTTGATCCAATGGGTCTTCAGAACCTGCCGATCCCAATGGTTTTACGATGGTTCGAAGGGCTTCTCCGCTAATTCTTGAGATACCGTACGCTTCCTTGCCGATTATAAGCGTACCGTGGACATCAATCGAACCTGCGCCTCCAGCCGCAAAGATGGAGCCGTTGGTTGACATAATGAACCGCACTTTATCTAACTTACCGATCTCATTCTCGAGCGGTGCGATCGAAGATGAGTATTCCTCAACAGAGACAAAATCGGGGTCTGCTTTGAGGTCGTATTCGGAGTTCTCGGTGATAACTCCGATGTATGCCGGCGCAATCGGGCTAGTATTGTATCCGCTTGAAGGGTTGACCTGAGAGGTGACGCGTTTGGCATCATTTCCGTCTAAGGTTCGAACCGCTTCTCGGACTTCATCACCATTCAGTATCATACCCGCCGCCACGGTTAGCCGTGTGGTCGAGGTAGAGGCGTACTGAACTGTGGTGCCTGCCCTTATTACATTCCGGCAAATCTGATCGAGGGAATTGCCCGCTTGTTCACCCAAAACCTCTGAGGCTTCGGTGATAAGTGGGTCCAAAGTTGTCATCTGGAGGAAATCGGTCAGCGTCACAAAATCGCCGTATAAGGCGACCGTCGCTGTCACATCTGTCACAGATAACTGGCTGCCATTCGGTGTCAGACCTTCAGTCAAAGCGGTTGTAGCCGCGCTTAGCGACCCATACCGCCTAAACTTTATAACCTCCGAACTTTTCTTTGGAATATCCCTGACCTGCGCCCACCTCGTATGAACGAAAGCGGGCACTGCGCGCATAAGCATCACTCTGTCGTAAAAGTTATTTACGGCCGAGGAAACTTGCGTAGTCGTTGTATTTGCCATGTTCGTTGTTTTTTTATCGACTTTATTTTATACCTTTCGTCTGAGCAACAAGTTTATTAAACTCTGCATCAGACAAGCTCCAGACATCCGGTATTTCGCTTGATCCGGAGGGTCTCGGAGCTCCGCTTGCTCCCAGCTTTCCCCTCTTGGCTTCTTCATCAGCTCTCCGGGATTTTTCTGCTCCGATCTTCTCGGAATCCCTCGATGCTAAAGAGTTGAAGATGAAACTAATGGGTACAGCTTCCCATCCTTTCGCTTCAGAATACTTCCTCGCAAGAGGTTCATATTTCTTATGCGAAGGATTTTTTTCCAAATGATCAGAGAATTCCTGATCATCGGCCTGCTTTTTTACAGCTTTGAGAACGGGAGCGACATGACGCTCAACCTCTCGAGTCAGAGCTTCTCTGCCTTTAGGCGAGAGTTCTTCCTCGTCAAGATTAAGATCATCATCTTCGGGCTTCTCTTGCTGCCGCAGCTTTTCAATTTTTTGTTTTTGGCGATCGATGATAAAGGTTGCTGCGCTTTTCCTTTGGGGGACTTCGTTTTTTTCGGGGTCAAGATTTTCATCTTCCCCTTCCCCCTCCGGTTCTCCTTTACCTTCACCGCCAGCCGGTTCGTCTTCTTGGGACTTATCGGCTTCTATCTCGCCTTCGGGCTTTTCGCCTTCAGCGGGTGAATTTACTTTAGTAAATTCGTCTGCCATGTTTTTTATTCGCTCGCATTTAGAGAAACGACGAGAAAACTCTATTTGCGGACTTATCTCGGGGTTCGACTAATCCCGGTAACATTGATATCTTTTGAAAAAAAACGACTCTGCTTATACAGAGCCGTTTCGGTATTGCCGATCGCGGCGTTTCCGGGTCTAACCCGGCGATTGATTTATTACTTTTATTATAACATATCGTTTACGCTTGTCACGCCATTCCCTGTTGTGGATATATTTGGAAATAAGTTATCTTCGGTTTTAACCCTTATAATCTTGCCTTTCTGCTTATAAATAGAGAATACGCCGTTATCTTTGGCTCTTAAGATATCTAAAACCCATTTTTCCTGCATTGTTATATCCTTCATTTATTCAAAGCTTCGTCTAATGTTTTAGGATAAGGATCGAGCTCGGGGACCCCGGAACTATCACCGGATAATCTGTTTATCGTCCTCTCCGGTAAATCTATAAAATATTTAAGATAACTTCTCCGCTTCCTCAATTCCTCTCTTTGCTGCAATGTCAGATTATCATTTTCTAAAATAGATTTATCGAGATTCCGAAGGTCATCCTCACAGATTGATCGGAGTGCCCGCCAGAACGGGCTGCCGATCCCGCTTTTTATCTCAGCTACGATTCCCTCGCTATCTTTATCTTTAGGCTGCATTTTGTATTGCCGGTCTTTCGCTCACCCTCTCGTTAGGGGCGTTGATTTTTGTCTCAGGTGGCTGAGGTCTCGCGAGGCCCGGGTACAGTTCGGGTCTTATTCTCGATCTCCTCATCGCCTCCTTATGAGCTTCGACATGATTTATTAAAGCTTTCGTATCCTTTGCATTCTTATGCATTTCAAGATGTTCCACATGATTTTCTTCCAAACGAATCGGCATCGGTTTATTCTCGCTCAAAAATTCATTCTCTCTCTCCGCGTCCATCTCATCTACTGTTGCAGGAAGGAGACGGTCGATTTCATCCTTCTTAAGTCCTGCGAGCTGTCCCATTTTCTTTCTCGCATATCTCGCGCTTGAAAATTGGTCTTGCAAAGCAAACCCCATGTACTGTGATAGAATCTGGTACCTTCTTAACCGCTTCGCCTCGCTTACCACTCTCGATTCGATTTCAATATCCGGCCCCAGTTTATTTTCGGTCTTAATATCTTCTTTGGAGAATTCAACCCATTTCGGACCGAATGAGCCGACGAGTCTTATTGATTTCCGGTCAATCCCATCATGAAAGTTCTTGTCATAAACTCTATACCATTGTTCCCAAAATCTCTTTTCAGACCAGCCGAAGATCTTGGCCGGCAAGCTATATCTCACCCCGCTTCTTGACGCCACAAGTTCGATTTCTCCGAGTGTCCTACTCTCTTTGCTTATCTGGCCTTGCTGAGAAGCCGGTGTTGCCGAAGCCTTCTCTGCCCCGGCTTCTAAAAGATTTAATATAAAATCAACCGAGCGGGATATTTGCTTCTTCTCCATAACCTGTACCGCGTCTCCCACTGGGCCGTCTACGGGAATCCATTTGTTAAAGTCAAAGTTCAGATCATTCCTATTCTTGATTTTGTTCTGATCGAATAAATACATGCCGTAAAGATCGGCTTTCGCCGTGTCTACGCCCAGGTTTATAAGCACCGCTCTCATTCTCTGTTTATCCTCGGTCAAATCAGGAATACTTACGCCGTCAAAATCGTGGGAGATCGGGAATATGCTCCGCTCAATAATAGGCCATTTCTTCCACGGTAGCTTAGCAATTCTTACTATAAGATTTTGCGAGTTAGCTAATTCAATAACATATTTCTCGCCTCCAATATGGGTAAACCATTGAAGGATACTGTATTCATAGTTTTCGGTTAAAGAATTTTCTTTTGATAGAAAGTTATCGAAACCTTGCGCGTCTCTCCTCGCCTCTCTTGCCTCACCTACTAAACTTTGAAGATTTGTCGTCTCTTTCCTAAGAAGATTCAGATTAAAATAACTTCCGTTTTCTTTCATCTCATACATCGCCATTCTTATTTCCCGGCCAAAGAACCGGGCCGCGCTCCGGCCGAATGCGTCTCCGTTTAATGCAACGCATCTAGGATCACGAACCAATGTCGTTGGGTCAATTACTTCGGGCAATGGGGTTTTTGAATCCCGGTCGAAGTCATTTAATAAAGTGTATCCCCGGCCGAAGAATGTCGCATCCCAGTCCCATTCATAATCAATCATGTCTTTATTCATCTCATTCTGGGCGTCATATCGGGCGAGCATATTAAGATTCTCCGCCTTGATTTCGTCTCCTTCTTCTCTCCCTCCGAATAGAGCGTTGAACTCATCATCGTAAAGGTTGGCCAGTACAGTCTGATGAATCGTGAACATCAAGTTATCGCCCACGTCGTCCTTACTCCGCTTCTGGTTATTGTAAATGCGAAGCCGAAGGAGCCACTCGTTTATTTTCGGATGCATAAAAAGCCAACAGAGCCGGTATTCGGCTTGTATCTGATCTATTGTCTTCTTATGAAGCGAGAGTTTCGGATCGAGTTCTTCTTCGACGGATTTGGGATTTTCTATCTCCTGAGCTTCCTGAATTATTTTCTTTAGGTTGCCTTTAGCCATTTAGCATTTATGACAACGAAGCCCCTCAAGGCTTTTTACATAATCTTCATAGCTTTGCCGGTTCCTGGCCTTTTCTTGCTCGATTGTTTTTTGAAGGTCAGACCACCCATCTTCCACCGGTTTGTATGTAAAATATTGATACGCCTGGACGCCTGCATAAACGAGGGCGGCCAGTATTAAAAATAAAAAAGAATAGAATAAAAATCTCATTTATTGAACGACGTTTTCCACTTTTAGTTTTTGTTCTTGCTTTGTTTCGGCTTTTGGTTTCTTACCTATAATTTTATACCAAAAACTATGCTTTAACAATAGACTATCAACAACGCCTTCGGCCGCATTTGAGACTAAAAGAACCATGCTACCGAGCTCTTTCTCATTCTTTGATTTCTTTTCTAAATTAAAGTAATTGGCATAAAGATTATCTCTCCAGACAATGAAATACTGCATTATCTTGCTGACTTGGATAATGAAAATCTTAGCACCCCTATACTTATAAACCTTTAGGATGTTCATGGCCGAGGAAGAATATCCTCAAGTTTAACGCGAGGTTCGATTTGCCGGCGAGCTTCTTCAACCATGGGCCCCAGAGTAGCTATTATCGCCCTTAGATCAATAAGCAACACTTCTATCGGAGAGAGCCGGTCATCTTCAGTATTTGTGACCTCGCATGTAAAAGACCAGCCATCGAGATCGAACTTGTACTCCCTCTTTAGCTTCTCTGCATGAATTTTAACATCTATCATCTTATAAAAATTTGGTCTACTACGACCCACCTATAAAGCTTAGAGATCAAAAAGACAATTAGGGTGAGCACAATAATAACTTTGAAAGGGTTTACTTCTTCCACGGCAGTTTATTCTTAGACCTTTGACGTTCGAAGATCGTCATGTTCCCCATGTGATCAAGCTCATGCTGAACCAACGCAGAACGAAAATAATAAAGCTTGCGAACTCTCGGGCCCAAGAATGACCAGAATCTCACTTTGACCCACACATAACGACGAATAGCAATAAGATTCTTTGTTGGGAAGCTCATGCACCCTTCGCGGCTCTGAAAAGCTTCTGCGCTGTGTTCTATAATCTCGGGATTGATAATCGTTCTCACGGGTAACAACCGACTCCCGAAGTACCAGCCAAATTTCATGCCCCCGGAGCTATGCCTCTGGGTTTTTCGGTTCCATCCTCCTCCGGCGCCTCGCTCTATCTCCCACTTATCGAGAACGAAGAATCGGAGCGGGTCTTTCCCGTCGATCTGGCAATGCGAGATTGAGGCCGCTTTGGGATAATGGCCGGGGAAGGGAGAGAGCATGGCTAGTTTAATTCGCCACGAGTCTATAAAAACTCGGAAGATGTCGGAGAGTTTGATCTCTCGACTCGGCTTTTCCGGGATTACAATTGTGAAACCCTTATCGATTTTTGATAGAACTCCTTCTCTCATTCTTTTTTATTTTAACATTTTCGCCACTGCCCCCACAATAAGGACATTCCGACCTCTTGTCATCATCTATGAACCCCGCGCCATTGCAGGCAAAACAGATTTCTTTATCCATATGGGTCATAATTTCTCATTCCTGGCGTAATTGCTCGGGCTTCGTTATTCGATCTCGGGTAGGGGTCAAGATCTTGGTGTTTTATTGTGACATGGCTCGTATCTATTAACTTCTCATCGGCTTCGTTAATCATCTTATCCTCAACCACGGCAGCATACCTGAACTCATCAGCCCCGTGGCTTGTCCAATCATGCTCTGGGTTGTCTTTGTAATCCCCTTTCTTGGGGTCCCATTCATGCTTGTACTGGCCAATAGCATCCAACCATTTCTCGCAGTTTTGAGAATCGACCCATAACCGCGACCACATAAGCTTCCCCGCATTTATTCCGTTCTGAACCCCTATATCCGGCACTACTTTGAATTTGATTCCCAAATTCTTAGCTGACTCTATCCTTGTCTTGCCAGTGCCAATTTCGGTCGCTTTTATATCATGAGGCGCGAAATGATAGCCATAAACATAAGGCCGCCTTTGGACCTCCTTAATAGCCTCGGGCAATCCTTCATTTCCTTCGCCCTGCCAGTAATCTATTTTCCTTACTTGGCCGAATGATCGCTGGTAAAATCCAATAGCCATTTTGGCGCCTTTGCCTAAATCCCAGACGGTGTGGACCTTAAGAGCGGTATCATAAGTAACGACTCCAATCCTTCCTCTCCGTTCTGCTTCCGCTATTTCATGAGAGTAAACAGCCCCCTTTGTCGCAGCCGAGGGCGATAGATACCATTCTTGGTCGAATTCTTCCTGAGTCATTAAACCTTGAGATACAAGCTTCCGGTCATCTTCTAAGGCGATCTTCAGAAGTTCGATCGTGCCTCCGGTCTCGTTTTTGAAAGAATCGTCTATATTCTGCCAGAGAGAAAACCACTGCTCAGGGTTTTGCCGGGCCGCTTCATAAGTTTTATAAAGCTGATTCTTCCCCTTGATAGTGCCTGAGAATATGGCATAACCCAGCCGGTCAGCCAAGCTCTTTGAGAGAACCTCGGTGAAAATGTTGGGAGGATGTTGCGAATACTCATCAAACGCAAGGCCCCAAAAAGGAATGCCTCGAAGAGAGTCGGGATTGTCAGCTCCGAATAATCCCACTCTGCCTCCGTTTGGATATTTGATAA
>ERZ1292637.1272-Hain-H14-01um-R3-1272-length-10981-cov-5_pt1 | contig 10433 bp, 9 predicted proteins | sample MGYA00564405_ERZ1292637 | MGnify/ENA primary metagenome ERZ1292637 (study PRJEB36523, sample SAMEA6512645) | groundwater metagenome | collected 2019-01-09 | study: AquaDiva: Metagenomics assemblies of 32 groundwater samples | reverse complement strand
GAAAGCGAAGGGCTGGACGAACGAAGAAGCGCAGGCGGCGCTCGACGAGCACGCCGACGCGGTCGCCGACCAGAGTGCGACGTTCCGGGCGGAAGTCGACGCAGACCCGATCTATGGCGGGAAGAATCTCGAACAGACGCAACAGCAGGCGACGCGGGCACTCGATCGGATGTGGCCGAAGGATTCGCCGGAGCATGCGGCGCTCGGGAAGCTGCTCACTAAGACGGGATGGGGCAATCACCGGCTGATCGTTGGCGGGCTCGCCAACCTCGGCAAACTGATGCAGGAAGATTCGCCCGGCTCGACGCGGGCACCAGGTGGGGGGCGTCGTGCTCCCGAAGCGGTGCTCTACGGCGACCAGGCGAAGTGACCGACGCATCGTAGGAGACAGAGAACATGGCAGCACTCAGCACCGGCGCGCTCACCCTGGCCGATTGGGCGAAGCGTCTCGACCCCGACGGGAAGGTTCCGACGATCGTCGAACTGCTCGAACAGACGAACGAGATCCTGACCGACATGCGATGGATCGAGGGCAACCTACCCACGGGCCACCGGACGACCGTTCGCACCGGCCTTCCGGCCGTGGCGTGGCGTCTACTCAACCAGGGCATCACGCCGTCGAAGAGCACCACGGCTCAGATCGATGAGCAGTGCGGCATGCTCGAAGCGTGGTCCGAAGTCGACAAGGACCTGGCGCTCCTGAACGGTAACGTCGCGTCGTTCCGCCTGAGCGAGTCGAAGGCGTTCCTCGAAGCGATGAACCAGGAAGTCGCACAGACGCTCTTCTACGGCAACAGCGGGCTCGCGCCGGAAGAGTTCCTCGGCATGTCGCCGCGCTACTCGGCGATCTCGGGTGCGACGAACGGCTCGAACGTCCTGAACGGCGGCGGGCCGGCGGGCTCGACCAATTCGTCCGTGTGGCTCATCGTGTGGGGCGAGAACACCGTGACGGGCCTCTTCCCGAAGGGCTCGAAGGCGGGGCTCACCCATGACGACTACGGCGAAGTCACGGTCGAGCTGACCGCTGGCGTGGCCGGATCGCGCATGCGCGCGTATCAGGAGCGGTGGCAGTGGAAAGCCGGCCTGTGCGTGAAGGACTGGCGCTTCGCGGTCCGGATCGCGAACATCAACGTCGCGAACCTCGTCGCGAAGGCGAGCGCGGCCGACCTGACCGAACTGATGATCAAGGCGACGCACGTCGTGCCGTCGCTCAAGATGGGCCGTGCGGCCTTCTACATGAACCGGAGCGTCTACGCGGCGCTCGACATCCAGCGGCGCGACGACGTCGGCTCTGGTGGCGGGTTCACCTACGAGAACATCGACGGCGCGATGCGTCCGACCTTCCGGGGGATCCCGGTGAACAAGGTCGACGCGCTGCTCGAAACGGAGGCGCAGGTCGTCTAGGGGCTCTGGCCCTGACGGTGCTGCACTCTCACTCGTTCACTCTGTTTCAAGGAGCACAGACATGTATCTCGATTTCCTCGGGCGCGTGAGCAACGCGCAGGCGTTCGGCGCCGCCGCAGTCTCGACCGACTCGGTCGACCTGGGCAACGTCACGCCAAAGCGTGAGATCGGAACCGGCGAAGTCGTCGGGTTCGGTATCGTGGTGACGACGGCGGGCACGGTCGCGGCGACCTTGTTCGAGGTCATCAGCGCGACCGATGCCGCGCTCACGGCCGGCATCCTCGTTCACGCGTCCCTGAGCGTCCCGCTGGCGCAGACGGTCGCGGGCTTCTCGACGTTCCTGGCGCTCCCGCCGGGCACGCCGACACAGCGGTTCATCGGCGTCCGTGCGACCACGGCCGGCGGCACCATCAGCGCGACGGCGTGGCTGACGAGCCAGTCGCTCTTCTCGATCCTCGCGAAGTCCTACGCCAAGGGCTACACGGTCACGGTCTAGCGTCTGCTCGATGCGCTCGGGGCTCATGGTGGGCCTCGGGCGCGTCTGGCGGCTTTTCCTACAGGAGCCTGACCGATGCCTCAACGTCCACGCACGCAGCATTACGCTCACCGGGCGCGTTTCGCCCCGGAGGAGATCCTCACGCTGTCGGCCGACGGAGCCGTTCCGATCGGTGTCGATGGCGTGTTCTACATCACGAAGGCGGGCTCGGCGGCGGCGCTCACCGTCGCGGCGCCCGGTGCGGCCAACATCGGCCGACAGCTCACGTTCCACGGCGGAAGCGACTTCGCGCACGTCGTGACGTTCACGGGCGCGACGCTCCACGACGGCACGACGGGCGGACACGCGACGGCGACGTCACCGGCGTTTCAGGGCGGTTCGATCACGGTGCGCGCCGTCACGGCGGCGAAGTGGTCGCTCGAAGTCAATAACCTCTTCGTGATCACCACGTAAGAGCGGGAAGGCCCACGCGCACGGGGGTCCGCGTAGGCTAAAGTCGTCGGCTGGGCGGTGACATGCGGCTCCGCTCAGCCGGCGCATTTTTCGAGGGAGTAGCGCGATGGTTCACCCGACGGATTACGAGACGGTAGCGGCAGGGCAAGCGGACCAGATCCTCGGAGCCACCGGGGCGAAGGGCGATATCCTCGCGCGGCTCATCATCACGGTTACGACGGCGGCGACTGCCGCTGTGAGCATCAAGGACGGGGACGGCGCGGCGATCCCGATCTTGCCGAACAGTCCCGGTGGTGGCGTGGGTGTCTACCCCGTCGAAGTGCGGGCGCGTGCTCGCGCGGCCACGACGCCGGGATGGAAAGTGACGACCGGGGCGGGCTCCACCGTCTTGGCCGTCGGTCGATTCACGTAGGCGGAACACAGGAGAGAGCGAACATGGCGAAGTCACAGAGCGCGGGAAGGGCACACCCGAAGAACGCGCCGATGATCAAGGCCGGCAAGGTCACGCAATACATCGACCCGCAGGCGCCGCAGAAGCGTCGAGCGATCGAGGAACCGATCAAGGTGCGGGCGACCGCGCTGGGCTACTACGGCGAGATGCGTCGTCGGATCGGCGACGTGTTCCTCTGCGACGCGAAGGCGTTCTCACCGGAGTGGATGGAAGAAGTGGACCCGCGCACGCGTGAGCGCGTCACGTCGGCGCCGCAGGCGCTCAAGCGAGCGCATGACGAGATCCTCGGCGGCTCGGTCAGTGGCCGGCCGAACGACAGCGACGTTCTCGACTAGGCAGCGCGCACACGGCTAGGGGCTTGCGATGGCGAACAGAACGCACTACCTCCAGTATTACATCCACCTGACGGACAAGACGCAGTTCAACGCGGCTGTGGCGTCGGTGGGGTCAACCGGGGGTTGGTTGATGGGCGCTGCGCCCGACGACGTCGCAATCACCTACGATGCAGAGCTGATCCTTCCGGGGCCGGGCCAGAACTATTTCCCGCCCTGCATCAACAGCGGTTACTTTGGCACCAGTGCCAACTACCCGACGAACGTCGCGAGCTTCACGCGGAAGAGCGGCGGCTGGTTCGGCATCCACCTACTCTTCGGGGACACGCACACTTACCGATGGTCGGGCCAGTTCGTCTACGCCGGAGTCGAGCCCGGAGAGACGGAGGTGCCCGGCGAGCCCGGCCCGGTCGCGATGCCGATCCGGCTGTGGGTTGAAGGCTTCGAGGCGGGCGCCGGCAGCGGCACGGGGAACGCGGTCGACCTTTACGGCCCGCACGCGTCGCGTCATCAGGGCGGGTTCGGATTCGCGGCGCGCAACGGCGCCGGGCTGAGCCACGTTCACCGGCATATCGAGAGCGGCCACGCGGTCACGGATCGCGGCTGGGAGCGGCTCTACGTGCGGCTCAGGCAGGCGCCGCAAAGCTCGCAGACCTTTTGGTCGATGCAGGGCGCGACGTCGTCCCTGGCGGGCGGGCGGCTGCGCTGGACAATCTCAGGGGCGATCGAGTGCGTCAATAGCGACAACCTCGGCGCGCTGTCGACCGTCGGCACGTCCTCGCCGCTGACGGTCGACCGCTGGTATAAGCTCGACATCCTCTATCGCTACGGCGTGTCGGGCACAGGGTTTCTCAAGATCTACATCGGCGGCGTCGAAGCGATCAGCGTGACGGCGGCAATGCTCCCGGCCGGCACGGGCATCACGCAAGCGCAGAACATATTCTCGTCGACCGTGCATGACGGCAACAGCTCCGCGCATCGGGGCTCGTGGGACATGGACGACTGGATTTGCAGCGAGCTTCCAGCCGGCGGCGTGAACCCTGCGCTCTTCCCTCAACGCGATTGGAACACCGGCTCGAAGGTGGTTCCGCTCCGCCCGAAGGCGGCAGCGGCGAGCAACGGGGCGGACTGGGCCGGCCCTGGCGGCTTGAACGCGAACGACTTCCGCTATCTGATGCAGCGCCCTGTCGTCAGTTCGAGCACGCTGGGGTTGCTCACGTCGGTCGCGTCACCGCGTGCGGCTGTCGTCACCGATGCGGATCGGAGCATCGACCTCGATTCGATGAACCTGGGGATCGCGGCTGTGGCGGTCATCGCGTGCTCGCTCAGGGCTGGCGGCGGCGCGGCGGACTGTCTCGTCGGGCTGAAGCTCGCGGGCGGAGCCGAAGTCACGCGGACGCCATTCAACACGGAAGCGACCGTCTTCGCCGGCATGGGCCGGGGTCAGTTGATCTACACCGGCGGCACGATCGAGCCGGTGCGGCCGAACGCCGGGATCGAAGTGAGCTTCACCGGGAACACGACGGCAGCATCAGCGAAAAACCTCTACAACATCGTGGGGCAGGCGGAGTGCCTCGGCAACTTCTATATCGAGGACTACGTCCCGCAGACCGGCGACCCCGCGTCGATCACTGACGGATTCCCGATCCATTGGACGAACGATCTACATCAGCATCCCTTCGCGCTCGGCCCGTGGGCGCCGGCTGGGCAAGCGGCGCCGTCGATCGTGGTGAATCACGGCGGGACGTTCGTCGGCAACGGCACGAGCCAGACGCTCGCGTTCCGGACTCCGCCGACGTGGCTCTTCATCCGGAACACCGCCACGCAGGAATGCACCTTCTGGCTGGTGTCGGGCGCGACCGCGCATCAGTCGTTCGCGGAAGGATCGCGGCCAAGCCAGATCCCACGCGTCTACATCGACCCGAACTTTGCGCCGGCCGTCGAGGACGACCAGAGCCAGCAGACGCTCGTCGTTATCGCTGGGAACCTGGCGGCGCTCAATCAGTCGGGCGTGACCTACAACTACATGTGCGTGCAGGACGCCGGGCAGCGGTTCATGGAAGCCGGCTCGTTGTGGGAACACGGCGGCGGCACGGTCGAGCGGCTCACGCGGCTGAACAATGCCGGGTTCACACCTGAATATCTCTGGGTGCATCGCACGCAGAGCGGTAACGCGACGACGCGGCGGCTCTACGTCAAGGGGCTCGGGCTCGTCACGGCGAACCTGAATCTTGTCGGCGCGGCGGCGATTGCGACGGCGCTCGAAATGCGCGAGGGCTCGCTCGCTCTGCCGGCCAGCTCGACGCTCTACCACACGAGCGGCATGGGGAACCCGTTCCTGGCGCTCCGTCGCGACGACGGCAGTGAGGACGCGGGCATCCCGAACGTCATGCAACTTGCGAGCTGGACCGGCGACGGCACAGCCTCGCGCACGATCGGCCTGAGCCCGGCGACCGGCCGGCGTCCCATGTGGGCGCTCGTGGTGGGCTCTGACGGCGCGGCACGCATGCGCGACCCGGTTCACACCGGCGTGACCTCTTTGAACGCGGCAGCGGACACGACAGACGCCACCACGGGGATCACGGCCGGCGGCATCGACAGCATCACCGTGGGCTCGGCCGGGAACGCGAACGGCGTGCTCTACGAGGCATACATCATCCCAAGCTGCACGGCGACGGCCGGCAACAACGGATGGGGGCTCAACTGCGAATCGATCCCGGTCGAGCCGAAAAGCCCTGTTCCGCCCTACGAGGAGCCGCCGGGGGAAGTCCCGCCTGAACCGGGCGAGACGCCGAATCCCTGCGGCACGCCGAACCTGATCCCGACGGGCACGATCACGCAGTGCGCCGGCCCGTCGACGCTCGTGATCAACGCGGCGTTGAGCCAGCTCGGAGTGACGAAGCAGCTCGTCTCGACGACGCTGAACACGGAGGTATCGCAGGAAGCGACGGTCTGCCGGCTGCACTTCGACGAGGACGTGCGGAAGTGCCTTCGTGACTTCCCCTGGCCGTTCGCGACGCGCTACTCGAAGCTCACCGCGATCGGTGGGCCGGCGGACTTGCAGGATCTCGTGCAAGCCTACTCGGCGACCGCCGCCTACACCACGGGGATGGTCGTGCAAGTGGCCGGCGTCAACTACTACGCGGTGCAGGGCAGCACCGGGCAGGCCGTCACGAATCCGGTCTACTGGACGACCACGGCGCCGCTGGAGTTCACGGGGGACTGGGTCTATGCCTACCTGGCGCCGACGGACATGCTCTTCGCGCGCCGGCTCGTGGATCCGGACAAGCGTCGACGAACCTGGGACCCGGAGCCGCCGACCTTCCGCGTGGGCTCGTGGGGCAACAACCCGATCCTCTACGCGAACGAGGAGAACGTTGAGCTTGAATACACGCACCTGTCGGGATGTGTGGCCTATCAGGGCGACGCGCTCTTTCGATCGGCTCTGTCGTGGCGGCACGCACACAGCATCGCGCCGGGCCTGTCGCGCGACGCGAAGCTCACCGGCTACGCGTGGGAAATGTATCAGCGGCTTCTGCGGGACGCTCGGGCGTCTGGCGCACAGGAGCAGCAGCAGGACCGTGAGGGCGATGTCGACTGGATCGCGGGGCGGAACTGATGGGCGAGTCGACCTTTCAGCGGACCTTCGCGGGCGGTGAGCTGGCGCCCGCGCTCACGTCTCGGGCGGACCTGACGAAGTATCTGACCGGGCTGCGCCGGCTCCGTAATTTCATCATCCTGCGCTCGGGCGGCGTGGCGAACCGGGCCGGCACGCGGCTCGTCGCCGAGTGCAAAACGAACAGCATCGCGGTCGAGCTTCACCGCTACGTGAGCGCGGTGGCGGGAGAATCGATCCTGATCGAGTCTGGGAACGGCTATCTCCGCTTCTTCAAGAATGGCGGGCCGGTCACGGTGTCGGGCGTCGCGGCTTACAACATCGCGAACGCCTACGTCATCGGTGACATCGTGAGCGATGCCGGCGTCAACTACTGGTGCCGGGCGGCGGCGGCTCCAGGTGACGCGCCGCCCAATGCGACCTTCTGGTATGCGATGCCGGCGGGCGGGCTGCTCGAACTGCCGCACGCGTTCGGCACCGGCGGTTGGAACGCGGTCCAATCGGGCAACGTGATCACGATGACGTCGAAGGTCGGGCTCGTCCGTCCTTATGAGCTGATCTACGCTAGTCTCACGTCGTGGGTGCTCCGGGCGGTCGACACGGCGCCGGCTATCGACGCGCCGGCCGGGCTCGTGGGCACACCTGGCGCCGCTGGGGCACTGACCTACGCCTACCAGGTCACGGCCGGCGCCGACGACACCTTCGAGGAGAGCCTCAGCGCGGGCGTGGCGAGCGTGCCGTTGACCGCCGCGCCGACGCAAGCGGCGCCGATCAATCTGACGTGGACCCCGGTCGCTGGCGCGGCGGAGTATTACATCTACTGCGATCCCTACGGCAACGGAACGTTTGGCTTCGTGGGAACGGCGACCGGCGCCGCCGTGTTCAACGATGCCGGCTTCACACCTGACTTTGCGGTGACTCCACCGCTCCCGCGCGTGCTCTTCAACGCGGCCGGCGAATATCCTCGCGTTGGCGGCTACCATCAACAGCGGCGCTTTTTCGCGAACACCGACAACAACCCCGACGCGGTCTATGGCTCGCGGACCGGCTTTCACTCGAACTTCAGCACGTCGAGCCCGTTGCAGGATGACGACGCGATCACGTTCAAGCTGGCGGCGAATCAGCACAACCCGGTGCGGCATCTAGTGGGGCTCAAGACGCTCATCGCGCTCACCGACGCGGGGGAGTGGAACATCGCAGGCCCGGCCGGCGTGCTCACACCGTCGGGCATCGTGGCGGACCAGGAAGCCTACATCGGCGTCGCGGCGAACCCGCCGCCGGTCATCATCGGGAACAGCATCCTCTACGTGCAGGCGCGCGGCTCCGTCGTTCACGATCTCCAGTTCGACCAGCAGGTCGAGGGGCTCGGCGGTCGCGACCTGACGATCTTCGCGTCGCACCTGTTCGACGACTACACGCTGTCGGCGATGGACTTCCAGCAGATCCCGCACTCGACCGTCTGGGCCTGTCGCTCCGACGGGACTTTGCTCGGGCTCACCTACCTGCGGGAACAAGACGTGTGGGGTTGGCATCGTCACGACTCGGGCCTGTCGTGCCGCTTCGAGCATGTGAAGGTCGTTCCTGAGACAAGCGAAGACTCGGTGTATGTGATCACGCGGCGGACCATCGGCGGCGTGTTCCATCGGTTCATTGAGAAGCTCGAAAGCCGGCAGATCGTCACCTACGACACGGACGCGTTTTTCGTCGACGTCGGGCTCAGCTACTCCGGCGTGCCGGCGCTCACCTTCAGCGGGCTCGGGCACCTGAACGGCGAACGTGTCGCGGTCCTGGCCGACGGCGCCGTGATCTCGAACGGCGACACCGACGCCGTGATCCTGACGGTCGCGGCCGGCGCGGTGACGCTCCCGACGCCGGCCGCTCCAGCGACGGGCTACTCGAACGTCCATATCGGCATCCCGATCCGGCATGCGGAGATCGAGACGCTCGATCTTGACGTCGCCGGAACGGCGGTGCGCGACAAGAAGAAGAAGGTCGGGAGCGTCACGCTGCTCGTCGACAAGTCGAGCCGCCTGTTCTACATCGGCCCGGACTCGGCGCAACTGATGCCCTACAAGGCGAACCCGTGGGAAGGCACGGCCGACGAGTTCACCGGAGGGGTTGAGCAACAGATCGTGAGCCTCTACAATGACACCGGCCGCGTGTTTATTCAGGTGCGCGATCCGATTCCGTTGACGGTGCTCGGCATCATGCCAAACGTAGAGATGGGGGGCTAGACGATGGCGATGGCGACGGCAACGGTCATCGGGCTCGTCGGGCTCGCTGGCACGGCGGTAAGTGCCTACGGGCAATACAAGGCTGGCAAGGCTGCGAAGAAGGGCGCCGACGCGGCAGCGCGCGAGCAGGAGCGGGCCGCGCGAGCCGGGAAGCAGGTCAGTGAGGCGAACGCCGGCCTTGCCGACTACAACGCGCAGATCGCAGAGCTTCAGAGCGAAGACGCGGTCGACCGTGGCTTCGAGGCAGAGAGCCGGTTCCGGACACAGGTCCGGGGAGCGATCGGCGCGCAGCGGGCGGCGTTTGCCGGCGGCAACATCGACGTGTCTTTCGGATCGGCCGTCGACGTGCAGGCCGATGCCGCGTTCCTGGGCGAGATGGACGCGCTTCAGATCCGGACGAACGCGGCGCGCGAGTCGTGGGGCTTCAAGGTGCAGGCGGAAGACTACCGTCGGCGCGGTGACATCATGCGGCGCGAAGGCGACAACATCGTCGCGGCCGGCAGCTATGGCGCTGAGTCGACCAGGCAGCAGGGCCGGGCGGCGTCGACGGCGGCAAACTTCGGCGCGGCGGGCTCACTGCTCGGCGGGACGGCGTCGCTTCTCCAAATGCGTTACGGCTTCAAGAACGGATAGAGCATGCCGACCGTTCCACGACTCCAGCGACAGGTTTCTCCGACGGCGCTCCCTGGCGCCCGGCTCACGTCTGAGGAGACGATGCTGTCGGGCGGCGTGGGCGTCCACGAGGCGAAGGCCGGGCTCGAACTGGCAAAGGGGCAGGCGTCCGCGACGAAGTGGAACGCGGCGGCAGGGTTCGGCGAACAGGTGCAGCGGTCGGCCGTCGCGATCGGGCAAATCGTGCTCGCGGAGCAGCGGCGCGCGGACGACGTCGCGATGATGGAAGCCGACAACAGGCTGTCAAAGTGGGAGAACGAGCGGCTTTACGATCCCCGCGCTGGCGCGCTCACGCTCCAGGGCCGCGACGCGATGGGGCTCCCTGAAGCGGTCGGCGCCGACTTCGAGAAGTATGCCGGCGAGATCGAGGGGACACTCGGATCGCCACGGCAAAAGGCCGCGTTTGCGCGACTGCGGGCGAACCGCTCGGCGCAGCTCGACCTGACGCTCCGCCGGCACGTCTTCGGTGAAATGCAGAAATTCGAGGCGACGGAGCTGAAGGCGCTCGTCGATAACAGCGTGAGCACGGCGGTGCAGAACGCGACGGACCCGTCGCGCGTGGGCTTCGAGCTGGGGAAGGCTGTCGAGGCAATCGAGCGGAGCGGGCCACGGCTCGGGCTCGGGCCTGAAGCGGTGAAGTCGCAGGTCCTCCAGGTGCAGACGAAGACGCACGTCGGCGTCGTCGAGTCACTCGTATCGAGCGGGAACACGAAGGCGGCGACCGCCTACTTCGAGGAAACCGGCAACTTCGGCCCGCTGTCCAGCTTCCTCGGCA
>ERZ1292637.1368-Hain-H14-01um-R3-1368-length-10439-cov-4_pt1 | contig 10439 bp, 13 predicted proteins | sample MGYA00564405_ERZ1292637 | MGnify/ENA primary metagenome ERZ1292637 (study PRJEB36523, sample SAMEA6512645) | groundwater metagenome | collected 2019-01-09 | study: AquaDiva: Metagenomics assemblies of 32 groundwater samples | reverse complement strand
TCAGCCCGAACCCGATGGGGGAGAACGACTGGTTGACCGAGGAGTTTCCAGAGGAGGACGGCCGGCCGAACCGCAAGTACTACAGCATCAGCATCTTCGACAATGCCCACAATCTGCCGGCGGAGATGCTGCAGGATGCGCTCGCAGCGTATCCAGTGACCCATGCCGGGCACCGTTCGAAGATTCTCGGCAAGCGTGGCCTGAACGTCACCGGGAAACCGGTGTACGGCGGCGCGTTCGACCGGAGCCTGCACGTCAAGCCGTACGCGTTCAATCCGGAGCTCCCGCTTGAGGAAGGGATCGACTTCGGGAAACATCATCCCTGCTGGGTGGCGCGCCAGCGGACCCCGTACGGCGGGGTGCGGTACCTGGCCGGGATCATGGGGCAGAGCGTCTACCTGGAAGATTTCCTGCCGATCGTCAAGGAATACCGCTCCATGTGGTTTCCAGGCGTGAGTGAGATCCGGACCTGCTGCGACCCCGCGGGTGCGCACAGCAGTTCCCAGGGCGTGCGGGGTACCGGCGTCGGGGTCTTAATTGACCATGGGTTTACCCCGGTCTGGCAGGAAGGGGCGAACCGGCCGAGCGTGCGCGCGACCATCATGGAGCGCATCGCCGGGCAGATGCGGCGCCGGACCCCGATGGGGGAGGCGTACGGCATCAATAGCGATCCTGCCCGCTGGATTCGCGTCATGGGCGATGGTCGCCCGCCAGCAACCTGGCACTTCCTCGCGGACGGGGATGAGGCGGGGTACGTCTGGGACGCGCACATGGTGAGCGAGGGGAGCAAGCAGTACCGCCGGTCGAAGATGGATGGATGGTACGAGCACGGGCAGAACACGAAGGAATATCTGGAGTTGAACTTCGGGGCCCTGCCGATGCCTGGGCCACCCGAACCGAAGGAGGCGCGCATGGCGTATCCGGGGGTGGTCAGCCCGTGGCGGTAACCCTGGACTTTATTGCGATGGAGGCGCTGGATGTTTTGCGCCACCATCGGCCAGCCGTGAGACGCGCGGTACGGGTTGAAGCGACGCATGGTGTCGCCGTCAAGGGCGCCCTTGGCGATGACTTCGATCATCCAATCGTGCTCCGATTAGATCATGACTGGTGGTTTCGGCAACGTAGCTGCCCAGCGTTGCGGCGACCACTCCTCACTCTCCTACTGGAACAGCTCCGCACGATCCCAGACGACACGCGGCGTTGTGCGATGTGCTTGAGGACATTCGCATGAGCGCGGCGAGCAGTGCCCAACCGTTTCGTCAGCGTGACTCTGGCCTCTATGTGCCCGATGAGTACTCGCGCATCAGGGAGGTCTGGACGAGGGACGAGCTGCGCCTGATCAACCGCGTGACGAAGCTGCTCAATAGCCGCGGGATTCAGGTGATGTTCGCGTGCGAGAATCCGAAGTGCGTGGACACGAAGATTAGCAAGGCTCCGGGGTTGGGCGGGGAGTACATCCTGCGGTGCAACTGTAAGGATCGCGTCTTTCAGCGGACGTTCTGATGGGGACTTATATCGTTGACTCCATCGTGAATCGGAACAGAACACGTTGACTTCAAGGAGACACAGATGAGCGAACAGATTCCGTCGATTGGTCGCATCGTTCACTACCGCCTGAGCGCCGATGACGCCACGCAGATCAACCGCCGACGTACGACGAGCAAGAGCATCGCGGACCGGATGAAGCTGGAGCTGGACAGACTGAACCACGAACGCGATGAGGGTGTGCAAGCGTTCGCTTGGCCCGCTGGCGCACAGGCGCACATCGGCAACGCCGTGCATGAGGGCGACACCTTCCCGCTGCTCATCACGAAAGTCTGGGGCGACAACCCGTCGAGTGCCGTGAACGGGCAGGCATATCTTGACGGCAACGACGTGCTGTGGGTGACGAGCGCCTGCGTTGGCGATGGGCCGCGTACTTTCAGTTGGCCCGTTCGCGCGTGAGCCAGAAGTGAACACGGAAGTTAATAATATAAGTCCCTTCTGATGGCCAAGGCCCTTGTCGTGATGGTGGTGAACGAGCATGACCTGTCAGCCCTCTTCCAGTGTGCGCCGCCGGGGTCGTGTTACTGCGAAGTGGCCCTACAGCGGCGTGAATGGACGCTGCCGACTCCCGTGATACTTGACCAGTTCTGTCATCCGATGGTGACGCGGCTCAGGCAGCAGCAGGAGTGGCCCCGTGGCTGATCGATCCGACGCGGTCTCCGCCTTCCTCAAGCTGGCCTGTGACCGCTGGCGCTCGGCGGAGACCTTTGAAACCCCCCAGCGCGCGGAAGCGAAGACTGACCTCCAGTTTGCCAATTTGGTGCAGTGGGACCCCATCATCAAGACGGCCCGCGAATCGGCCGGGAAGTTCGCGCTGGTCATCGACCAGATCGGGGAGCCGCTGCGGCAACTGATCGGCCAGCAGCGGCAAGCGAGGCCCGCCATTCAGGTGAGTCCGGTGGACAGCGGGGCCGACCTTGACACGGCGGAGGTGTACCAGCAGTTCATCAAGCATACGGAGAACACCGGGCACGCCAAACCCGCCCGCGATGAAGCGTTCAAGTACGCGGCGAACTGCGGGTGGGGTTATTACCGGCTCCTACTCGAGTGGGAGTACGACCAGGCGAACGCCCCGATGGGGCCGGAACTGTTCGATCAGTGCATCAAGTATCAGGCGATCGAGGACCCGTTCACCGTCTACGACGACCCGGCCACGCCGATCCATGCCCAGTGGACACGGCGATTCGCGCTCGTGACGGAGGACATCCCGAAAGAGGAATTCACCCGACGCTGGCCGACCGCGATCGCGACCAATGTGGATGCGTTCGCCGCGACTGGCGTGAATATGCCCGAGTGGTTTCCGGAAACCTCCGTGAAAGTGGCGGATTACTTCTACGTCGACTACGAGGAGCAGCCTGAAGTCGTCCAGTTGAAGACCGGGGTTGTGGTGCTGGCGGATCAGGTACCTGCCGGCGCGGAGATCGTGCAGCGACGGACGCCCGTGATCCGGAAGGTCAAGCTCGCCAAAATCAGCGGGGCGGAGATTCTGGAGGGGAACGACGACAAGACCGCCGGCCGGGACTGGCCAGGGCAGTACATCCCCCTGATTCGCATTCACGGGGAATCGCTGGTGGTCGAGGGGAAGCGGACCCTCCGCGGCGTCGTACGGGCGATGCGCGATTTGGGCCGGGCGTACAACTTCGAAGTCTCGGAACTCTTGGGCGAGCTGACGTCGTCCCCGAAGTCGAAGGTGCTCATGCCGAACGGGGCCCAGAAGGGGCACGAGGACCAGTGGAAGCGGTCCACGGCCGAAGTGTTCCCGTACTTGCTCTACGAGCCGCAGATTTTGACGACCGCCGGGGGAATCGTCCAGACCCCTGAGCCGAAAGTCGCCCACTTCACGGATTCCGAGAAGATTCAAGCCTTGGTGGTGGCGATTCAGCAGATCAAGGCGGATCTGCGCTCGGTCACGGGCTGGTATGACTCGACCGACCCGAACCGGCGGAACTCCGATCAGAGCGGCCGAGCGATTCTGGCCAGAAAAGAGTCGCAGAACGAGGGGGCGGTCAACTACAAGGAGAATTACGCCGAGGGGTTGCTGGTTGAGGCCCTCTTCCAGCTCGATCTCATCCCCAAGGTCTATGGACGGCCCGGGCGGATCCTGCGCCTGATTGGGGATGAGGGCGACGACGTGCCGCCGGTCACGGTGGGCGGATCGTGGAAGAAAAAGAGCACGAAGGATGAGGGGATCTTCGCGTGGGGGGCTGGGCGGTATGACGTCGCGGTGAGCATCGGGGCGTCGTATCTGACCCGCCGGCAGGAAGCGACCGATCAGGGACTGGAGCTGATGAAGATTCTCCAGCCCCAGCAGGCCGCGGTGATTGCCCCGGTGGTGGTGTCGAACATGGACATCCCCGGGAGTAAGGAACTGGCGAAAACGCTGAAACGGACCCTTCCACCGGAACTCCAGGACGAGCAGGAACAGCCGCAGATTCCGCCGGAGGTGCAGCAGCAGCTCCAGCAGGCCCAGCAGATCATCGACATGCTGACGAAGGAACTGGATGCGAAGAACGACCTGATCGAGAAGGACCAGTTAAAGATCGACAGCACCGAGCGGATCAAGCTGGCGGAACTCAGGATGCAGTACGACACGACGATGGCCCGGTTGGCAAGTCAGGAGCAGATTGCGGCCATGAACAATGAGGTGAAAGTCCGGCTGGAGGAACTCAAGCTGCGCGGGCAGGCGGCGCTGGCGGAAGTCGACGCCATGGAGGCGCGGTTGACCCAGCGCAGTGAGCAGGACCACGCGCGCGGGATGGCTGGGGCCTCGGCTGGACACGAGGCCGAGATGGCTGAGCGACAGGCCGCGATGACGCCGCCAGACGGAGCCGGGGTGTAGATGTACGACATCAACACCAGAGAATACATTTGGGGTGAGCAGAGGATCGCTGAACATGAAATCCAGAACCATCGCGGTGCCAGCAGACGAGTGAAACCTCCCAGATTGGTTCAGCTCGTGCGAACAGCGCCAAGCCCCGATCCTGTCGATCGATTCTGGGGTATCGGTCAGGATGCAGGACCTATTGGCGAACCATTTGTGGCCGACGGCCAGCTGGCCGGTCATGCGGGTGCCTGCGCGAAGGTGACGACGGCGACGATTACAGGCAAGACGGACACACCGTGTACGTGCGGAAAGCAGGCATGACCAAACGGATGCTCGTGGCGATCCTGGTAGGCTGGACGGTCACGCTCTGGGCGCACGACGGGACGCCTACCGATCAGCGGTTTGTCATGGAGAGCCTGTCAGAGGTTGCTGGCACGCAGGTCCTCGTGCTGCGAGACGCCTCGCGCACCTTCGATGACAACCCGCCGTATCGGTTCCCGCGGTGCATCGCCGTCCTGATCACCTCGGCCGGCCCCGTCCACCTCGGAGGCGTGCTCTGCGCGGATGTGGTGCAGGCGAAAGAGGACGAGCGGGCACAGATGAACCAGACGATCCGCGAGATTAACGCGACGCTGCGGAATCAGCGGCAGACCCCGTGATGCTCGTGGCTGAACGCGAATCCCTTGGGGGCACGGTGCCGTACGATTTCCCGTCGCACCGCCGGACCGTCAATATTATGCAAGCGTGCGCACTCGCTGGCGTCAAACGTAGGGCACTCTACTACTGGATGGAGAGCGGGCGCGTCGAGTACGTGCTGACCCCGAGCGGGCGTCGCCGGATTTACGTAGATACCTTGCTTCGCCGTCCTACGGACTCATGATGTAGCGATCTGACGTTTCGTCCTCGGTGCTGGGGTTGCTCCCGGCGCGACGACCGCTCTGGCCGAGCGGGGACGAGCACAACGGCCCACAGACATTAGGCCGGTCTGTTCTCTCTGGAGATACCAGAGGTGAGCAGCCGGCCTTTTCGTTTCTGGGCCGGCGTTTTTTCAAGGAGCACGCATGGCAGAGACACTCGCCCCGCCGGCACCCGCGCCCACGGTGGACATTCCCATCGCCGTCAACCCGGGAGAGGCGACCGTCGCCGGCCCAGGGACGGTCGATCTCGCCAGCGTCCGGCAACAGCTCCGGGAAGGCAAAGTCCCGGATCTGTCGGCACCCGCGCAGAAGGCTCAGGCTCCAATTGCGGCGGCACCCGCGCCAGCCGCGCCCGCGAAGGACGACGTCGATGACGATCAGCCCGGCACCGCGCCGAGTCCGAAGAATCGTCGCGTCTCCCAGGAGTACCTGAACGACCTTGTCGCCAGCCGCGCTCGTGCGGAACTGCGCGCCGAGCAGATGGACGAGCGCATTCGGGCGCTCGAAGGCACGGGCCAGCCGGCGGCACCCGCGCAGCCGGAACACACGCGCCTGATGCCGACCGAAGACGAGGTGGGCACCACCTACAAGACGTACGGCGACTACGTCGCGGACGTCACGAAGTGGCAGATCGAGCAAGTCGACGCCGCCCGTACACGCGCGGAGCGGGACTCCAGTTCTCAGGCGGCTGACCGCGAGGCGATCGGCGCCTACCAGTCGAAGATCCCGGCGGCAAAAGCGCGGCATGGGGACTTCGACGAGGTGATCGCGCGTCCGTTGCCTGCGCCCCTGACCCCGACCTTACGGAGCGCACTGCTCGCCTCCGACCTCGGGCCAGACCTCGCCTATCACCTGACCACCCATCCGGACGAGTACACGCGCCTCCGTGCGCTGCCGGTGGGGTTGGCGTTGATGGCGATTGGGCGTCTCGAAGCGCAACTGCAGGCGGCGATTACCGCGCCCGCTGCGGTTGCCCCCATCAATCCCGCGCCGCTCCCTGCGCCAATGGCGCCGGTCGGCGGCCATCCCACGGCTGGGACCCCAGACCTTTCCGGCAACACGATCGACCTGCGCGTCGTGCGCAGCGTGATCAAGCCGAAATTCGGGATGTCCAGTCGTTGAGGAGCTGAGTCATGGCCTTCAACGGCTACACCATTGACCATGTCACCGCGATGGCGCTCGATCCGTTCGAGGCCAACTGTGTCGCGCTCCGGACGTGCTCGCGCAAGGTCGAACCCTTGTTCGGGCAGGCCGGGGCGAAAAAAGGTGACGCGATCCGCATCCGCAAACCCGCGCAGGCCACCGTGCGAACGGGGCAGGCGTGGAGTGGGCAGGATGTCAACGAACAGTTCGACACCCTCACCCTGAACTACCAGATCGGCATCGACTTCCAGATGTCGTCGGTCGAGCGCAAGCTGGAGCTGAACAGCCTCACCGAGCAGGTCCTCAAGCCGTACGCGATTCGACTCGCCAACGAAGTCGACCGGATCGTCCTGCGGGACGTCGCGCGTCGGACCTACAACCAGACAGGCACCTACGCGACCACGCCGACGGCGATGTCAACGTACCTGACCGCGCGGGCCCGCATGGCCGACATGACCGCACCCAGGGGGCGCGGGCAGTTGCACATGCACATCAACCCCGCGATGGAAGCCAACATCACCACCGCGATCACGGCGGGGCAGAGCTCGCTCGGGCCCTACGTGCATCCGGCGGCGGCGGTGGGCGACCTGTACAGCAACGCCGACATGGACGGCGTGTACTCGCACGGCGTGAACTGGCACATGGACCAGAACCTCTATGTGCATACGTTCGGCACGCGCGGGACCGACACGGTCCTGGTCGACGACACGGTGGCGGAGGGGGACACCACCATCAACACCGATGGCTGGACCTCCACCAACGGGCTGAACGAAGGGGATCGGTTCACGATCGCGGACGTGTTCGCCGTCAATCCGATCACGAAGGCGCGGCTGCCGTGGTTGCAGCCGTTCGTCGTCACCGCGAACGGCACGAACACGTCCGGCGATCTGGATCTCAGTGTGTCGCCGGCGTTTAGGGCCAGCGGGCAATTCCAGAACATCAACGCCTTGCCGGGCAACAATGCGGCGCTCACCTTCGCGGGCGCCAGTGCGCAGGTGTCCACCGTCGGGGCCCTCTGGCACAAGGAAGCCGTCACGTTGGCGATCGTCCCGCTGGAGAAGCCGGACGGGGTCAACAACGCCTCCGTGAAGTACGACCCGACCTCTGGGGTGGGGCTGCGATACATCGAGTGGTACGACGGCGATACCGACCAATGGAAATCGCGGTTCGACGTCGTGTTCGGCGTGTTGCTCCAGCGACCGGAGCACGCCCTCGCCGTCTACGCCGAGTAACAGGAAGGAGAGATGACCATGACAACGACTCGTCGATTCTTCCTGATCGCCCTCGCGCTGCTCTTCGCGGGGACGGTCGAGGCGCAAACCCTGGCGGTGCGCACGACGCTGGCGGCCAACGTGGCCGGGGATACCCCTGGCCCCGCGGATCGGGTGATCCAGGTCACCAGTAACACCGGCTTCACGGTCGGGAACTTCGTCTGGATTGACTTCGAGCAGATGCGGATCACGGCGATCAACGGCACCGCGATCAGCGTGGTTCGCGGGGTCAATGGGACGCGCACGGCCGCCCATGACAACACGGACGGCGTGATCACGGGCACCGGCGCGGGTGGCATTGACGGCTCGGGCCATTTCCATACGCGCGATCCAGATACGGGTGGGGACTGCACCCGTGGATCAGGGGAGGCCGCGTTTCTCCCCTGGATCAATGTGGTCTCCGGCTGGATGTGGACCTGCGACAACGGCATCACGGCGGATTGGTCCGGGACGTTGAAGTCGCACCAGACGGTCGACAGCGAGCCGACGTCCTTCTAATGCGCACCCTCCTCCTCGCGGTCCTGATCGCTGGCGTGGCGATCAGGCCCTCGGGGCGGGTGCAGGTGTGGGGCGACGACCCGCAGCTCTGGGCCGACGCTGTCGCGCACAGCCCGCAGAAGCCGCGCCCGTGGATCAACTACGGCCGACTCCTCGCGCTGGCGGGGAGGGGCGACGACGCCGCGGCGGCGTATCGGCGGGCGTTGGAGCTCGCCCCGCCTAGAGATCGATGGGAAGGCGCCCTCCGGACGGCGGATGTGGCGCGGCTGAATCTGGCGCTGCAGGCCGTCGATCAGGGGCGGTACGCCGAGGCGTTGGCCTGGACCGCGCAGATTCAGCGGCGCGCGGAGGGGCGGTTGTCGCTCGTGACCCGACTGGAGCAGCAATGGCGGGACGAACAGGCACAGGGGGGCTCCTCGTCGGCCTTCTGATCCTGACGGCCACGGTCTACGCCCAGACGTGGTCGCATGGGTTTGTCTACGAAGATGACACCTGGCGGAGCGGGGTGGATCAGGCGCCGGCGTCCTATCCCCTTCCCGGCCGTGCGCTGACGTACCTCACGCAGCATCTCACCTGGCGCATCGCGGGGGACGAGCCGGCGCTGTACCATATGGGCAATCTCGCGCTCCATCTCCTGAACGGGGTCCTGCTCTGGGCGGTGGTGCGTCGGATGGTCCCCGCGCTCGCGCTCTGGGCGACGGGTCTGTTTCTGCTCCATCCCCTTGCGAGTAGCGCCGTGGCGTACGTGACCGGGCGGGCGGATCTGCTCGTGGTGCTGTTCACGCTCCTGGCGCTCTGGTGCGGGCTCCAGCGAGGCTGGTGGCTGGTAGGCGTCCCGCTGGCCCTCCTCGCGGCGGCGATGAGCAAGGAAGTCGGCGTACTGGCCGTGCCACTCGTGACGCTGACCTTAATGGTCTGGCGGCGCGATCAGGTGACGACGTGGCTGGTCTCGGCGTGCTGGGTCGGTCTCGGCATCGCGTGTGGCCTGGCCTACGCCTCCTTGATCAACTGGTTCAGCTACGCACATGGCGCCGACCTCTCGTGGCCCGCCTTCTGGCTGCGGCAAAACGGGGCGCTCTGGCACCTGTTGACCCTCGTGGTGTGGCCGGCCGGGTTCTCGATCGACCATGACGCGCTCGCCCTGACGGATCGTGCGCTGATCGTGTCGGCTTTGCTGACGTGCGCCCTCGTACTGTTCGCGCTGAGTCGTCGCGTCCCGATGGTGTCGTGGGCCGTGGCGAGCCTGGGGATCGCGGTTGCCCCGCGGTTTCTCTTCCGAACGGCCGAATTCGTTACCGAGCCGCAGATGTATCTCCCGCTGGTGCCTCTCAGCGTCCTGGGAGGGGCGGGACTGGCGTGGCTCTGGGCGTACCCGATGCCACGGATCGTGTTGGAAAGGACTACCTGAACATGCACCCGACGTATCTCTATCACCCCACCGAGGCGCCCACTGGGCGGAAGTTCACCGACGAGGCCGCGTATGCGGCGCTGGGGCCCGACTGGGTAGACACGCCCACGAAGTTTCCAACTATTCCAGTAGAGGACACAGGGAAGTCTGGCGCCAAGCAGACAACAGGCAATGCCGATGTGGACGCTGTTCGTGCAGCCAATCTCAAGAACGCTGTACCGCTGATCAATGCGATCACGGACGAGGCGACGCTGGCAACGATTACCGAGACAGATGCGCGCGCTGGCGTCAAAAACGCAGTGGCAGCGCGCCTCGCTGCGCTGAAGCCGAAGGAGCCGGTATGAACGCCCCCGAGGTAGGGCCGCTGTTTCTGGATGCGGCCGAAGAGTTCATCCGCATCAACGTCCGCGGCATGGGGGCTGTCGGCCTGCAACTGAGCGGGACGTTCGTGGGGACGGTGTCCTTTGAATGTCTCGTGGATGGAGAGGCCGCCATGGTCGCGCTGAATATGCTTCCGCCCAACCGCGCGACGGCGGCGAGTTCGGCGACGGCGGCGGGGGTGTGGGTCGCCAATGTCGCGGGCCTTGAGACGGTCCAGATTCGTGTGTCGGCGTACACCTCTGGGACGATTCGCGCCAAGTTGATCGCGTGTGCGGCCTCCGGGCGCTACTGAGACGCCATGACGGCGCAGGGCTTCATCAACCGCGCGTTTCGGCTCACGAACGCCGCTGGCGGGACCGGCGAAGCTCCGACGGCTGATGAATCCGTCGACGGGCTCGACTGGCTGAACAGCATGATCGATGCGTGGGGCCTGGAGGAGCTGACGAAATACA
>ERZ1292637.1367-Hain-H14-01um-R3-1367-length-10439-cov-24_pt1 | contig 10439 bp, 10 predicted proteins | sample MGYA00564405_ERZ1292637 | MGnify/ENA primary metagenome ERZ1292637 (study PRJEB36523, sample SAMEA6512645) | groundwater metagenome | collected 2019-01-09 | study: AquaDiva: Metagenomics assemblies of 32 groundwater samples | reverse complement strand
ATTTAATTGTTAATTTAAGACAAAGGTAAGTAAAATAAATGAAATAAACAAATATATTTGACTAATTAATCTTAATATTTTTTGATCTGAACGATCCCTCGTTTAAATCAAATTTTAATATTTTTTCAAGATCATCATTTAAACCACCCCTAGCATCTTTAGAAGGGGATTCTCCTGATGCTGGATGGGAGTGTTTCTCCAAGAATTTTATAATTAATTTTAATAATTCTACCAATTTATCTCCATAAGGTATTGAGTGGGTATTCTTATTTATTTGTTCCTGTACTTTATCTGATATTTTACCAGAATATAAATCAATTATATCCTCTCCCTTTACACCAGTTAATGTCCTTAATGTTGGAGACCCATTGTGAGTTATAAGATTTATCTTATTGGCAACGATATTAGTACTGGTTAAAGAACCATCATTTGCTTGTTTTGTGTGAATAAATGAAGGATTTCCTTTATTGAGTTTTAAATTATCATCTACCTGATGTATTCCTGCTCGTATAACAACTTCTTTTTCCCTTTGGATTATGCTGGTATTATCTCTTCCTTGTATTGCAATATCTTCTTTTTCTGGATAAATTCCCTTTGCATCTGCCAAAACTTCTTTTGATGTTTCCGGTGATATGAGAGATAAACTTTTTGTTGAAAATGAAGTTGAGGTATCTTTTTTTAATTTTTGTGGTTGAGATATAATTGGTCCAATATATTCTCTATTTTGTTGTTTATTATTTGTGTTCCAAAATAGTATCTTAACCCATTCACCTATTTTTGGTATGATATTTAAGTGTTTTGGGAGAAAGGGATCACAAAATACGAGATCCTTATCTAATACGCTTTGAGGATCAATACCTTTTAGTCTAACCTTTATTCTGTGATCATCAAATATGTCATCTGATAATGAAATTACCTTACCTATAAAAATGGTATTATTTTGATCAGTTTTTACTGATGAGGTGTTTAATGTATTTTTTGGAAGCAGAGTCATTTTATATTAAATAAATATTATTTTTTGCCAGACATTCTATTGTTTAATATTATAGTTGCTTCTTTATGTTCTATCTCAACATTATCCATGTATTTACATAAAAGTATTACCTCAGACTTCTTTCTTTCATATTCCTCAGATAAATCTTGAAGTTTTCTAAGTAACTCATTATTCGTAAGTTTTTCTAATTTGTTGTTCATGCTATTCATTTTGATATTAAATAATTCTCCGAAGCCACTCTGCCTTTGGGCTAGGGGTAATTTACGATATTATACCTGTTGCACTTCCCGGCATTAAAGTTTGGCCAACTACAGTAATTGGGCCACCAACATTACCACCGTTTGCTACTAAACTAATTCCAGAATCCACGGCAACACTAAGTTTAGCATCTTGTTGAAATGCTTTAAATATTTCCTCAACTATAATTCTTGTTTTCTTTTCTTCTTCTGAACTTGAATTTGTAATCCCCGCCTCTGAAAACCTAGATATAATACTTGCAGTGGTTTTTGAGCTGGATAGTCCTGGTCGTTTTTTTGCCATAAGTAATAAAAATTTATTAAATCCTGGTACTTTTGGTTTAGGAATCAATAAACACTTTAAAACCCCTTTTAAAACTGATTCAGCGCTACAAAAATCTATTTCCTTTGACATGTTTTATATTTTTTATTAATAATATTTGGTTTTATACCTTCAAATCATAATCACTCTTCAATTCAAATAGGGTGTTACTCCCCTCAAATTGTAATCACTCTTCAATGCTATTATAACGTGCTGATTATCAAGGGGGGTGTTACTCCCCTCAAATTGTAATCACTCTTCAATACACCCTTAAAGAAGTCCCTGACCTCCACATAGTTAAGACCATATTTGGATTCAAAAATTGACCATAATTTTTCATAATCAATCCAAACATACTTAGTTTTTTGATCGTATCTCATATAAACTTTACTATTATCATTTTTATCAACATAGTATATTCTATTTGTTGGATTTAAAGGATCTTTCTTTTCGATCACATCTTTCATTATTCTTCTAAATTCATCCTCCATGGCCCATCTTTTCTCCAAATCTTTCACTACATCAGATTTTTCCTCCTCCTTGATTATATTTTCAATTAATCTTTTAAACTGGGATTCTGTTATTATTATTTTCATATTTTTAACTATAAATTTTCAACAATTTCAAAGTTTAAAGGATCTTTCAAAACAATTTCAGTATTATTTGATTTTAACTTTAATTGAAGAAAATATTCGTGCTCCAATAAAAAACTAGTATCTAGAGTTAAATAATTATTATTAAATGTTCTGTGAACATCTGTCCATTCAATAATTGATATTTCATTTCTTCCTTGTTTTATAAATAATTTGTATTGTAAACCATCGATCACAACATCATCTTCTGGATTAAATTCTTTTTTGGCTATAATGAAGAGCTTCCTCACATCGCCCTTCTTGATCTTCTCTCCGTTTTTAATTCCATAATATGAGAAGCCAAACTTTTCAGGTTCCGAACTCTGATTACCAAAATTATAGTAATTTTTGGAAGCTTTAAGAACAAAGTCCATCTCTATTGCTGGTAGAGTTATTTTATCAATTGTGATTCCACTCCAAGTATCATTCCATTGAGTTAAGGTATAATTATTTAAAGTATTTGCTGAATTTGGTACTAACACATCTACCCAATAAATTCCTTTACTAAGCTGGTTTACATTTGTTCCAGTTATAGCACTGAATATATTTCCGTCATAATCATAAATTGATACTTGAGTGGGTACAGAATCTAAATTAACTAAATCTCTTCCTTTTTGAGTATAAAGATATAATTTATTATTTTTATCAATATAAAAGTTTTTACGATCATCCAAAACAGTTCCACTATATGATGTAATTATTGAAGGTAAAAATATAGAATTTGTTTTTTCCGTGAAATATCCTGTAGCGTACTCTGTAACCCCAGTACTTATTTCCGTTACTCCACTTAATGCGATTCCCCAACCATTTGGTGATGTATTTCCTGTTATCATTTTTTGAAATTCATTTGTAACATCGAATTCTATATCCTCGTTACCTAACTCAAAATGTTGTTCTGCCAGTTTTTCCAATGGTGTGTTTGCTGAGTATATACCAGCAATTGGCCATGTTAAATTAGTTTTTCTTTCAAACCAGTTTGCTGGGGCCAAAGTTTTCACCCCTGTCAAACCAAAATCAACATTTTTTGATCCATAGTCAAAATCATATCCCCGACCTTGATCCCACACATAAGTAGAACCAGTAGGTATTCTGAATAAAACTAAATCATAAGATGAACCTCGGTCTCTATTTACAAATTTATTTCCTGGAAGTAATAATGAATTATCAAAACCTCCTGTATTGATTAATTTGAGTTTGTGTGAAGTAACATTTCCCGATATTATATCTTTTGATCTATATTTGGCAAATATTTTAGAATAATCTATTTTAAAAATAAATCTATTATAGTGAGAATTTCCAGAGCTACTAACTCCACCCCATGTAAATTCTGTAATGGGATTCAAACTTGTGTTCGTATATTTGCCAGATTGTAAGGTAGTACTACCAGTTAAAAATGATTTAAATATCTCCATTTACTATGTTATTTTTATATAAATATTTCTTAAATTTAAATAATTAAAATTTTAACCTCTTTTTTTGTTAAAAACTATGAATTTATATTTGTAAAAATGAAAAAAGATAATATTTATATAAAAAATGGCAATTTATTTACAATATAATCCAGATGATATTAAATATAATTCATTTAATGATGTGATAGATTTTTATGATTCCGATGCTCCCTATTTAAAAAAAGTACAATCTTTATTACAATTTGATAAAACTAAAGAAAGGGAATCTAAACCCAAACATTTATCAGTTAAATCGTTTAAGCCTGTTTTTTTTGTTGAATTTGAAAATAATATTGTTGTTAACAATAAAAGATTAAATTTAAGATTTCCGGGAAGAGATACATTAACTATTGATCCTTTAACAAATACTCTTAGATCTTTTAAGACAAGAGAAATTGGACCTGCATTTTTAAATAATTTAGGTGGTCCTTGTAAGGAAGGAAAAGAATTTGTTTATAACAAATCAGAATGTAAGTAATTATTTCAAGTAATTATCAACTCTTTTAATATTGGTTAATAATTTATTTTATATTACCCGACATCTTTGAGTTTGAAGCGAATACGTTTATTCAATTCTAATAATTTTTCATTTGGTATATCTTTGATTAATTTCTCTATATCAAGATCAGAATTAATTATCCAAGTGAAACCAATAAACCCAATCATGATTATTTTATCCATATTTTCTTTTTCAGAATGAGGGTTATCCATTCTTCGAATCACCAATATTGGAAATTGATTTATCATTAAACTAAAATAGTCATGCATTCTCCAGTGACCTTCATATTCGTTATACCACGTTTTCATAATTTATAAGATTTTAATTAAAATTTAATACAAAGGTAAGTATAATAAATGAATTATCCTAATAAAAAGTGAATTATTTTTAAAATTAATCCAAATACAAAGATAAGAAAAATAAATGAGAAAAACAACCATATTATTAAAAAAATTAAATAAACAAATATTTATATAAAAAAATGAGCAAAAAAATAATAAGAATAACCGAGCAACAATTAAAGAAAATAATTAAAAATACTATTTTAAAAGAGGAACAACAAGGCAAATATACACAGGCAGGAAGTAATTTCAAGGAACAATATGATGAATACATAGAAAGAATCAAATCCATGTCCCAGGGAATGGATAAAATATTTACAGCAACTGATGATATAGAATATACATCAGAAATGAAACAAAATAAAATTGATGACATGAAAGATTTAAGGGATTTGATGGATAGAATGATAGATAATTTAGAAAAAAATAAATAATAACTAGAATATGAGCTTTGTACAAACGACTCCAAATCCATTAATTTCGGCCCGTCTTACAACTGTGGCCAGAAAATTGCTAAGCTCAGGATCCTTACGCTTCGTTAGTTTTAGTCTTGGTGACTCAGAAATTGATTATTTACACGGAAAAGATATTTCTTATAAACCTAGCAATAATAGAATACTATCTCCATTTGATAAAAATCCAGATTTAAAATATAAATTACCTAATTTGGATTTATTGAATCCACAGGCATCTAATTTCTATAATCCTTTACCATCAATCGTTCCTGTTGAAAATGAGATAACAAACACTGCAAAACGAAGAGGATTCTTCACTGGTTCTACAAATAATTATAGCGCCTTCACATATCAATCTCCTCGATCTGCATCTAATTCTTATGTTTTACAAGGTGATGTGATAGTTCATATTTCAGGTGTCACAGGAAGTACTTCAATGAGAGTTTACTCAGGAACAACCTTCACAGGGGGAACTTCTCCTGGTGTGGATGATTATCTACTTTTTGAGCTTAGAAATCCATCCATGTCGGCATTAACCAGATCAGTCAATGGTAGAAGTTCCATTTATATTGATCATAGACAACCTATTCCTTATTTGTGGTATAAAATAGAAGCAAAATCAGGAAATCTAGCAACATCAGGATATCTGGACCTCACCCTTGATCGAAAGCTCCCAAATTTTCAAGCCGTAACTGGTGGTACTACAACAGGCGGTGGTCTTTTATCTGGAGCATCTCAAACAACGCTGGCAAATGTTTTATTTTATCCTTCTGGTAATTCAATAGATACTTTTTATGGTTCGGGGGAAACAACACAATATTGGAATGAAGATACCTTAGCATTCACTAATACGTCTAATCTAGCAAATGATGAACTTAATATGTGGAATATGAATATTGTTCATACTGAAACTATTGCCGGTAATGATTTAACAACTTATGAAACACATACTGATTATGGTTCTACCGGATATACTGGAATAAAAAATTATTTAAATTATACGTTTGATAAACCAGAACAAAAGGCAATAGGTATAATTCATTATACAAATCACTCAATATCAAACTATTATGGTGAGAGCTTACATAAAGATACCATAAAATTACATTTGCCAACAATAATGTGGCACCATAATGATGGTACAACTCTTGGATTGGTATTAAGTAATAAAGGAGAAACAAAAAAGAATACGATAGTAGGGGGTACTTTAGATCCGTCAGGAACGAATGGTAAAATTACTACCACATTTTATAATTTAACTGATAGTTCTGGAAATACTGTAGGCAGGGTATTTAATGATTTAAAAACAATTATTATTGATGATGAAGAACTATTGGCAGCAATGTCATATAAATCAAATAGAAACTGGACTTTACCAAAATTAGAAGGCAAAGCAGTAGATGTTGCTGCAAGTGTAGGAACTAATTTATTTTCACCTCAAACTCAACAAGTTTATGTAACTTATCTTTTTGAAAACCAAGGAATCTGGACAGGAGACACTGCCGGTACTCCTAAAAATTTAGGAATGACTACAGGATTACATTGTCAAAATTATATTCTTATAACAGGAGACACTAATCAATCCCCAACACCGGGCGTGGCACAAGTAAGATTTCCATTAGGTAAATTACCTTATATGAGAAGTGTAGCTGATATGGCAACATATTCTGGAACCGGATGGAATTCTACCAACTTAAAATTATTAGTGCAGCGAACTGCGTTAAGACAAAGGCCAAAAGCAGATTCTTGGAGATGGATCGATTCCACCAGTGGTTTAACAAATTACGCTACCACTTCAGGAACTTCTATTAATCCAGACGATCTAGATCAATCACAAAATCAAAAAGTATTTAATATAACAAAAGAATTATATGATACCAATTCTGGAAATACTTATGTGTTAAACAATTTTATCACGATCCCAACTACTGCACAGAGTGGAAAATTACAATTCGGGGATGAAGTATTTTTCTTTGGGAATATAGAAACAGATATTCAGGCGATTTCTTATAAAACAAAATTTGTTTTACCTCTTGGGGGAAATTCGTTCAATTCAAGCATTAATCCAACTTGGCAAGGCGGTAGCTCAAGTATTTGGATCAGTGAAGTTGGAATATACGACAATAATCTTAATTTGGTCTGCTGTGGGAAAATAAATCGTCCCGTGGAGAAAAAAGTAGGTAAAACAATTTTACTGGAGCTGGAAATAGACTTTTAAATGTATAAGTTTTTTATACAAAAATAATTTATAATAATTGGTCTTTTGCTAAGTTACGTGATACTTATATATTAGGTAATACTAATAAAATATGATCAAAAATAATAAGACATAAAAATCCCAATACCATTCATTTTCTTTCCAATTTGATCATTGAATAGATTACCCATTGAATGTGAGGGATTTTATTTTTAAAATATAAAATATTATGGGTTTACACTCCGTTTTATAAATTATCCTTATTTCATTAAAAAAGATAAATTTTGATAAAATATTAAAAAATCAAGTCTTTTGATAATATGAGTTATATTTATTAATAAACTAAAAATAAAACATTTAATTAAAAATATTTAAATTATGGCAAAAACAACATTTGTTTCACCAGGAGTTTTTACTCGTGAAAATGATTTATCATTTGTGACATCAACAATCGCAACAACAACTTTAGGACTTGTAGGAGAAACTAAGCGTGGACCAGCTTTTGAAGCTGTTGGAATAAATTCGTGGGGAGATTTTAAAACACGATTTGGTAACTTAGATCCTAAAGTATTTGGCGGAAAACCAAAATATGAGCTCGGTTATATTGCAAGACAATATCTTCAAGAATCAAATCAATTATTTGTAACAAGAATTTTAGGGTTATCAGGATATGATGCTGATAGGGTATGGATAATAAGTACGGAAGCTGCTCTTGACAGAACAACGACTGGAAAAACTCACGTAGATGTGCCGTATGCAAATACCGGAGCAACACCTAATAATATATCTTTAACCGGGCCAAAAGCATGGTTTACAGGATCAACTTGGTTATTTTCTGGATTTACTGCTGCTGGTGATATTAATGAAAAACAAAGTTATTTAACTACAATAACAAAATCTAATTCGGCTACAACACAATTATTTAGTGCTACCACTACAACTGGATGGTATAATACATGGGATAAAACTGGTGCCACTACATTTAGTGGTATTTCATTTAGTGTTACCGTAACTTCAACTACTGTAACTTCTAATAATAGTATTTTAAGTGGTTCTGCCAGTGGCATAGTAACAACATGGACTGGATCTTCTCTTACAGCATATGAAGATATGGTTGTTGCAACAATAAGATCAAGAGCGAGTTATAAAGGTGATGTAATTACAAGAGATGTTACTGGTGTAACAATATCTGATTCATCTAAAATAATGAGCACGGATTCAGATAGTGCTGATCCGTTTGCCACATTTACAATATCTGCTGGAACAGATTCCAGAACTAGTGAAAAATATGATGTTAGTTTACTTAATACTAATAGAGATTATATTTCTAAAGTATTAGGGGTTGCCCCACAAGATAAGGGAACTAAAGTTTGGGTTGAAGAACATTATCCTGAATTAATTAAAAAATTGGATGATGATAGCTTACTCTACGGTCTTAATAGTTCACTCTTAATGGCAACAACTCAATTAAATGACTATAAAACAAAATGGAAAACTCCAGAAACTCCTTGGGTTGTTTCTGAGGTAAGAGGTAATAGAGTGGATAGGTTATTCAAATTTATATCTATATCAGATGGTGATTTTGCAAATGAAGAAATTAAAATTTCAATTCAAAATATTAATCTTGAAACAAAAGAATTTGATGTTGTTATTAGGGATTTCACTGATACAGACGATGCTCCAGTATTACTTGAAAGATTTACAAGATGTATAATGGAACCAACTCTTAATAACTTTATTGGAAAAAGAATAGGAACTGAAAATTTAGATTATACTCTTAGATCTAAATATATAATGTTAGAGATGGCAGATAATTTCCCAGCTGATGCGTTTCCATGTGGATTTGAAGGATATGTCCAACATAATTACTCAGGTAATACGAAACCTGATTTAATTTATAAAGAAACATACACTACTGATGAAAAAAGTTCAACTAATAAACTCAAAAAAGTTTATTTAGGTATATCAGAGACCGCATACAATAAAACTGTTAAGTCAACACTTAAAGGTAAAGGAATTGATAAAACTCACTTTATTTATCAAGGAGAAGGTACTTGGACAGGATTAACAAAGGGTTATCACTTAGATAGCGGTTCTAATACCATTACTGCAAACACTCATACGTTTGACGCTGGTGGTGGAGTAATAAGATTGACCACTGATGTTGGTGATGGAACTCATTACGAAAAATTACAATCAAGAAAATTTACTCTTGTTCCTGCCGGTGGATTTGATGGTTGGGATGTTTATAGAACATCCAGAACTAATAAAGACACCCATAAAATAGGTAAAACAGGATATAATAATGAGGTGACTAATGGTTTGTTTATTAGTACCACTAACGAAGAAATTGCTAATAGTGATTATTATGCTTATTTAACAGGCATAAAAACCTTTAATAACCCTGAAAGTGTAAATATTAATCTATTCGCTACCCCTGGTATTAATTTCAGTGATCATTTAGGCTTGGTGAACGAAGTAATATCAATGATTGAAGAGGACAGGGCAGATAGTTTATATATTGTAACCACTCCTGATTCTGATGATAGTTCTACGATGGCAGAAGACAGCGTTGATTTGTTAGATTCAGCAGATATAGATTCTTCTTATTCAGCAACCTATTCTCCTTGGATTCAAATGGGGGATAATGAAAATGGTGTTAATATTTATTTACCACCAACTGCAGAGGTTGTGAGAAATATTGCTTTAACTGATAATATTTCATTTCCTTGGTTCGCACCAGCTGGTATTACAAGAGGTTTAACCAAAGCAAAAAGAGCTAAAAGAAAATTAACTCAAGATGATAGAGATACTTTGTATAAAGGAAGAATTAATCCCATAGCCACGTTTTCTGATGTTGGCGTAACTATTTGGGGAAATAAAACCTTACAAATTAAAGAAAGTGCTCTTGACAGGATTAATGTTAGGAGACTGTTGTTACAAGCAAGAAAACTTATTTCTGCTATAGCAATAAGGTTAGTGTTTGAACAAAATGATCAACAACTTAGAGATCAATTTTTGAGTTTGGTTAATCCTATATTAGATGGAATTAAACAACAAAGAGGATTGATTGAGTTTAAAATTGTGGTTGACGACACAAATAATACTCCTGAAACAATCGATAGAAATGAGTTCCATGCACAATTGTTTTTAAAACCGACCAGATCTGCCGAATTTCTTATTTTGGATTTTTCTGTTATGTCTACTGGGGCTAAATTTGAAAATGTCTAATAATTAAGTAATTATGATTAAAAAAGAGGGATTATTTCCCTCTTTTTTATGCTTAAAATAAACTTTACATTATTTTTATTT
>ERZ1292637.1365-Hain-H14-01um-R3-1365-length-10444-cov-5_pt1 | contig 10444 bp, 22 predicted proteins | sample MGYA00564405_ERZ1292637 | MGnify/ENA primary metagenome ERZ1292637 (study PRJEB36523, sample SAMEA6512645) | groundwater metagenome | collected 2019-01-09 | study: AquaDiva: Metagenomics assemblies of 32 groundwater samples | reverse complement strand
GCCAGGGCGAGGAACACGCCGAAGTGGTTCGGGTGGCCGAGGAAGGCCTGCGGCTGCCCCACGACCGTGCCGCGCACGAGGAGGCCGCTGCGCTGCTGGACCCCGTGCTCCCCGGCGAGCGGCGTGTCCTGCGGCCGGGCGGACCAGCCGCGCGGCGCGAGGACCGCGCCAGTCGCCGCGGTGAGCCCGTCCAGCGTCCATCCGACGCCGAGGACCTGTTCGAGGCCGACCCAGGCCGTCAGGAGCGCGGCCAGCGCGAGGCCGACGAGGAGCCAGCGGTCCGCGCCGGCCGGCAGGGCCGCCGCGACGAGGTAGGCGGTGAGGACCGCGACGACCTCAGCCAGCAGCAAGGTCGAGCGGAGCGGCAGCCCGGCGGCGAGGGTGCGCGCCCCGGCCCAGCCGAGCAGCAAGGCCAGCGGCACCGAGCGGGTGCCGACCAGCCAGCAGACCGCGAGGAAGCCCCCGGCGAGGAGCCAGAGCACGGGCCAGGACTCGGCCGCCTCGGCCCCGGCGAAGAGCGGGAGCGTGACTGGCAGGGGCAGGACGACCAGCAGTTCGAGGGCGACCAGCAGCGCGAGCCCGGCGCGGCTCACCGCCGGCGGCGGGGTCGGGGGGGCGGCGACGGCGCCTCGGGCTCGGCGGTGCCCGCGAGCGGCGTCCGGCGGCGCAGGCCGAGGATCATCGCCGCCACGTCGGCGTCCCCGCCGGCGGCGGCGAGGGCCCCTCGCACCTCCATGGCCCCCTCGGCGAGGTCGATCAGCCCGCTGGCGAGGGCTAGGAGCCCCAGGGCGGGCGCGATACCCTCGAGCATCGCGGCCTCGACCTCGCGGTTGAGGAAGACCCAGAGGTGCGGGGCGAAGAACTCGCTGGCGCGCAGGAAGGCCGCCCGCGCCTGGGGGTCGAACGCACCCACCAAGCGCTGGAAGCGCGCCGCGTCGTCAGCGCCGCCGGTCGTCACGGCACCGGCCCGCCGACCTCGGGCGGGCCCTCGCCGACGATGTCCCGCAGCCGCTCGCCGGCGAGCCAGCGTCGCGTCTGCTCGGGGGTGAAGAGCGTCGAGCCAGCGACGACGGCCGCCAGCTCGGGATCCCCGCCCGCCGCGTCCCAGGCATCCAGGGTCCGGGCGTAGAAGTCGGCGGCCTCCCGCAGCGCGGGCTCAAGGGCGCGGAGGAACTCGACGGTGTCGTCACCAGCGCGCGCGACCTCGCGGGCCATCGTCTCGAGGGCGTCGGAAAGCGCGCGGCGGATCTCGGCGGGGCCGATCATCGTGAGTTCACTCTACGCCGCGAGCGCGCCTGTGCGCAAGCCAAAAACGCCGCGGGGCGGGGCCGCCGGAAGACCCCCGGATCCGGGCGGCGGCTCCGCTCCGACAGCGCCCGGGCTACGGCTCGTTGCCGGAGGAGCGGTAGTAGGTGTGGATGTACCCGGCCGTCGCGTGCCCCTGCTTGGAGTAGATGAGCGCGAGGCCGGCGCTCGCGTGGAGCATCAGCTGGGTCGGCGCGCAGTCAGTGAACCCCACGGTCTGCGTCGCGCCCACGCTGGTGAGGCACAGGCGGTCGATCGCGTGGGTCGCCACCCCGACGACCATCGTCGAGCCCGCCACCGCCGTCTTGGTCTCGACGATGACCTCGCGGATCAGCGCGCCGCGCGGGAACGTCTCGCTGGCGGTCTGCGTGGCGACGGACGCGGCCCCGGAGAAGGGCGTGACGAGCACCTTGGTCCCGTGCGACCGGCCCACGACCACCCGCGCGACGCCGGTGAAGGCGTCCACGCGCGCGACCGACCCCTTGTAGTTGCCGCCCGTCACGTAGACGATCACGTCGTAGGTCAGCCCGCGCGTCTGGTACCAGTCGCACTCGCCGGTCGCGCCGATGGAGATCGGGATCGCCCTCGTGGTGGTGAGGGTGCTCTCGCTGTAGATCGTCGGCTCGGTGTTGAGCCCGGCGTTGAGCACGCGGCAGTAGCCCGTGGTGACGGTCGTGCCGTCGTCGCCGACAACCTGGAGCCAGTAGCGCGGGTTGGCCTGCGCGCCGACCTCGGGCGGCGGCACGAGGAGCGTCAGGGCCAGCAGGGCTGCGAGTGCGGCGATCCGTCCTCTGATCCTCATGCGTGTCCCTCCACGGGTCGGGGTCTAACGACCATAAGGCGTCCCGCCCCGAGTCTAGCCCGAACGGCGGGCGCGGCGGAAAGACTTTCCGGCGCCGCGCCCGGGCCAGCACGCGGGCGAGCCAGACCACCTGGGCCAGCAGCGCCGTCTTGTCGCAGTGCAGGCACCCGGCGCAGCGGTACAGACCGTCGCGAAACGCGCTGAAGGTCAGCGACCCGAACTCAAGCCCGTCGTCGTCCGGGTCCTGCGTGAACCGTTTCATCACCGCCACGGTGACGGTGTCGCCGGAGCCCGGCGGCGCCGGGATCCTCTTCCGGAACCCGTGGTAGTCGAGCGTGAGCCGCCGCCGCCGGCTCACGGCGGCTCCGCCGCGGCGGGAGCGCCGGGGTCGACGACGGCCACCGCCAGCGCCGCCGCCGACTCCGGGCGCCGCCTCTTGACCTCCTGGATCGCCGCGACCTGCTCGGCCGCGTACACCACCGTCGCCCGGAGCTGGGCCCGTTCCATGCCCTCGAGCGGCGCCCAGTCGGCCAGCCGCTTCCTGATGTGCTCCAGCGCCCTCAGCGCCTCGTCCTTCGCGTGGTTCCCCATGTCGATCCTCCTTGTGCTACGTACCGATGGCCCGCGCCTGCTGGTGCTGCCTCGGCCATGTCCGCAGCAGCACCAAGCGCTCACGCCAGATCATGAGCACCGAGAAGTAGGGGCAACGCGCCTCCCACTTGAACCATGAGCAGACCGACAGGCAGCAAAATCGGCCGGCGATGCGGGCGCGCCACTCCACCTCAACGGCGCGGGGACTGCGACGGACGATGAGCCAGCGGGTGGTCATCACCCCCCTCGTCATCTGGCTGCCCGTCCTCGCGCTTGGGCCCGAATGTGCGCGCGCACGGCATCCTCAACCTCCTCGACAGGCAACCCGTGGCGCCGGGCCAGTTCATCGAAGGAAAAGAATCCCACGACGAAGTGATGCGCCAGTACCCGATTGCTCGGTCGGACCTGCGCGCACCCGGCACACCGACCATGGACAGGGCACGCCCGCCCCGGCCCCGCTGCCGCCGCCTTGTTCATGACCCCTTGGGCAGCGCCAGCCCCGACAGGCTGACGCGCGAGAGGTAGTCGAGCAGCGGGCGGCCGACCGCCAGCCACTCCTGCGGGGTGTCGTGGGCGGCCATGGTCGCCTCGACACCCTGAGTCCGGCGGTGCCGGGTGCGGGAGCCGAGGGCATCCACGGCGAGCTGGAGGCAGCGGAGCGCCACCCGGTTCTCCTCGCACGGCAAGTCGCGTTGCAGGTCGCCGAGCCGCCGGAGCGCGAGGCCGATCACGTCCTCGACCTGGACGCCGTTGGGCCCGTCCTGGCCCACCACGCCCGACTGCCAGCGCACCCAGATGAAGGCCCCCTTGTCGAGGAACCCCCGCGGCGCACCCGCCAGCCCCTCCAGCACCCGGTCGGCCACCAGGGCCGCCAGCGCCTCATTTTCCGCCGTTTCTCGCTGTCGGCGGCGGAGCGCTACCTCGCTCTCCTGCTCATCACCCTGTATCCGCGCCTCACCCTCTCGCATCCGCCCCCTCCTTGGCCTCCTGGGCCATCGTCTCGGCAAGCCTGCGGCCCCGAGCCGTCAGCCGGAAGAACGAAAGAGCACCTCATCGCACGCCGCACAGTGAGCGACCTCCTCGCCCATCGTGACCAGCTCGGCACCGCACACCGGGCAGCTGGAAATCTCCACCAAGTCGCCATACGCGCACAGACAGCGTGCGGTCGTCATCCTCCCGAGCGGTTGGCCCATCGGCTTACCGCAGCGCTCGCAGTTCTGCAGGCTCATGGCTGCGGCACCACGCCGTCCTCGGCGGCCTGCAGGAGCACCAGGGGCCAGAGGCGGCACGGCCCGCCGTGGTCGGCCGGGCGGGTGCAGACGGTCGCCAGCGCCCCCGCGTCGTCGCCCCAGCGCGCGCAGCCGACGAGCCCCGCCTCCGCCTCGAGACGCCCGCAGTCCTCGAGAACGACGCGCTCGACCGGGAAGCCCGCCTCAGCACCCGCCACGGAGCCGCTCCTCGACCGGGTGTCGTCCCGCCGCGACGGGTTCGAACGCCCGGCGCACCGGATGGATCTCTCCCGGCGGCCCCGCCAGCCGCTTGAGCCAGAGCCCGTGCCCCGTCTTGCGCGTGTGCGCCTGGGCTAGGACGACGACAGTCTCGCGCCTGCCGGTGGGCACCTCGTAGTCGCGGCGGCAGCCGAGGCACCACGCCAACCAGTAGCCGGTCGTCATGTCCATGGGGTCAGCGCCCGAGCCTGGCGGGCCGCACGACGATGATCGGATCGTCCCCGGGCCGAAACGCTGGGAGCCCGTCCCAGATCGTGCCCAGAGCGAACCCGACCCGGTTGGAGTAGTCGAAGGTCGCATCGTGCCAAGCGATGCCCTTCCACACGCCGAGCTCGCCCGAGAAGATCGGGTTGGTGACCGCGGGCGCCGCCGCGAGCGCGCGGAGCGCCGCCGGCACCGCGACCGGCGCGAGGCCGAGCAGGGCGAGGAAGCGCCGGCGGGTCATGGACCCGACAGCCTGCGGCTGCGAGTGATCTGGATAACCGACCCCGAGCCGCGCTCGCCCATGAACTGGCTGAAATAGGTCTGACGAGCATACGCCGAGAGCCAAGCGCTACGGCTCCACGCCTGCACGCGACCGGCGCGGACGACCCGCCCGGGCCACGAGACGGCACCCTGGACGAGGGCGAGGCCGCCCTGAGACAGGGCTGGCAGCACCATCGGGGCCGCAGCTGGCGCGGCAGCGAGCCAGCAGAGGAAGCCCCGGCGGGTCATGATTCGCCCTCTCCGTCTGATGGCTCCTCCCAGACGTCGCCGATGAGGAGACGCACGGTAAGTTGCGTGGCGGCAGCCGGGCCATCCGAACCCTGCGCGGGCACCCGCTCCTCAAACCACTGCGGCTCCTGAATCACCGGGAGGTCGCCCACACCTGCACCTCGCCCTCCTCGCCAGCCCGGAGCAGGCTCAGGCGGTTGGCCACCGCGTCCCAGACGGGCCCGCCGTCGGCGAGCTGGAGGCAGAGCATGCTCACGGTCTGCCCCTCGCGGAGCACCTGGATCGTGCCCACGCGGACCAGGTAGACCACGCCCGGCCAGAGGTGGGAGCGCACCGCCACGGCCCCGCCAGCAGCCAGCGCCATCGCCGGCCCCTCGCCCTCCCGCTCCCGCAGCGCCTCCCAGGCCCGCACCTCGGCCACCGGGTCGAGCCGAACCGACGGGTGACCGCCGGCGGTAGTCGGGTAGGTGGGCATCGGCGCCTCCTGCCGGAGCCCACCGAAGCGATCCTCGCCCCGGTCGCCCCGGCCATGCTGGACGGCAGCGGCGACGACCTGGGCGGCGACCTCCACGGGGAGATCCGCGCCGCCCCGCATCGGGTTCAGCACCGTGACCTCCTCCGTCGGAGCCGCCTTGGCCTCGGTCGCCGCCCGCCGCCTGCGACCCAGCAGGAAGTCGAGGACCTCGCGCCCCGACCAGACCGCGAGCGACTGACCGCCCGACTCGGCGACCACCGCCCTGCCCTCCGCCAGCCGCGCGTCCACGAACTCCGGCAGGCGATCCAGCGGCAAGCTGAGCGCCATGTGGCCGGTGGCGGCCGTCCGCATCACGACCCGGATCTCCTCGCTCATGCCCCGTCCCCTTTGCCCTTCGGCCCCGTCCCCGCGGCACCCGCCGGGGTGCCCGCGGTTGCCTGCCCAGGCGGCCTCGCCGGCTGCTTCGCCGTGCGCTTGCCGCCCGCCCTCGCCTTCTTGCCCTTCTTCGCCATCGCCGCCTCCTTGGGCACCCCCGGGGGTGCCGCCAGCTCGCTCCTCGTCTTCTGGGCGCGCTTCTCGCGCTCCACCCGCTCCTTCTCCGCCGCCCTGGCTGCCGCCTCGAGCCTCAACGTGGCCATCCGCTCCGCGCGATCGAGCCCCTCGAGGATCTCCGTGCGCTCCTTTGAGGGCGCGCCCCCGCTCGCCACGAGCCCCGCCGCCCGCTCGAGCCAGGGCTGCCGCGCAGCGGCCAGCGTGATGTCCGGCGACGCGCGCAGGGCCAGCCGGTCGAGCGCGCACGCCAGGCACCCAATCAGCGCGTTCGGCCCGCCCTCGCCCTGGCAGTCGAACTCGTGCCGGAGGAGCGCGCGGGCCTGCTCCACGGCCCAGCGGTAGGCGCCAGCCTCCTGGACGTGGCGGCGGCAGGCGGGGCAGGCCACCTATCTCACCCCGTTGGCCGGTCCGCCGGGGATCGAGGCGTTGCCCGTCTGGCCGAGCCAGACCCCGATCGCCAAACACCCGACTGCGAAGGCGACCGCCTGAGCAGCGATCTCCCCGAGGTCGATACCTCGCGCCTCTGCGTGTCTTCGATCCTCGGCCGTCGGTGCAAGCTCGCGGAAGTCAAGTCCAAGTCCGAGCCGGACGATGGACTCGACCGCACGCTCGCCCTCCGCCTCCGTCATCAAGTCAGCCAAGACCGACTCGCGGAAGCTGCCGCCGCGGCGCGTCGGCAGGGCGGCCAACCGGCGTTCCAGTTCTGGGTAAGTGCGGCCCAGGACTGACGGCTCCGTGATTTCGCCCGCCGGGCGAATCAAGCGCGGGGCCGCCGACCTCCGCCGGGTCACGGGCGGTCCCGCCTCATGAGCGCGTGACGGCAGGCGCTCACCGAGACGACGTAATGCGGCCCGATGGTCTGCGTGATCGCCCGCGCCCGCTCGCTCTCCTCCTGCCGCCCCGCCTCGCACCGCTCGCGGCTCGAGAACGCCGTGATCTGGTGCAGGTACTCGAACTCCCGTGGCCAGCCCTTCGCCACCAACTCCTGCGGGAGCGGCGGACTCACGACCGCGACGACCAGCCACCAGTCGTCGCTGAATGGACTCGCCTGCGACTGCACCCTGGCGGGCCAACGGATCCACACCACGACCGCGAGGATGAGCACCATACTCACCAGCGCCCCCACCGAGATCGCGACCCGTTCACGCCTCGTCATCATCCGGCCCCCTGCTTCGCCCGCCGGGCGAACCGGGCCGTGATCTCGTAGTAGAGGTGACCACTCACGGCCCACCAGAACGCGGCGATCACGAACAGGTACGCCCCCGCCGCCAGCCATGCGAGCGTGGCACCGAGGCCGAACATCATGACCGTGAGCCCCGCGAGCAGGAGCCACAGGGGCCCGGCCCTCCCCCTGCCCGCCGCATCGCTGGCGCTCACGGCGCGTCCTGAGGCGGCTCCCGAGGCGGCCCGGTGCCGGGCAGGAGGGTCTGGTACTCGTCGGCCCGCAGGCTCCGCGCGCCGAGGACCTCGCCCGTGTCCGTCCGGACCTCCTCGGCGACGCCGCGGGCGAAGTCGCCCCGGACCTCCACCTCGACGTCCTTCAGCGCCCGCCGGGAGCCGACCTCCGCGGCGAGCTGCCCGAGCCGCACCTCGAGCCCCTCGCGCTCAGCCTTCATCTTGGCCCGGAAGTCCGTGTGCCGCTCCTCCATCCGCGCCATGTCCGTGATGACCGCCGCGAGCTCCTGCGCCTTGTCGAGCACCTCGGCATCCGTGAGGGCGGCGGGCAGGCGGCGGAACTCGGTCGCGATCCGCTCCACCGTCAGGCCCCCTTCCGGTCGGCCGGGAACACCGCCGGCGGCGGCTCGTGCTCCTGCGCGGCAGGCTTCAGCCCCTCGAATTTCGGCGAGCCGGGCTGGTCCTGGTGGGTCTTGTCCGCCAGATCGAACCACGGCCCCTTGTAGCCCGCCTGGGCGGTCGGGGGCGGCAGGGCCCGGCCCGTGATCTCCTGGAAGGCCGCGGCGGTGACGAGGTAGACGACCCCGGCCCCCGTCGAGGCCTCCCGCCAGACCTCGATCCCGTGCGGGTCGGGGTAGACCTTCTGGCGGATCTTCCCGCCCTTGCCGAGTCCCATCTCGCCCCAAGGCACCGCCCGCTCGCGAACCTGCGAGGAAGCCGCCCTGAGCTTCGCCCCGGCATGCGCTTGCCAGTGCTCCGGAGCGCCGTAGGGATCGTCGCCCCACCCCTCGAGGGGCGTCCAGTAGGGGGCGAGCTTCGCCGGGTTCTTCGCTTGGTAGACCGAGAGCCCGATCGCCCCGGTCTCAGATTCCGCCCCGAGGAGCTGCTCGCCGACCGTGAGGCCCTCGCCCTTCTGGTGGGGCGTCGCCACGAACTGGTAGACGGTACCGTCCGGCGCCTTCCAGCCGTCGAGCCACAGCTGAGGCGGGGTCACGAGGTAGCCGTCTTTGACGAGTGCCGTGCCGAGCCGCTCGCCGGTGATGGCGTTGATCCCGCCGGCGCCGATGACGACCGCGACGGGTTCGCCCGCCGGGCGAAAGCTCATCCAGAGGGCCTCCGTGTCGTGGAGGGCGACGAACGAGCCCCACGGGACCCAGCCAGCCGGGCAGCGCCCGGCGTAGTCCTGGACGCGGAACTCCTCCATGTGGCCGAGGCTCGGCGGCAGGGCGGCGGGCTGCTTGCCGTCGGCGACCCGGACGGTGCGGTGGAACACGACCTCGAGCGGTCCGATCTTCATGGCTTGACCCCTCCCATGTAATCCTTCACCTTGAGCTTCCACATCACCCGATCCCCACGCCGCGTGAAGAGCAGGGGGTCGGTCCGGGCCACCACGCCCTCAGCTCGGGCACCTGCTAGGCCCCCCTCAAGCTCCGCGATCGTTGACATTCGCTCCTCTTGGACGTGGGCAACGCCCAGCAAAAGCGGTGCATCCCGCACGATCACCGGCACCGTCGAGACGCCGAGTTTCTTCGCCACGTCCTCGACGCCGTCCCAGTTGAGCCACCACGTTCGATCCGTGCCGATCACCGCCACGTCGAAGAGCCGGAAGGACACGGTCGGTCGGTAGTGCCCGCCCTTCTGGATGCCGGGCCCGTAGCCCTCGCCGAAGAGGTAGGCCTCCACGCCCGCGTCGAACGCCGCCACCACGGCGACCTGCGGCAGGTTGCCCAAGAGCCATGTGACGAGGTTCGCCGGCAGGTTGCTCCGCTCCCCGGCCCGGCCCCCGTAGGTGACGATCCCGTCGGGCCGGAGCCGGATCTGCACGTTCATGCCGTCGATCTTTTCGGTCACGAGCCAGCGAGAGGGCAGGGCGAACTCCGGCTGCTTGAATTCACCCTCGCGCACCCGGAAGGTCTGCGGGTCGCGCACCCAGAGGGTCTCGATCTTCGAGTAGTCCACGCCCTCACTCCCCGGTGTCGGCCACGCGCACCTTGGCGGGGTGCCGCGCCTGCCACTGCCGCACGTATTCGATCAGGCGGTCGATCCCCTGTAGCTGCCGGGCGCTGGCGGCGAGCCGCACCGATTCCTCGCGGTAGGCCTGGAGGGCGCGGGGCAGGGCGGCGTCGTGGGCGCAGAAGAGGATCGCGTCCTCCTCGGAGTGCTCGGTGCCGTGCTCGACCGACACCGCCACGAAGCGGTACTTGGCGTCCAGCGCGCGGCCGAGCGAGCCCTCGCCGGGGCGGTCAGGCACGGCGCCCCTCCTTGTCGAGGAGCGCCATGCGCCAGCGCACGCGGTTGGGGTCGAGCGTCGCCTGCCCGCCCTCGCCGAGCCAGACGCCGAGCTGCACGCACCCGGCGAGCACGACGCCCAGGCGCGTGCCGAACTCAAGCGCCTCGGTTCGCCCGGCGGGCGAATCGTTGAAGGCGTCCAGCGCCTCGCGCACGTCCTCGAAGGCCCCCCGGACGACCGCCCGGACGCCCTCGACGTCCTCCGGTTCGGCGACGAGGACCGCGTCGTAGACGTCGATCGGGCGGTTGCCGATGACGAGGCCGATGCTGTCCAAGGCCTTGGCGAGGCGCGGGAAAACCTGCTCGACGGCGGCCTGCCAGTGGCTCATAGAACCTCCTCAGCGCGGAAACCCCACAACCCGCTCCCCCAGGGGATCGACTGTCCGGATGTATTGACATTCTCGGCGGCAGTCGCAGCGCAGTCCGTAGACTCTGGCCGTTGGAGTACCGTCGCACCCGGCAGCCGATTCATCACGGGCAATCCTACCATCCGTGAGTTCACGGCGTCAAGCCTCCTCGGCGGGTTCGTAGGTGGCGGGGAAGATCGCCTCGGCCACGGGCCAAGTCTCCCCACTGCCCGGGTCCCGCACGAGCCACGCGCCGCGCTGGAGCCCCACGAGGCCGTTGGCGGTCAGGACGACGGGTGGCGACTCCGGGCCGAACAGCACCTTGTCGCCGCCGAGCGCGACGATCTCGGCGACGTTGTCGCCCCGCCACTGCACCGCGTCAACGACGAGCGGCTTCTTGCGGAACTTCATAGCCGCATCCCCCGGCGCTTGGCGAGCGGCTCGACGAGGACGGCGAGGACGAGGA
>ERZ1292637.1255-Hain-H14-01um-R3-1255-length-11097-cov-5_pt2 | contig 10445 bp, 13 predicted proteins | sample MGYA00564405_ERZ1292637 | MGnify/ENA primary metagenome ERZ1292637 (study PRJEB36523, sample SAMEA6512645) | groundwater metagenome | collected 2019-01-09 | study: AquaDiva: Metagenomics assemblies of 32 groundwater samples | reverse complement strand
AGCTGTGGGTGTTGCCGCCGCTGCTGCTCGGCGGGACCATCGCCACGGGATGCCAGTTCTCGGCGTCAGCGGCACAGCAGCAGCGCCCAACCCTTATCTGGCCAGTGATGTAACGACCGGGCTTTTTGACAAAGCCGTCGGCGACCTGGGTTTTGCCGCCAGCGGGTTGCAGGTAGCTAACCTGACCAAGACGGCCTTGAATCTAGACGACCTGCTGGCGATTACCGGGGCGCTGACTCTGACCGCCCTGGCCACGCCAGGTGCCCCCACCGTCACTCCCCAGGGCACTTCTGGGGCCACCACCTATACTTACAGGGTTGTGGCCACCGTGGGTGGGCGCACGACAGATGCGGGCGCCACCGGGTCCACGGCTACGGGCAACGCCACCTTGTCAGGCAGCAACTTCAACCGTATCACTTGGTCTGATATTACTGGAGCCACGGGCTACGACATCTACCGCACTGTCGGCGGCGCGACCCAGGGGAAGATTGGGGCCACGGCCAGGGGCGTGCTGACGCTGGACGACACCGGGCTGGCGGGGGATGCGGCGACGGCTCCAACTACAAATGGAACAGGGTCAATTGCGTTACCCAAAACTAGCGCATTAGGTATATACACCAACAAAGTCGCTGAGATTGGATGGACAGGGCTAACGTTACTAGACACAGGCTTTTTTTATAGCGAAGCTTATAACAGTTTGAACCTCTTGATTGATGGGGTTTTGGGGTTCAAGTTCCAAACTGGCGGATTCATGGAGACCTGGGGGGTAGCGGGTATATTAGGTTGGGCAGCTATAGCTCACAATGGAACCTACGCTGCCCCAACTCCTATTGTAAATGGCGATCTTTTAAATGTAATCAGCGCACAAGGACAAACTACCACAACGCCAGGGGTGTTTGCTACCGGTGGGCAACTAATGTGGGAGGCCATACAGAATTTCTCCGCTGGTAATGCGGGAACTAAGTTACGTGTGCGGACAACTCCCAGCGGTAGTGCTAGTGTGCGGGATGTATGGACTTTTGACCATGATGGTGGCTTGCTTGCTGCCCTAACCACTTCCTACGCCAGACTTCCCCAAGCCATACTCACCAACAATGGTGCTGAGCCTTCCGCCACCGCAGACCAGGCCAGGCTGTACGGAGTGGATATTGCTGCGGACCGGGCCACCCTGGGTATCGCCACCGAGGAAACGGTGGTCACTGAGACAGTGATATCGGACCGGACGCTTGCGGTTAGAATCAACGGGGTCACTTACAGAATTTGCCTCAAGTCTTAGGAGCAGCGCCATGGATATTAACGGGCTTTACCTAATCATCGGCCAGCAGCAGGCCGCCCTGGTGGAGATGCGAGCGTTCATTGAAGTGTTGAAAGCAGAGAACGCCGAGCTGAAACGCCAGATGGATCGGGATGGAGAGACACCATCAAAAGGCGAGCTCCCTGCTGCTAGTATACCGAGCTAAATGGCTGTTAAGGAGGCGCCTTGACCTGAGTGGAGCTTCTCGGCGATGGCCAACTCCCACCGTTACAGCCGTGGCATAGGTGGAGCAAGAACCTGGCAAGCACTTCTCTGAGATTCGACAATGGGACGGCAGCCCAGCCCTAGGAGCAGCCCGATGAGTATGCAGCGTCCCACTAACCCAGCCATTCCCTGGGGTCCTCAGGCTTCTCCTCGAATGGTGAGCCAGCAAGGAAGGAGGCGCCCTGAGACGTCGTCGAGTCCGCCTGGGCCACCGCCGGGGGCTACTGTCTTGGGATTACTCTGGGAGATAATCCTGGCGCTGCGGGAGGTACGAGACGCAGCTATCGAAGCGCCTCGGCCACTGATTTCTAAAGATACCTACCCTGTCCCAGTTCTGATAAACAGGGTGACTGTAACCACCTCGGGTACTCCGGTCCAGGGACCGGACCAAGAGGTCCCGCCGGGCTACAACGTGGTGGTGCGCCAGCGGCGGCATACCGGGACGGTCAACGGCTATCTGGCTTTTTCCGACGCCGACACCGGGAACGACACCAGACGGTCGGTGCTGCGAGACAACGACTCGATAAGTTTCAGGCTGAGAAACCTGGGCTGGCTCTGGTTTGACTCCGACACGAACGTGACTAATTTTGAGATTATCGTCGAAGTAGCTCGGTGATGACGCTACTAACCCAGGAAGAACGGACTGCTGAACTTGTCAGGCTTATCGACCGTGTTCGGAATCTAACGAGACAGCTGAACCTGGACTTCCCAGCGGCCATGCAGCTGGTGACTTCTATTACGTTGGAAGACCTGACCCGCGCGCAGCTGACGACTGCTCAAAGGTTGGAAGACCTGACCCGAGCCATTCTCCTGGCTTATGCGCCAGGCTACAAAGCGGACTACGCCAACGCCACGGCCGCAGGGGATACCGAGGTTCTAGAAAGGGTCCCCGACAAGATAATACGGGTTGTTGGTTATGCCCTCAACAATGGAGGCGCCGCGGTCGCCACGGTACACTTTCGGAGTGGCACCCGGCGCATCAGCGCCGACAAGGCCCTGGCCGCCGATGGCGGAGGCATGGTAGCACCTGTGGCACTAGGATTTTGGTTCGATACTGCGGTGGGCGAGGCCCTGAATATAAACTTGGCCGCGGCCGGAACGGTTGGGGTTGACGTTACCTATGTCGAAATTGGGCCCGAAGTGGCTGGGAGGATAAATGAGTAGAGTCTATACCGTCAGAAACACCACCGCCGGGGCGGCGGCCACCAAGACTTTCATCACCATCGCCGCGCTGGCCAACCAGAGAATCAAGCTCCGGGCAATGCTGCTCGGGAACTCGGCCGCCACCGCCGCCCAGGGCGTTGAGTGGGAGATCCTGAGGCTCAGCGCCGATGCCACCGGCACGGCTCAAACGCCAAACCCGGTGGACCCGGACTCCAGCGCCTCCCGGTTCACCGCCCTTTCAACGATCACCGGCGAAGGGACTGCCGGCGCGATTTTGGCTGAACTTGGTTTCGACATCGTGGGCACTTATGTGGCTGGGCTCCGGGAGTTGCTCCAATTCGAGGCGGTGAACTCCGGCATTCTGGCAATACGCAAGACCGTGGGCGCCGACACCACCAACTGGGCGATCACTCTCTGGGTCGAGGAGTAAGCCGTGTACCAGTACAAAGAGTGCGGCTACAGGCTGGTTACGGGCTGCGAAGACCCTCCCGCCGGCAGCATCGAGGTCTGGATCGACGCTGCCCCGGACCGGAAGGACGCTTACGGCAAGCTCATGCACCTGGTCTGGAGCAAGTTCCCCAAGCACTGGTTCCGGGTGCCGGCTTGCACCGGCCATCTCAAGGAGCTTGCCCAGCGGGGAGAAGAGTACATCCTTTCCCCCGACCTTTGGCACCCAGGTTTGGACCACCCGAATATCTTGACCCGCTGACAAGGAGTCCGACGTGCACCTGCATTTCATCGTCTGGGCGGCGACTGACCGTATTGGTGAAAACTACTCCGGCATCACCTACCTGGACCTGGTAGCCAGCGATATGAAAAGCGTCTTGCAACGGGCGAAGCAACTCTGCCCGGGGCGCCAGCATTACTGGATCAACAACATCATCGAACACCATGACCATAGCCCGGGGGGCTTCAATGGCCATGTTAGCCAGCAAGAGAGTCGTCAGGCTGGCTAGGCATGCCCATCCCACTCAATGTTTGCTTCCTTTGGCCGGGGACCAACGCTAGTATTCCCGCTGGCTGGGCCCGTGAGACCCTGATTGCCGCCGACCGGTATCCCAAGGGGGCCGCCGCGGGAGTTGACCCTGGGGCCACCGGGGGGGCTAATCTCCACACTCACACCAGCGTCACGCATGTCCACACCGGGAACCACACCCACACGGTGGCCGACTCACCCGCTGGCAGTGGCGCAACGTCCCGTGACACGGGCACCACTAACCCGCCCGATACCCACACCCACGATACCAACCCGGCCACTGGTGAGTCCACGACAAACCTGACCACTGAGGCCCCGGCTTCTGGGCTCAGCAGCGCCCAGCTCTCATTTTTCCGGGTGATTATTATTAAATCCGACGGCACTCCCACTGGTGTCCCTGACCTGGCGGTGGCAATTTGGAATGACCCGGCGGGCGCTCCCACTAACTGGAACCTGTGTGATGGAGGAGGAGCGCCAGCCCGCCCCGATATGCGCAACTTCTACTTGGTTCAAGCGGCGGCTGGAGGCGACGGGGGCAGCACTGGCGGGGCCTTAACCCACACTCACACTCTGACGAGCCATGTTCATGGTACAACCTATAATCACGCACACACCGGGTCTACATCTAGCCAGAAGACCCAGGCGAATACGGCGGGCAGCATTTCCGGTGCCCAAGTAGGCACCGCGACTTCAACGCACACCCATGCCCTGACATTTGGAACCAGCAGCGCAACAATCACTGGAAGTGCTGATAGCCTGGCGGCGTCCAACCACGAGCCGCCCTTCTCTACCCAGGCTTTTATTCAGAACAACGCTGGTGCCGCTGATTGGCCCGATAGGGTCATTGGGCTGTGGATGCAAACGCTGGCCAGCATCCCGACCGACTGGGCTCTTTGCGACGGGACTCTGGGTACGCCTGATTTACGGGCGCTGTTTGTTAAAGGCGCCAACGTCCTGGGCGACATCGGCGTGACCGGCGGGTCTCTGACCCATACCCACACCGCCGCTGGACATACTCACGCTTCGTTGGGTACCCACACCCATACGACTACAGTAGCCGCCGGTGCAGGGGAAAACCGGACTGCGGGCGCGGTCAGTGCCGCAACCACGGCGCATACCCATCCATCCTGGGCCAACACGGGAGCGACCAGTTTTGCCAGCGGCTCAACAACGCCAGTTATTAACGACTTCACGGATACGCAGCCCCAGTTCACCGGGGCGGCGTTCATCCAGTGGCAAGCGCCGACTGGAGCCGCAGTCGAAGTCCTCATCGCGACGGGGTATTCCCCCGAGGTGTTGTCGCCAGACCTACAGGAAATCCACGACCCGGACCTCAGAGTTATCTTGGACCAGCAGCCCGGCTATGACGACGTGGTGGCAGTCCTGTTTCCGCCGGAGGTCCTGGCCGCCATCGAGGAGCTCATCGCGGCCGGGTACTCTCCCGCTGTTTTATCGGTGGACCTGGGCGAGGTCCAGGACCCGGACCTCAGCCCGGTCCTAGACGACCGTCCCGGCTATGACGACGTGGTGGCAGTCCTGTTTCCGCCACAAGCCCCTTCTCAAGGTGTTCCAGTAGGGAGTCTGGCCATGATGGGCGCGGGAAGATGATGGGCTGGTCACCTTCGCGTCGGCTCTCTGAGCCGACCGCCAATCGTCGGGGTGGTAGGTTGCGTGGGGATGGGTTCGCCGGCGCCGGGACGTTCAAGCAGGAAGGCCCAGTAATAGAGCTCCCCCTGGGGCCCGAAATCTACCGGCGGTTCTTCGGGGAAGAAGTCAAAGATGTTGGGTAAGTAGCCTCCTGCGATCAGGGGCACAAGCCCAGCCGTGGGCCCATTCTGGAAGCCAATGATCGGAAATTCAATGTCGCCAACGCCTCCCCCGTGGTCCACGAAATGATTATACAAGTTGCCAGATATAAGGTTTACCGTGTTCGTGGTGTCCTCGAAAAGCCCGGTGGTACTATCCGGGACGTTCAACGTGAGCGCGGTATTAACGCCGTCCAGTCGCAAAAAGAAGCCTACCCCGCCCGTTACTCCGTGGAGGATAACGTTGACAAAAAGGTTGCTGGCGGTAAACGTTGACCGGGCCGCGATCTGACTAGCCGCCTCAGTACCTGGCCCGGCGGTAAGGTCAGTCCCGCCTCCTTCCGCCAGTACGAAGCGGTCAGCGAAGTTAGTAGCCAACCCCGCTGTGAAACCATGGACCGTCGGGCGCCCCGTACCCGCGCTCTTAACCTGGAATAAATGAGTTGCAATAGTTCCCGCACCGGCCGGAGTTACAATCTGGTAGTTGATTTCATCGCCCGCCGCCACACTATCCGTGTTAACGGTATCCTCGAAGCTCCCAGTCTCAAGGGTAAGAATACTGACTGACTGGGCGCCGTTCCCAAGGTTCTTTCGCGTCCGCATCGTCGTAGTCACGGAAAGGCTATTAGAAACAACGAACGCCCGAAGGTTGGATAAAGTGGCCGTGCTCCGAACCGTATACTGTTGGTCACTTTCAGTCCCAGTAGTTGAAATGGTGCCACCAATTGCGCGATATCGTGTAAGCCCGGCGTTTTGACCAAGCCCGGCACCCAAGAAAGAGTTTGACACAAGCACGGTATCATCACCGCTTGCGTTCACCATCGTGAACCCCACCAGGGAGGTGGTCAGAACGTTCGCCGGTGTGACAACGGAGAAATTCACTAGGTTGCCGTCCACCAAGGAATCAGAGTTAACTGTGTCCTGGAACGCGCCGGTCAGCCCGCCCCCCACCGTCACCACCAGGGCGCCATCGACGGCACCGATGCGGCTGCGCAAGGTGCTATCGGCTACGGTCGTATTAGCCGTGACCCGGACGTACATGTTGGCCAGAGTGTAGGAGGATCGCATCATAACCTGGGCTCTGTTTTCGGTGTCCTGGGAAAACTGATTCCCAGCCCCCCCCAAAGACCCAAAACGGGTTGCGCTGGCTGTCCAATCGTGTCCGCCCACGTATCCCCAGGCGACCTCGAAAGTAGCCACTAACTCACCTTCGCGTCGGCTCAGAGAGCCGGGCGCCAATCGTCGGGGTGGTGGGTTGCGTGGGGATGGGCTCACCGGCCCCGGGACGTTCAAGCAGGAAGGCCCAGTAATAGAGCTCCCCCTGGGGCCCGAAGTCTGGCTCCTGCTCATCGGACAAAAAGTCAAAGATGTCAGGAGAGTAGCCTGCGGCGGTCAGGGGGGCAACAGAGGAACTTGATTCCCCGAAGCCCACCATGCGAATATCGCAGCTACCAGCTCCTCCAGCATGGTCATAGAAAAAGCCGTATACGTCACCCGAGACGAGGCTGACTTGATTGGTTGTGTCCTCAAAAATGCCCGTGGTGGCGCTCGGGACGTTCAGCGTCAGCGCGCTGTTGGCAGTGTTCACCCTCAAAAACACATCAACGCCATTGGACGCCCCGTGAGCTTCCACGCTGACAAATAAACTGGCAGCCTCCCTCGCCACCCGGGCCGCTATTTGGGTGCTGGCTTCGGTCGTGGTTATGTTGCTGTCTCCCTGGGCCGGCACATACTGGTCGCTGGCAAAACTTAAAGTACCCGCAGCTGCCGCGCTCAAAACTTGCAAGCCGGTCGAGCTCGACTTCATTTGCATTGTGGTAAGACCGTAGGCGCCTCCACCCGCGGGCAACCCAGCTACTAGAGAGTAGTTCACCTCAGCGCCAGCAGCTACCGAGTCCGTGTTGGTCGTGTCCTCAAAGGCGCCGGTCCCGCCCCCGGCAACGGTTACGGTCTGGTTGCCGTTTGTCACGTTGATTCGGGGTTGCACAACAAGCGTCCCGGTTAAAACATTAAAGCGGAGAAAGAAACGCATGTTGGAGAGGGTTGAAGCAACTCGAAAGGTGTACCCCAGGACGCTTTCCGTGCCACCAATGCGTATTCCGCCGGCGGGCGGTACGAATCGAGTGACATTGCCCGGGCCGTCCCCCTGGTCACTGGAACTAGCCAGGATCGGCGCGTCACCGCTGGCGTCCTCAAGGGTGAAGCCGAATATAGTGAAGGTCAGGGTGCCAGTCCCCCCCGCCTGATCGGCCATGGCGTTAAATAGGCTGCCGTCAACCAAAGAATCGGTGTTCACGGTGTCCTGAAAAACGCCGGTCGCTGTAGTGGTCACTGTTACCGTCAAATTGCCGTTGCCAGCTCCCACCCGGCTACGAAAGATCACGCTGTCACTGCGGGTGTTAGCGGTAACACGGAGGTAGAGATTGCCCAGGGTGTAGCTGGCCCGGGCGATAAGTTGCGCCCGCGTCTCAACGGCTGCCGCATGTAAAAACAAGTTCCCCGCGGGAGTGAAGAAAAAATCCGCTGTTAGAATTACAGCTCGACCAGGAGCGAACGCGCCGCCAATCACCCAGGTGCCCATTAAACCACCACAACGCGGCCAGGGCCAAATTCTCGGTCACAGCGGCCTTGAATTGCGTCGGCCTGTTCCTGGGGTAGCCAGTCGCGCAGATATTCAAGCCAGACTGCGCCGCTAGGTTGCTCCACGACCCACTGCACGGCGCCCGGGGGGAAGACACGGGACAAGCTCGCCTGCCTCTCAGCCTGCTCCGTAGTAACCCGGCCCGCGATAAGAATGGGCTTCGTAGAGCCGAGCCTGACCCAAAGCTGGTCCTCCTCGCTAATATCGTTGCCTATCACCCAGGCCAGGTAGCAAGCTATGTTCTTCCTGGTATTCAACTCCCGCACCGTCTCGTACATCTCCCCGGTGTAGCCCAGGGCCAGATGCGCGGGGCAGAGCCTCGGGTGCGGTTGCACCAGGGCGATTATTCTCTTGGGACTCTTCAGACGCCCCGATTTGGACTTGCGAGGCATGGACCACCAGACCTTGTAATTCGTGGATTCGGGTCGAGCCCAAAAATGTCTGACGTGAATCTCGACTGCCTCTTCATAGGTCACGTAGCGCATCACGCGGGAGGTATCAGCCGCATCCTGGTCGCCGGCCTGATGAACAATGCACCCGCAGGTATCAGGAGACCAAACCTGGACGTAATCCAACATGGTCGATTAGACCCCGCTGGAAACGCGACTTTCAGCTACGGCTTCCTGAGATGTCATGTGCCTCACGATGAGAGAGTATACTACAGCTCATGAACACGCTTTGGCTGGGCCTGGCCGTCGGCGCCAGTGTTTATCATAGCAGCGCCAGAATCGCCAAGAACAACGGTCTGTCCGGCCTTCAACCACCTGCATACCGGCGTGAGCCCCGCTACCGGGTCAGCGTGGTGGTGCCGGCCTACAACGAAGAGCGGTACATCGCCAGGCTCCTGCGCTCGGCGCGCAACCAGACCGAGCCGGTGGCTGAAATCATCGTCGCCGACTCGTCGCCGCCGGGCGACCACACCGGTGCCATCTGCCAGGCCTGGGGGGCCACGGTAGTCCAGGCGCCGGCCGGCAATATCGCCCTGGCCCGGAACCTGGGAGCCTCAAAAGCCACCGGGGATATCCTGGTCTTCGCCGACGCCGATGTGGTCCTGGGAAACGAGTTCGTGGAGCGGGCGGTGGACCACCTGGAAACCGGGGCGGTCCTGGTCCATCCCCGGGAGGCCATCTACGACTCGGAGTTCTGGAACCTGGCCCTCTGGATGCCCCAGGTCCTCCGCCCCACTATGAATACCACCCGGTGTGTGGCGGTGTGGCGTGAGGCGTTTGACGCGGTAGGCGGCTATGACCCGGACTGCAACCCGATCACGGAACGCTGCCGGGAGGACCTGGACTTTGGCCGCCGGGTTGCCGGTCTTTACGGTACCGGGAGTATCAAGGTGCTGGGCCCTCTGATCGCTACCACGGCGCGCCGGTACCAGAAATATGGCCTGGGGAGCTGGGAGCACTTTGACGACCCGGTCCGGGCCTATACCGTTATGCGGGTCACATGACCAATCAGCTAGAGGGGCTCCGTCGCCGGCTCGTAGACGTCTTGCGAGAGCGGCTGGCCGAGATGGAAGACGACGAGGTCAGGCAGGCCAACTGGGAATCTTATAATTGGGATTTGCTAGCCGATGACCTGTGCCCGAGGTGCAACAAACCCGCGCTAAGGTTCAGAGACGGGGTCTGCCTTCCATGTGGGGAGAAACTTATGGTGGAGTTTGACCTCAAAGAACGCACCAAGTCCCGTTTCTTACGTTTAGCGAGAGCTCACAATTTGCGCGTCGAAAAGAGGACCCGGCAACCAATACGCGAGCCGGAAGTGTTACCTGCTCAAGGCAGCGCTAAAACGGTGACTGAGTGCGACTATTTATACAGCTATAAGCAGATCAAAGCCTTAGCGGTCCAACATAGGCTTCCTAGTCGCCTCACCACCAAGAGTGCAATGTGCGAAGAATTGCTGAGGATTGGGGCCCTTTAACTGGCCTGCGAGATAAACGTAACAGGAGGCCCGCCTAGGCGGGCCTTCTGTCTTTCTGGCGTGCGGCTTGGGCCTATTAACAGCCTTTGCTGGCGGCGGTGAAGCGTTGCCTCACACCGTTCCGGCCACCGCCCCTTTGGCCAAACAGCTTCGCGCCGACGCAGATCGCGTGGGCATTCGGGGGGGCCACCCACCTCATGCCTCCCGGGGGGGAAACCTTGCTCCGCATCGCGTGTCCCAATGTCCTTCCCTTACCCATGTGAAACCCTCCTGAATAAAATCGCGGCTAGACTTACGACCTTGTGGTTCACTATCCCAGGAACCAGGGTGGATAGTCAAGCTGAACGTCTAAACACTTGACGCCGGACTAGGCTCTTCGGGTAGAGTGGTCCTTTCCTCTCCGATGGCGAAATTGGT
>ERZ1292637.1364-Hain-H14-01um-R3-1364-length-10447-cov-6_pt1 | contig 10447 bp, 13 predicted proteins | sample MGYA00564405_ERZ1292637 | MGnify/ENA primary metagenome ERZ1292637 (study PRJEB36523, sample SAMEA6512645) | groundwater metagenome | collected 2019-01-09 | study: AquaDiva: Metagenomics assemblies of 32 groundwater samples | reverse complement strand
ACAAGCACCCGGTTGTGAACAACCCTCGCTACAAAGCTGAGCCCCCGATTGTTGAGTCAGACGTATCCGTTGGCGCCAACGCTACCATCCTCCCTGGCATCCGCTTAGGGCAAGGCTGCTGCGTGGGTGCCGGCGCCGTCGTTACACGGGATGTCGCACCGTGGCAAACGGTTGTCGGCTGCCCCGCGCGTCCGCTCGATGTATAGAGAGATTGGAGCGTATCCAAACGCCCGTCGCCTTCTCTCTCTCGTTCCCGACCTGCGTCCCATTCCTGGCCCCGAGATTCGTTACTCCACGTATCACTCACCAACAATTCGTGACACGTACTATCCCGTGCTACGCGGCGTGTTCCCAAGTGACGATTGGATTCACTGCTTCCTTTCCGCGATCTGGCATAACGGGAGCATCGAGCCGCACTGTGACGCTGCGCTTCCCGCTGAGGCACAACGCTTCCACTTGGCCGTACAAATGAATCCCGCGTGCTGGATGCTTCACGACGGTACTTGGCAGCAGCTTCATGAAGATACGATCTACACGATGGACCCCACATTGCCCCACGCCTCGGTCAATTGGGGTCACGAGCCCCGCGTCTTGTTCATTGTCGATGTGGCGCTTGGCGCCCGCAACAGCACTAGCGAAATAGTGCTCAGTTCCTCACTCACTCCAAAGGAGTCCCGCAGTGGCTAAGAGTTCAGTCGACAAGTCTCCCCTTCCTCTCGTTCGCGATTTCTCCCTTGCTCAGACGATGATCTATGAGGGCAAGGCGTTCCACGTGGCGAACCCAACCATGCAAACGGGCGTGACCGGGCAGACTTCGCTCGCCCTCACGCTCGCCACCATCTACATCGGCAACCGTGGCTCGCGCCAGATGATCCCTCTGTGGTCGCGCTTCGCACAGGTTGGCACCGTTGCCGGAGGCCAGATTTTCTGGGGCATAAAGATCGCGGATACGGACCAGTTTACCTCCGGCACCGCGCTGACCGTGGAACCGCTCAACGCTGACCTTGGCGGTGGTTCGCAGGCAGTCGCGTATCACACCGCCACGATCCCGGCATTCACTGCTGGCAATGCGCGAAACCTTGCGCAGGGCGCGGTGTTCATGACCGTCACGACGAACAATGCTGGTGACCCGACCGAAATGCTCCCCTTCCCTGGCTGTGCCGTCATCAATCCGGGCGGCGCCATGTATATCTACACGTACGCGACCATCACGGGTCCGACGTGGGTGTTCGACGTGGCGTGGGCCGAGCTAGAGGTCTAATCCAATGGCTGCCATTTTCCTGAATGATATGGCGGCGAACCCGTGGATGATCGCTGAGGCGGGCACGGTCACGGATAAGAACGTGCGCGTGTATTCGCTCACCTATCACGAGCCCAGCTCCGCGGCGCATGTCGCGGAGTTGAGTGACTCGCACGGGCGCTTGGTTGCACGTCTCGATAGTGCGATTCGTAGCCATCGGTTCGGCGGGTGGGTCCACGGGCTCACTGTTGATCGGTTGGATTCGGGCTACGTGCTTGTGACGCTCGAAGGCAGCTAGTGGCGACGCGGTTCTATCTTCAAAATGTAGCCGCCATAAGCGCTCCCGCTACGGCGCGTGGTGCCTGGAATGACTCCGCGTCGGCTACACCACTTAAGTTATTTCGAGAGCGCGCAGGGGCGATAGGCGAAACTCTGGTTGCTGAAACGTCGGCCACAGACGCCTGGGACGTGATGATTTTAAAACTCGTCTCTGAGCCCATCCCCGCGCAGCCTGTCGAAGGAACTCTCGATTGGCTTGTTGGCGTGCGTGAATCGGATGCGGCGATGAACGCCCACTGGCACATGCACGCCTACGTCGAAGTCGGCGTGACCGACGCAGTGCGCGGGACGCTGTACACGGATTATACCGAGGCGGCAGGAACGAACGAATGGACTGTTGACCCTGGCGCGGGCGAGTTTACCGCGTCGGGGCCAACGTCGCCGCTCACGCTTACCGCAGTCACCGCGTCTGACAATGATCGCATTGTCATCGAGCTTGGATACGTCGCGCGGAATACGGATATCACGTCATACACTGGCGCGCTCAGATTCGGCGGGACAAGCGGGATTGAACTCGTGAGCGGAAACGCCGATCTGCTTACGGGCTGGTTCTCGTTTAGCCAAGACTTGTTCCCGCCCGTGAAGCGCGCGCATCGCCCGCATCGCAGCGCTACCAACGATACCTCTGACCCCCTTTCATTCTTAGGAGAGGAAAGTAACGAATGGACATGACGAAGAGTGTCGCATTTCGCAACCTACCCAACGGCCGCTACGGCGGTACGAAGCACCAACTCTTGAGTTTCAACGGTGACGTGCTGAAAGAAGTGGTGACGCTTCCGTTCGACGTGACGGGCGACACCGCGTCGACGCCAGTGATCGAAGTGACGCCAGCATGAAGCGATTACTGCTTGGCCTAACGCTTACCCTCGCGGCGCTCGCCGCCCTCTCGTTCGGCACCGGCCGCCTCCAGGCCGACGTCCCGCCGGGAACCTGCGCGGAAGTGGGCGGCGTCGGCTCCGGCGTCTACGCCGGGTCCGAGTGCGTGTTCGCCGTTGATCCGGGCGCGGAGCCGCTCCTGCTGGTCCGCGCGCTGCTCGGGTCAAACGTGTACAGCCCGGTCGGCTACCCCGCGACCGGGGTGCCGGGCTCGCACCAGTTCTGGGCGCTTGAGGCCACGGCCCCGGCTAACGCTACCGTGGCCCGAGTCTATGACGCGCGGCTGGACCAAGCCCGCGTCCCGCCCATCGCGTGGATGTCACTCGATGGGGTCAAGGCGTCCGGAATCATCGTGACAAACGCGGCGATGTACCTGACGACGGACACGGCCAAGGTGACGCTTCAGCCCACCAATTCCGCCGGCTCGAAACGGAACGTGGCGACATTCGACACGATCACCCAAACCACCGGGGATGCGACCGCGATGAGTCTCGTGGTGATGCGGAACGGGATCAAGACGATTGCGCCCACGGCCGTCCGACTTGGCCCGCCGGATTCCTGCGGGATTGGGCAGCGCTGCCTGACTGTGGCGAACTAGCGCGCGCATGTCCCTCGCCCTCTACCTCTGCCCGATGAAGCAGCGCCCCGGCGGCGCCCTCGGCCGCCTGACGCGTTACTGCGCCATGGACGAGTTCACGCCGGAGATCACGGCGCGCATGGCGGGCGGGGAGTGGCGCGAGGCGGAGATCGACGGGTTCCAGGCGATCGTCGGCGTTCGGGCCAGTGATGCGGTACTCGCCTCGCTTGCCCTCGTCTTCCCTCCGTTGACGGCGGTGCAGGCCGCTGCCGCGTGGACACCGACGCGCTCCTTGCCGATCTGGGACTCGGGCACGGGCACCTTCAAGGCCACGCTCCAGACGGCCCCGACGAAGACGCTCACGATGCTCTCCGCCGAATTGCCCGCGGTCGCGCCACCCGCGATCTTGGGCGCTTGGCTCACCGTCGGCTTCGGGCTCGGGTGGCGACTGCCGCACGACTTGGTTCAGTACGCCGTGGCGCACCACCTGGAGCCGGGCCGTTGGGCCGATCTGCTCCTCGGCGCCTACACGCTCTACGGCCGTCAGTGGGCGGACGTGTTCGAGCAGTTACTTCATTCCGGAGCACGTCTGATCTCGGGCGGCGTGTTTCCGACGACGGGCCTGCTCGACAACTTCAACCGCACCGCTGAAAATCCACTCGCCAATGGCAACTGGTCCGGGCCTACCTTTGGTGGCGGGGCGCAGTGCAAATCGGATGGAACGGCCGCCACGGCGGCGGCGGCGTTCGGGAATAGTTACTGGAGCGCCGCAACATTCGGAGCCGACACGGAAGTCTTCCAAACGCTCTCCGCCCTCGACGCAGCGCCGCAAGAAGGCAATGCGTGGCGGTTGACGAGTCCCGGCGTGCTCAACAGCGAGCGCGGGTACGAGTTGTTTGCGGTCTCGGGGACGGGCTTTGAAGTCTATCGGATCGACGTGAACCAGGTCGAAACGAAGCTCGGCGCGACGATTTCGCAAACGTATTCCGCGGGCGACAAGTTCGGCGCAGAGATGATCGGCTCCACGATCACGGTGGAGTACAAAGCCGGCGCTGGCGCGTGGGGCTCGATTGGGACCAGAACGGATGCGAACCTCACCACCGCCGGGAACATCGGGTGCAGCGTGAAGAACGTGGGAACTGACACGCTGGATGATTTCAGCGGGGGCACGGTGGTAGTCGTGGGCGGTTGGGGCGGCTTGCTAGCTGAGCAGCGGAATCGTCTGGTGGTGGCGTGAGCTACATCGGCGACATTCGGCTCGGCGATACGTTCGATACTAAATTCTGCACCGTGACGACGACGGGCGCGCCGACGACTCTAGCCGGCACGCCAGTGATCTCCGCCTACGTCGGTAACAGCCTGACGCAGATCACCGCCGGCATCACGCTCACCGTAGACTTCGACGGCGTGACCGGGCTGCACAACGTCCGGGTGGTGGCCACCAGCGGCAACGGGTACGCGACGGCCTCGAATTACCAGCTCGTCATCACGACGGGGACCGTGGGCGGCACCTCCGTCGTCGGATACGTCGTCGCGGACTTCAGCATCGAAGCGAGGTCGGCGCTCATGCCGACGACGGCCGCGCGGACTCTCGACGTGACGGCGGCCGGAGAGGGAGGCGTTGACTGGGCCAACGTCGGCAGCCCGACGACGGCTGTGGCCCTCACCGGAACGACCATCGCCACGACGCAGAAAGTCGACGTGGAGACGATCAAGACGAACCCGGTGGTGAACGCGGGAACCGTTACCTTCCCCACGACGGCGACGCTGGCCTCCACCGCGAATATCACCGCGGGGACAATCACGACTGCGACGAACGTGACCAACGTCTCCACGAGTGGGATCGCCGCGGCCTCGTTCGCCGCGGGTGCCATCGACGCTGCTGCCATTGCCGCCAATGCGATCGGCGCTGCTGAACTCGCATCTGACGTAATCACGGATGTGTGGCAAGGCACCGCGCTCACGGAAGCCTACGCTGCGGACGGTGTGGAAGCCACGCCTGCACAGTTGCTCTACATGATCTGGAGCGCGATCAACGAGTTCGCCATCTCGGGCGCGACGCTCACGTGCAAGAAGCTCGACGGGAGCACGCCCAGTATGACCTTCACCTTGAGCGACGTAACCAATCCTACCAGTCGCACGAGGGCTTCGTAATGCGCGCTCGGTGGATCGCATTCTGTCTGTGGCTCGCGGGACTCGCAGGGTACGCTCCGTATGGAGACTTCGACCCGGCACTTATCGACCGAGCACGCGATCTGTGTGCCCAGCAGACAGACCTGATGCCCGACTCGTCGGGTGAGGCGAAGCGCCACCAGGTCTACGCGCAACTCATCAAAGAGTATCCCACTGTGGCAAAGCGCCGGCTTGCGCTGGCGATAGAGCTCGGGCTTGGCTACTAAGCACATGATCTCGCCAGGGATTGGATTCGATCCCGGCGGCGTGGGGTTCATCTGTACGCGGGGACTCTACAGCTTGGATAATGTCACGCTTGCGCCGCCAATCAGCCGCCGTGTGAAGCACTCTCGACACCGCTCGGGGGAAGATGTGGACATGGCTGAGTTGACCTTTCTTGTTGAGGATACTGTGTAAATGCCATTGACCTACGCGAACGTGGAAACCCGCGTAATGAACCAGTTGCGTGTGCCCACCACGAACACGACCGAGCAGACGAAGATTGCCGCGCTTATCAATGAAGTCTACCGCGATGTCGCTATCAAAACGGACTGGTGGTGGCTCACGAAGCGCACCATCGTGTCCACGGTGGCGGACATTACCACTGGCACTATCAACGTCACGAACAACAATACCGCGGTGACGTTCTCCAGCGCCCCTACGCCGTCCGTGCTTCGGCGCAAATTGCATGTGACGGGCAACACGACGGACTCCGGCGCCATCTACCGTGTTAGCGCACATACCGCAGGAGCGACCGCCGCGACACTGGATGCCGTGTATACAGGTGGCACTAATACCACTGCCGCGTACAGTGTCTGGGGCGACGAGTACGATCTGCCCACGGACTTCTCCAAGCCGCTCACGATCAAGCGGTACGGGTGGCAGCAACCATTACAGTTGGTTGGCCCCGAAGAGATGGCAAGTATCAAAATCTGGGACGTGTCAGTCGGGAAGCCTCAGTTGGCGACGATTCAGGACTTCCAAACGACGGGCGACCCGACCACCCAACGCCAGCTTGTGATTCACCCATATCCAGACGAGATATACCGTCTGGAAGTCCACTACCGCCGCACGCTCAACACGGAACTCAGTGGGTCCACGGAGCCGCTGATTCCCGATGACTACCGTCAAATCCTCGTGTACGGGGCGCTCGCCCGCGGGTATCCCATCTGGCTCAACGATGTGGTGCGGGGCAAGTTCTTCGAGACACTGTTTAACGATGTGCTGGCGCTAATGACTACGATGCAGAACGAGCGCACGAGCGACCGCCCGCGCGTACAAATCCGCGATGACTATCGACGGTTCTACAGGCGTGGACGGCGTGGGACCGCGGGCGTCGATCTGGGGTCGTTCTTTGACAGACTCCCGTATAGCCCATAGACATGGCGTATAGCAAGGAAGCGCGCCGCGCGCATTACGTCAAGAACGGCGACAAAATACGTGCGTACCATAGGGAATGGCATAAGCGTAAAGGTGCTTTACATCGAAAAGATCATTACATCAAGTGTGTTTACGGACTCTCGCTAGAAGACTATAGACGGATGGCCGCGCAACAGAACGATCGTTGTGCAATATGTGACACGACTCCTAAAACACCGAAGGGTCGTCTGTTTCCTCTTTACGTAGATCACGATCACGCCACTGGCGCCGTGCGCGCCCTTTTGTGCAACCGCTGCAACGCCGCGCTCGGGTTTCTCGAAGACACGTCTTGGGTTAGCCGAGCCCAAGCGTACTTGCACGAGCACGCGTCGTGAGTTCGAGAGACCTCGGCTTTATCGTGCATCCATTCGTCGGGGGACTCGACCTTAGCTCTGCCCCTACTGCGCTGGTTCCTGGCGGAGTGGTCCTCGCAGAGAACTGTGAGTACAACGTCCACCTGACGCCCGATGGGTCGCCCCCGCGCCTCTCGCTCACCAAGCGGCTAGGCACCGCACGATACAACGCCAGCGCCATCTCAGGCGCTCCCACCGTGACCGCGCTGGGCGACTTCTGGCGCTACGGCACCTCGATCACCCCCACGCAACTGTTCATGGCCTGTGCAGGCACGTCCATTTGGAAGGACGACCTGGACGGCGTGTGGGACGAAATTAAGACCTCGTGGGGCACGTCTGCGACGCAGCCAAGTATTATCACCGCGCAGGGTTACTCGGTCATCACAAACAATAACAATGATGTCCCGCAGAAGTACGACCAAACGACTGTCACCAACCTCACCACGTCGCTCATTAGGTTTGAAGCGTGTAGCTACCACTTACGCCGACTGTGGACGGTGGGAGAGCAGACGAAGCGTGCGGGCGACGCTGCGATTGAACCCTCCCGGTCCATCTACACTGCCGCGGGGGACATTACCGATTTCAGCGGTGGCGACACGGGCAACTTCGTACTCGACGAGGACGATGGGGACAGACTGCTCGGCGTCAGCCCATCGTTCCACGGGCGGCTCTACTTCTTCAAGGGACCGAACTTCGGCTCGGTCCATGAAATCTCTGGCACCACGCCCTCTACATTTTCGCGCATTCGTCTCTTCTCGGGCGCCCCGTGTGTCAGCCATCGTGGCATCGTCGCGGGCCCGAACGATATTTTCTGGCCGTCGCGCTATGGCATCCATTCCTTGCTGACGACGCAGAAGTACGGCGACACGGAAGAGTTCTTCGTCTCCCGGCAGATCAAGAAACTGTTCAATACGATCAACTTCGCGCGGGCGAACCAGATCGTCGGGTTCTCCCATCCCTTTCGCAACATCGTCGGCTGGAGTGTCCCCACGGGTTCCAACACGACCAACGACACGATGCTCGTATACAACGTGGCGGTGGGCGCGTGGACCATCTGGACCCACGCGGGCTTCGATGGCGCCTCCGTCATGGTAGGGCTCACCCCGTCGACGGCGCTCCCCCGCTTGTACATCGGCGGCTATGACGGGTTCGTGCGGGCGGCAGACCAGAACACGCTCACTGACGACGGCGCGTCAACCGCGTACACGATGCGGGTGCGCACGCCCAACCACTTGCGCCTCGACGAGAACACAAACGAACTCACGAGCAAAGTGTTTCCCAGCGTGGCGTCCATTGTGCGCCCCACGGGGAGCTACACCGCGAATATCACGGTGACAGTCGGGACACGCACGCACTCTGGCACGATCTCGCTCAACCCTGGCTCCAGTGACTTGATCGGCACCACGTTCGTCATGGGCACGTCGGTGATGGGCTCCAGCACGAACACGTCGATTGCGGAAACGATCATCGACGGGGCGGACCAAGGGCGCGGCGTGCAGGTGGAATGGACGCAGGGCGGCGCGAACCAAGACTTCGAGTTGTATGGCTACGGCGTGCGGTACATGCGCACCCTCGATGAGCCGTTCGACGTGAACCAGTAACGGAAGGGTAAACGAGTGGCGCTCAGCCGATCCAATCAGTTTGACGACGGAACCGTACTCACCGAGTCCAAGTTGGAAGGTGAGTTTGACAACATTTACAACAATGGCCTGTCACTCATCAACCCGCTCACCGGCAACCTCGCCGCCGGGAGCAATGATATCACAGGCATCGACGAGCTCGCGTTCACCGACGCGGCGGCGGCTGTTACCGCGGTTGGGAGACTTCGGCGCAACGGAAACAATCTCGAATGGCACGATCGCACGGGCGCGGTCCCGCTTCAAATGCTCGTTGGCGGCGGGGTATTCGGGCTCACGATTACCAACGATGCAACGGATGCCACTAACGATATTAGCGTGGCGATCGGTGCTGCGGTGGATAGCACTGAGAATCGAGTTATTCGATTTGGCACCGCGCTTATCAAGCAGCTCGACGCCGCGTGGGCAGTTGGTACAAACGCCGGCATGTTAGATACGGGCGCCATCGCCAACACGACGTACCATATTCATCTGATTCACCGCTCTGATACGGGTGTGTCAGATTACCTTGCCAGCACGAGTGCGACTGCCCCGACGATGCCGACGAATTATGACTATCGACGGCGGATCGGGGCGATTCTGCGTGAGAGCGCCACGATCATCCCGTTTGACCAATATGGGGATGATTTCTACCGAGACACGCCCGCCAATGATATAGCCGCCACGAATCCAGGCACCGCCGCCGTGACGCGAACACTCTCCGTGCCGACCGGGGCCGCTGTGAAGGCGTATCTCAGCGTCTCGATCGATGCGCATGCGACCCTCGATACCGCCGCTTACCTCAGTGCGCTCGTCAATGCCGACGTGGCCCCGGCGTTTGCTGGTCCGTTCACCCTCGTTATCGGGGCGACTAGCGCGGTGGGAGGAGGTACGGCGGGGGCGGTGTGGACTAACACGTCAGCGCAAATTCGTTCACGCCTGAACCAGTCGGACGCCGGCACTATCCTGAACATCACTACGTTGGGGTGGCAAGACACTCGCGAGAGGCATAGCTAACATGGGGTGGGCGGTCAAGAGACTTGATGGTACGTATCGCTGCTGGAACCGCAACGCACAGGATGACGTGTTACAGAGCGGCGAGACATGGGAAGCGCGGGACGACATGCCTACGATCACCCGCCCTCCGCTGACGGTCGCTGAGATTGACGCACAGGCGCTCGGCGAGGCCACGCAGAAGGCCGTGAAGACGACGGTTGTGTGGACCCTTCGCCGGCTGCTTGGAAGGACTCCTACCGCCGCTGAGATTCAGACAGCGCGGGATGAATGGGTGACTGTGTGGAAGGCGCTTCCTTAACGTGTAGGTGGAGGCGCCGGGTGCGCGCAGAGAATCTCGTCACCGAGACTTCCGCCAAACCCATCCGACCCTGAGTGAAAAATGACGGCTGTCTCGCCTGCTGGGCACGTCGTTCGCGCCCGATCACTCTCTAAACTTCCTGCGCACCCGCCACATAGGAGCAACGCGCCAAGTAGTAGTGCCCGCCGCATAAGGTAAGTTCCTCCTCGCCCGCAAGTCTACCACGAAAGGATACGATGCCCCGATTCATCCGTGCCCCCCAGCGGAGATCGATTCCAGTCTCGGCGGCGCCGCTTCAATCGGCCGCCCGTCCAGCGGAACCGATGCCGTTGAGCAGTGCTCAGACGACACGCTTCAACCCGATTGGCCTCGGAATGGGGCTCTACAGAGGCTTCAATGCCCTCCAAGGCATTCAACAGCAAGGGCTTACTAGATCGACCGGGCTGAGTGGTCTTGGCGCGGGCTTGGGCTTGTTGGGTGCGTTTCCTGGGCTCTCTCCCCAGATGAGTGGCGGACTCCAAGCGGGTGGGCAGATCGGCT
>ERZ1292637.1069-Hain-H14-01um-R3-1069-length-12650-cov-12_pt2 | contig 10450 bp, 14 predicted proteins | sample MGYA00564405_ERZ1292637 | MGnify/ENA primary metagenome ERZ1292637 (study PRJEB36523, sample SAMEA6512645) | groundwater metagenome | collected 2019-01-09 | study: AquaDiva: Metagenomics assemblies of 32 groundwater samples | reverse complement strand
GTAATTGCCGCCACACCTTGAGTAGACGATACTGGATAACCTCTGGCATCTGAAGCTTGTCCGCCTTGAATAGAACCAGTTGCACCCCAAACAGAACCTCCACCAGCTACTGCTCCTGGTCCACCAACGGTCACCATTGACACATTGATTAGGACTGGAAGCTGGTTGGTTTGTGGGAAGACAATCCGGTCATATCCTTTAGGAACATCACGCCTTTTGCCAAGCCGGGCATATCTAAGTTCTGGCTCCAATATCTTGATTTCGTCAGAAATATAGGAAACCAAAAGCTCTGAGGTCAAAGTATTTGCGCCACCCCATCCTGTTCCACGAACTGTTACTGGCATTTAATTATCCTTGCCGAATAATTAAGTGATTGATATATCCCCCCGCTGTTCCGCTTCTAAAAGTTTAGCCCGTTTTTCCTCCCTCGTAAGTTCGGAAATCGGCTTTTCTCCCCCAAGCGTATGTTGGGTTGCAGCAGAACCGCCAGCGGGATTTTCAGGAGGCACCTCCGGTTTCAGCGGAGGATTGTATTTACCTTCTGAAATAAGCGTTGAATTAATTGCGTCATCCATAGAATAGCCTTTGAGAACTTTCTCCTTAATTTTGTCTTTATAAGCAACTGCGTTTGGATATTTCGCCATCGCATCCCCAAAAGAATTAAGAAAATCATTCTCTTTTTTCAAACTTTCGTTCTGTTTGGCTTGTTCTTGTAAAAGACGTTCTTTTTCATCACGCTCTTCACTTGTTAACTTAACTTTTTCGGAAAGGTCTTTAATTCTCTTTTCGACCTTATTCTGTCTTTCAACAGATTCCGAGTCCTCTAAATCAAGGATGTCTTCTTCAGCCATAGTATTCAGTGAGATGGGAGGCGAATCCCATGCCACGCATTAGTCTTCATTCAGTGCATCTAACGACCAGATAAATGCACGATTATCTATTAACCCTGAATCTTGCCTCATGTTTGCTGGAGCACTTATAATCGTTGCACCACACAATCAATTTGTCAGGATTGTCAGGATGTTCCGCTATATTCAATATTGCGTGTTTTATCACATCAGTGGTATTTACGGCTTCATCACAATATGAACACCGCATTTCGCCAAGTCCCTTAAAATGGGGACAAAGCGTATATTGAAGATAAGCCGGAACATTCTTGTCCACCACTCCACAATACTCGCAAGTGCCTCCCCTGATTTGGGGAAGCCTGCGGGTATAGGGTTCGGTTCTAATACCTTGCCTTTCAATTTGTTTTTGTCTAATTTCTTCCATTTTGTTTTAATCTTAATTTAACTCCCTCTAACTGTTGCTTGAAGAAATCCGACAATTTCTTCAAATCAGCGTATTTTTTTGCCCAAGTCAGTTGTCCTTGAAGACGATATATTTCAGATAAATTGATTTCTTTATCTAAAGACACATTTGATAATTGTCGTTCAATATTTGAAACCACATTATCCAATAATAACTTCTTAAATTTCTGCCAATCTTCGCTTTGTTCAACTCCGTTAATCGCTTCAATAACTTGGGAAAGTTCTCCTTGTTTCAGTTGGAGTTTCAAATCAATTTCTTGATTTTCCTCAAAATTATCCGAAACGATTTTGGAATTATTCATCTTCGATTTCTTTACGCAGTCGCTGATTGGCTATTGGTTGAAACTCTGATTGACTCGGAAATGATGCTTGTTACTGCCGATGTATAAACTCGGAAAGTGCGAGCATTCACTCCCATAATCGGCAAACCTGAAACTGCTCCTTGAGCAAGAGTTGAAGCTCCAGCTCGTCCAACAACAGTCATAACACTGCCGAAACTCTGAACACTGCCTGTCGCAACTACACTGGTAACAACCACACCAGTTCTTATTCCCAAAGTAGCAACTGGAATGGATAACCACTCACCAAGAGTAGAAGCGCCGTTTGAGATAATACTTGTCCTTTGCACATCCCACCAAGTTGAACCGCCATCATCCGAGGTTTGGAAGATTAAACTTGCCCCGCCACCCATAATTGAGGCATGGTATTTAACCACTACATTATCGCAATCCTGAGGTAGTAAAAACGCATTAGCCACTCCACCTGCTGTTGAAGCCGGTCCAGTAGCGGTTAATCCGTCATCTACCGATAAAATATTTCTAAATGGTAATCGTATCGCCATAATTATAATTTTCTATTGATTAGTTTAATTCGACCCCTTTAAAAGAAAACCGACCTTTAGAGAAGGTCGGATTGCATCCCAACAGGAATCTCGACAAAACCTGTTGGGAAGCTAGCTAACCTTCCCAAATGTCGAGATTTCGGTTTGTTTTTAAAGTGTTTATGAATACCTACTTCCAAAAAACATTTTTCCAGCAGCAGTATTCAATCTTGCTTTTGTGCCTTTATTTAGAGATTTTTTTGCTAAAGTCGTTATCCCAAATAATTCTTCTTCTCTTCTTAATACTTTTCTATGTTCTTTATTTTCAGGTCTAATAAGTTCAGAAGCTGGAAATCTCTTAAAATATTGACCTCCTCTAGCTTTTTTGCCAAATTCTATATCTCTTTTTTTTCTTTCAAATTCTTCTTCTACTCCAAAAGATGGAATTGCTGATAATTTTGAATTTTTTAATCTTCTAGACATTAAAGTGTTATTTTGAATACTTACTGCCGAAAAAATGCTTTACTGCATCTTTGTTTAACTTTTTCCTTTTTTCCACACCTTTAATCTTACCAGCATTTTTTGAAGCATAAAATACTTGTTCACCTTTCTTGTTCCCGTACTGACCCTTCATTGACTTCATTATCTTAGCCCCTTTTTGGGATAAAGGCATTTTATTTGCTTAATTTTTCAACTAATTCGTTAAACCTGTCTCTGAATTTATTAAGGTCTTCTCTGCCAAAATCCTCTGCAACTTTTGGAACTATTAACACTTTAACTTCTGGAACTTCTGGCATTTGTACTAGAATCATTACTTGTTCTACTTTTTCTTCTTTTACTTTTATTTTATTCTTACTTCCTTTTGTTCTCATTTTAGAATTCTGCGGTTAATACACTGCCAGCAACCGTTGTAATGCTTTTAAAGGCGATGGCAGTAAATAAACCTTCAGCTCTGTTAACTCCCTGAACACTGGCAAACGAACCAGCAGTTTCTTGTGGAACAACATATCTTCTTGTCTCCCCTGCTGGCACAATAAAATCGAAGTTAGCTCCAGCCCCAGTAGCAGTTACAACACTAGTAGCTTGGTCTGCCGCCCATCTGCCTGCCACTCCTACTGTTACAGCAGTAACTTCAATTTCAGTCGTATCATGGGTAAAAGCCAAAACAGAAGAAACTAAATTATTTTCATCATTGTTGGATTCCAATGCTACTTTTGCTGGCGGATAACCTACTTTTTGTCCACTGTCTTTGCCTCTTGGAGTTTGAGGAGAATATGTGTTTGACATTTTAGTTTATTGTATCGTTGGTTGAGCAGTTTTCATCTCTTGCTTCAAAGGACTTACTGCCCCTTGAGGAGACAAACGCTCTTTATTGATTGGTTTACTTTTATTATTGGGTGTAGATTGTGTTCTTGTCAAGCCCTCTTGCATCATCATTTGCTCTTGCTGCATCATCATCGCCTTTTGTTTCTGCAGCATACTCTCGTGTTCGGCAATATGAAACCACATACTCACAGTTTTCGGCATCACCGAATAATGAGTGTAAATATGAGCCAAATGGTCATCAGTTTCCAAAACTTCGGGATATTTGTTTTTTGAAAGCTGTTCGTTTTCCTGTTGAGCTTTCATCTCGTCAATCGTGTCAGGAAACATTATATCCACCAATGATGGGTCTTGCAAAAACTTCGGGAAGAAAACGTGCTTATTAAAGTTTCTCATACCATCTGGCCCAAGAGTAGGGACTAATTGCGGATAAAGAGTAATCAAATCCCTTCTTAACACCAACTCCTTAAACTCTGCCTCTTTAGCCGAATAGACCAAAACCCCAGGCGGATAATCTGACTGAAAATCCTTTAAGTTGATTTCTTCCGTCTTAATGTCTTTCACTCCGACAATGTTAGCCATCTTCGACCCCAGTTCCTTTCCGTATTTCTTATACCGGTGGAACCAATGACTCCAAAATTCTTGTTCTCCAAATTGTATCACTTTAGACAATAATGATTGGGCAATGTCATTTAATTGTTGTTCAATTGCTATCTCGGTTGCTGTTTCCTGCCCGCCTTGCTCTGGTTGCAAAGCCATACCCGTTCCAATAGGAGCATTAGCTTCTTGCTGAAGCATAGTAATAAAATTGATAAGCCCTTGGCTCATCGGGTCTTCTGTGTTTAGAGGCCAAGCCGCAGTTTCATCATCCATTGGAATATGCTGATTAATCTGTCTATTGAAAAACTGGGTAACATCCCGAACTTTATCAGGATTATAACCATAAATCGGATTAGCTCGGTCTTTTGCCGCTATAAATGCAAGGTTGATTAAAACGCTCTTAGCCCGATGTTTATCTTCTAATAAGTCCGCCACCGAAAAAGTAATTGACGAATGCGGTTCTCTATATGCCTCCTTAATCACAATCGGCCATTTAGAACCTGTTTCTATCGTTTGACCGTCAGGAGCCACAATTTCATCGCCATCTTTCAAATCTAATTTCTGCTTGAAAAGAATTTTGGTAAAATCTCTGTCTATCCAAACTACAGTTTTATCTCCATTTTTGTCATAACCATAAAATTCAAGAATCTGGAAAACATCGCCTATTTGGGTATCAGTAGCTTGAGCTATTCCTTTCTTGGCTTGGTCTCTTTTAATCTTGTAATCCCATAAATAAGTATCAATTCCAGTCGGAATTTCTTTCACATCTTTAATCCCAGTAATTACTTTCGCTTTAATCAGTTTCTCTAATTCCCATTTGGTCTTAGTTATCCATTTCCAGTAATATCGCCAGTCTTGAACATTATCAAAATATGGGTCATAGCCAAACATCAAAGGATTTATTACGGCTGGTTCCATCAGTTTTCTCTTCTTGTTAAATCTTAATGTCTCCATATATCCCCGGCCGAAAAAGAGGCAATCCCAAATCCAGTCATAATCCAATTTGGCTTTATCCATTTCAAGATAATCGGATTTGGCCAAAGCATTATAAGAGTTTAACTGCTTCTGGAGTATTCCTTGTGAAGGCAAGAACTTAACTTGCAGTTTGTCATCATAAAGAGCCGACAATAATCGGCTGAACAAAGTAAGTAAAAGAGTTGAGGCAATGTTTTGGTCGCCCCGATTAAGATTATTTAAAAGGACAAGTTGAGAAACCTGCCGTCTTTTTCTGGCTTGTAAAAATTCAAACGATTCGGAATACTTTGAACGAATTTCAGCTAGATTCAGCTTCTTTTAGATGGTCGGGTCATCTGTTTATTTGATTTTAACATTTCGGAAAGATTGCTAGGTTTATCCATAAACAGCACTCCTGACTTGGCTTCACAAGGAACAAAGATTTGATATATCTTCTTTTTCTTATTAATTACTATTCTTGGACTTGCCGCTTCATAAGGAACTAATCCATCTCCCCATAAAATCGTGGCAATCTGTTTGGCATGGCTATTAAATAATATTTGTTTGTCAGAGAAGTCTTTTGTCAATGGATTCATTCTAAAAATAAAAGTCCTTATTGAAACTGTTTTGCCAGTTCCTGGGTCAATCAAGGGGACACCGTCAGTATGCAGGTCAGCTCCATATTCGTAGCCCTCTACGCCTTCTCCAGGTTTAAGATTTTTTAAATCACCTTCGATACTTATTTTATTCGTTCCTCCAGATTTTTTGTGTTGCATCGAAAAATTCTCTACCCCGATTGTATTTAACCATCTTATTGCTTTTAATTGTGGTATCACTTAACACCATTGTCAAGACCGCCGCATCAACCACATTGGGAGAAGAAATATTCTCCCTAAATAAATCCTCTTTTGGTTGAATGATTATCTTTCCGTCTTTATTCTTATATTTTACTATTTCCAATTCGTTCCAGCCATAATCTCTTTTTAATTGTCCGCCTGATATAATCCACTTCCTTAATTTAAAATGAAGTTCAGCTTTAAGATTTCCATATTGCTCGTCATCGCTTTTTTCACCAAAAGAAACACCTTTGATTTCGTAATCCATTTCTTTTAATCGGTCATAAACGCCTTGCCCCACGCCAGTTTTATCAACAACCCACATATCAACTTTGTATTCCCTATTAATGTCCACAATTCTTGAAACCAAATCCATTGTATTCTGAAGTTTCTGATTAAACACCACTTCCATTAAATGAGCTGATTTAATCACTATGGCCGAGTTATCTCCTCCAGCCGCTGGGTCAATTCCGCCTATAATATAACCTGAATGTTCAACTTCATTACTTAAACTCTGTTGGACTTCTCTGTCGGATACAAGTCGAATATATCCTTTCTCATCCATTCCCTCATCAAATGCATCCCAATTCCCTTCTAGATATGCTTTCCTTTGGTTTTCGGGCAAAGATTCCAAAGATTTATAATACTCTTGGGGCAGATAAGGGTTATCCGTTGGCAACGCTGGAACGAATACAAACTCATATTGTTCTTTTTCTTCCGGCGGGAATAATCTCTTTACCCAAATATTTTTAACCCACGCCTCGCCCATAGGATTACAGCCAGCTAAGAACTTCACATCTTTAATGCCAGGCCATCTCAATCGGGAACGGAGCATATCAAACACAGGTTTTTGATTCCGGTTAATCTCATCTATGGCTTGAATAGCAAATTCAACCGAAAGGTATTTAGCGGGGTCATCCAAGTTTCTAAATGCTATAATGCCAGAACCATATTCAGGAGCCAAAGTGAACTCCTTCCTCATCTCGTTCCAACTTCCAAGCCAAGGCGGGAATTCAAACTTGATTTTGGTCAAATGTCTATCATTCAAACTCGGATAATCTTCGCAAAATAATCCCGCTCTTATACCTTTAACTTTATATTTTTGAAAGAACTTAATCAACCAATAAACCATTGACCATCTAAGCCATCGGCTTTTGCCACTTCCAACGCTCCCACCGAATAAAACAAACTTAAACCGTTTAGATGCTTCTAACGCTTCTTTCTGTTTAGGAAAGAAATTGGCTAATTCCGTGAATTTAACGATTTCTTCTTTTCCATTATTCATCTATTGAAATGATTTTAGTTTCTATTTCGCCTTTAATGTCCAAATCTTGCCGAGGCAAACCTTCTCCCATCTTCCATTGGTCAATTCCAGTTATCTTATTATCTTTAAGCCAGTTCTTTTTTTCCTCGTCTGACATTTTAATAAACATTTCTTTCACATAATCTTTAAGAGTGTTTTTAGGCCGTCCGCCAGGATTACCGCTTTGTCCTGGTTTAAATGGTATCAAATTCTTTAAACTATTTTCTCTGTTTTTTTCTTTGTTTTCAATGAGTTCATCCATAAATATATTATTCCCCAAATTTTATAATTAGTCAAATTATTAAAAGTGGGGCCTCACGGGAGAACCCCACTCATTTGCGAAACTCTCAACATCCGGGACGGCAGAATAGGTGTCTGACCCATTGAATGACCGTAGTTAATAGCTTCACAATCCACAGGTTCTGAACGCCGATAATACGGAACACCAAGTTTACCACGAGTTTCAGCTTCAACCTGATTACGTTCTCTCACCAAATCTTCCGGCAAAAGATAGTCAGTCCACACATGGGAGATTACCAAAGCGTTCGGGTCTCCCTTGTAATAATCTGACTCAGTCACATAATCTAGTTCCACTTGATAGAGATGGTCTGCCTCACCATTCCATTTATCTTTGCAAGTGTAAACAAATTCTTCCTTCCCCTCTCTTGTCTGGCCGGTTGGCAAAGCGTTGTCATAGTACGGAGAACCCGGATAAGGCGTAATGATACTGAAGTCTATCTCGTGAGGCTTGGTGAAAAGTAGCCATTGACGAGTCTCCTCAATAGTATTCTCCGACTCACCGGGATGTCCGAAAGACATCAAGGCTTTCACTTCAAGCTTGTACTTTCTGGCGATTTCCAAGCATCTGGTGTTTTCCTCCCGTGTAGCCCGCTTGCGGATATTTGAAAGTATCCGAGGCGAACCAGACTCAAAACCAATGAGGACTTTTCGATACCCCGCCTCATACATCGCCTGAGCTTGCTCCTCGTTGAAGAGTTGCGACTTCACATTCCCACGCAATCTCCATTCCACCCCAAGTTCTCGTTGCTTTTTCGTAATCTTGACCAACAACTCAATAAATTCTTTGTTGACAAGATTCTGTTCGTCATCATAGAACATGAACCCTTTGATACCGAAGTTTTGGTACATATGCACCATTTCCTCGATAACAGCATCAGCACTCCGAGTTCGAATATGCCGAAGCGTTGGGGAATTACGACCCGCACAGAAACCACACTCAAACGGACAACCAAGTTGAGCGATAATGGACGATGCTCGCACCCCATCAATCTTAAAGTTGTAGCTATCAAGATCAACAAGATGCCGTGCTGGAAATACCGATGCTTCTAACTGAGCCGAAGTAAGGAAAAACGGAGAAACTACACCATTCTCCTTAAAACCGTCTGCATCAATTAGCTTTGAGCTATTCTTACTTGCTTTGCAAGCAAAAAAAATAGCTTCCTCACCATCCCCAGCCACTAAGAAATCGAAGATTTCTTCAAGTCGCTTTGCCGCACGGTGAGCACGACCAGGACGCTTTTCTTTAATCTCAACCTTCTTAGCAGCATAAACGAGAGTGACATGAGGTCCGCCCAAAACAATGCGAGCTTCTTTGTAGGCTGACCGAATCGCTGCTGCAATCTCTACTGCTGCTGGAAGTTGAGGCGAAGTTGACGTGATGCCAAAAATACAACATTCGGTATTTCTGACATAATCAGCTACAATTTTCCCAAAGTTCTTATAGCCAGAAAGATCAAGATGAAAAACATTCCAACCTTTCCATTCCAACGAACTGGCTACTTTGAGAATCCCCAAATTGAGAAACATCCGCTCGTCCAGTAAAAAGGTGGAAGGCGGCGTAATCAAAGTGATTGACTTCATTGCTATCTCCTTTTAAAGAACTGATAAAGAACAATCTGCTCACCTTTTGAAAAGATGGGCATATCTTTCCTTATTTTTTAAAACATATTCAGGCAAATCCTTTTCTTCTATCCAAAATTTAAAATCCCGCCCAATGAAATCTTTATTTTCTTCTATCTGTTTTTCTATCTTATCAGTTATCTGGGGATAATTAAACTCTTGATGAGAATAACTACTCATTTTTCTTTTGATAAATTCCACTCCACCACAGTTAGTCCAATGCCAACCAGCATTTCTAAAAGTTGGGGCTTTTTCAATGGGTCGAGAATGATTATCGTGAGCTCTTAAATCGTCTAAAGGATATTCTTTTACTAACTTATAAGGCATGACTGAAGTCCCTTCCCACCATTCACTTGAACGATTATTTAAATAATAAACATAAACAAGTTGTTCCAGTTTCCATCTTTTTGAAGTATAAAAGTTATCGTCTTTTAAAATATCGGGATTCCATATTTCATCAGCATCTCCTATAAAAACTAAATCATCATCATTCAGATGAGTCAAAGCATATCGTATACTTTCTTTTTGGGTGTATTCTCTTCGCCACCAATGCAAGTTTTGAGGTACGCCTGGACTTTGATTTGATCCTAAATAAAGTATCGGATCATCAGAAGCCATCACAAAATGTTTGATTTTAGGCAACCACTTTTCAAATCTTTGCTGGTTTTCTTTGAAGTAAAGTGGCTTATCAAGCCCTGTAAAAGTTTTATTAGATTCACAAATAATAAACTGGTCTACTACTTCATTTAGTATGTTCAGACGAATTTCTAATAAATCCTCTTCTCCATTATATGAAAAAATGTCAATTATCGCCATTCAGTTTATATTATTATCTCCATATAGTGTAAAGTGACCGTTCAAGGATTTGTGCCTCACCAGGATAAACGGAGTATGTCAAGTAATTGTAGAGTTTAATATAAAAATCTACTGGGTGTTTATGAATGTCTTGGGCAGTTAAAATATAATTACTTCCGGGACTAAATGGCACAAATTCCAATTTATCTATACCAGTAAAAGTTGCAATCTCTTTTGGGTTGAACTTACAAGGATGAGCATTCAAATAATAATAATTGTTTATCTCCCAATAAATATCGTTCAAATAAAACGATACGCCAGGTTTTTGTTCATGGTTTTTGGTTAATAAAGGTGTAAAGAAAGAATTGTCTTTTACTTTATCAAATTCTTCTTTAGTGATATATTTCCATAAATTTGCTTTGGTATATATGACCACTGGCGGAAGGTTATTATAATTCGTGATTATATAATGCAATTTGTCAGCTATATCCGTGCCGAGATTGGGAACTATATTTGAACCAGGAATCGGATAATCGCTCCGGTCATAAAGAATCATGCTTGGAGCATATTCTGAAACCCATGAAACATC
>ERZ1292637.415-Hain-H14-01um-R3-415-length-25905-cov-27_pt1 | contig 10466 bp, 19 predicted proteins | sample MGYA00564405_ERZ1292637 | MGnify/ENA primary metagenome ERZ1292637 (study PRJEB36523, sample SAMEA6512645) | groundwater metagenome | collected 2019-01-09 | study: AquaDiva: Metagenomics assemblies of 32 groundwater samples | reverse complement strand
CTCAGCGGCGCCATCGGCAGCGGGCAGATCGCGTCCGGGCATCTCACGAGCGGGCTGCTTGGCAGCATCACGGCGGCGCTGGCATCCGGGTCGGTGCAATCTGGCAACCTCGGCAGTCCGGCCGTCTTCAGCGGCAATCTCGGTAGCGGGCAGGTGGGGCTCTTTCACTTGCAGAGCGGATTGCAACTAAGCGGGCTTGTCTTGTCTGGCGGCTTAGGTTCCGGGCAGGTAGGCATCTCGCACCTTCAGAGTGGCCTTCAGTCGAGCGGCATCGTGTTGTCGGGAGGAATTGGCTCGGGACAGGTCGGCATATCGCACCTACAGAGCGGGTTGCAATCGAGTGGCTTGCTATTGTCCGGCGGATTGGGTAGCGGTCAGGTCGGGGTGTACCACTTGCAGAGCGGCTTACAGACGAGCGGGATGGTCAACTCAGGCGGAATCGGCAGTGGGCAGCTGGGCTTCGGGCACCTTGCCAACGGATCGGTGCAGAGCGGGACCATAGCCAGCGGTAGCATTGCGATATGGCACCTCGTCAGCGGCCTACAAGTGAGCGGGATCGTCAACTCGGGCGGGATCGCATCCGGCCAGATCGGCTTTGGGCACCTCGCCGACGCAGGTGTCCGGTCGGGAACTATCGCCAGCGGGCAGATCGCTATCCTGCATCTTGTGAGCGGCCTACAGATAAGCGGCATCGTCAACTCTGGTGGCATAGGGAGCGGGCAGGTGGGGTTTGGGCATCTTGCCGATGCGTCAGTGCAGAGTGGAACATTAGCATCAGGCATACTAGGGGTATTTAATTTCTCCAGCGGGATGGTTGTCAGCGATTTTAATAATCAACTAATCAATGGCGGCATGTGGATGTGCCAACGGCAATCGCCAACGTCAGGAATAGCGATTGCGTCCGGAACATCTGGCGGAGATGTATACAGTGCCGACCGCTTCAAGGTGGCGGTGTCGTCCGGTTCAAGCATGGTGTATTTACGCTGGGATAGGCTTACGTCAGGATGGGCGAGCGGTGTCGATAATCGTTTTTATGGTTCATGGCAAAACGGACAAAGTGGCGGTAGGTATGCGGTATATCAACCGATTGAATCGGCTATTTCACAATCATTGGCTAATTGTAAAGTCAATTATCAATTTAGAGCAAAGTCGCCAACGTCGGGCCTAATCTTCCAGATGGGCATTCTGCAAACAAACTCTGGCGTAACCAGTGACACGATACCTAATTCTATTATCTCTGGTTGGTCTGCCAACAGTGGAACGTCGCCGACATTCGGGAGTGGAATGGCGCTCGTCTCTCCATCCAGCATTGTGCAACTGCAAAGCATCTGGAATACATACAATCTCTCAACAACTGCCTACAGCGGCCATGTGTGTTTGATTCCGTCGCTATGGTCTAATGATCCGCAAGCCAGTGGCGCGATACTACACATGACTGAAGTAGGATTGTATGTTGATACTGGGATAGTAAAGCCGTGGCGGCCGCGTTCGAGGGCGCAAGAGATGTTGTTGTGCCATAGATACAGATGCCAAAGCTTTACATTTGATGTGGGTCCGGCTCAATTTACGGGAGACACGACAGGCACACTTGTGCAAAATGCCACATCGGCATCGTTTACTACTAATTTTGTATATCCAGCCTGCATGAGGACTACTCCTACAGTAACGACATATAATCCATCATCTGCCTCTGGCGCACGCACCACGGATTGGAGAAATTTCGCTAACACGCTAGATGGAAATGCGGTGGTGACAAGAATAGGCACACGTCAGTTGAGCGTTGGAACTAATTCAGGAACGGTGGGTCAGAATTTCATGGTTCACATCTCTGCGGAGGCCGACCTGTGAGCTATCGTATTGGTTACGATACCGAAGGATTGCCAATCGTTATACGTGATTCGGATGGGGCGACGATCCCTCAAGAAGCATCGAATGCTGATTTCCGGGCATTTTTAGGCTGGAACGCCGCCCAGACCGTGCCGCTCGATTACACGACGCCTGGGGCAAAAGCACGCAAGCCCCGCACGCTCTTGGCGATCCACGCGGACGTGATGGCCCTCAGCAAGCCTCAGTTGGATGCCGTATGGGCGGACCTGTCCTCGGGGACGCCCGAGAAGCATCTAAAGAACAGCGGGCCGAATACACCGACGATATTCGCTCTGCACTGCGTCGGCAAGATCGGCTCGGCACCGGACACGCACACGCAAGTGGGGATCATCGTGTTTTTCGTAGCCGACAATCCGGCGTATCTTGTCAATCCGGCGTTCGATCCAACGATCAACATTGATGGCTCGGAGCCTGGATGAGCCAAGTGCGGCCACGCTTGTTGCGTGGGAGAAGTCGAGCTTCGAAGCTCGAAGAATGGCGCCTCGCCGGTCGTCTTGCAGCCGGCCGGCGAGGTTTTAACATTGAAAATAAAGCCGTTTTGTCGTCTAATTGCGGGAGGGAAGCGAGGTCGGCGGAGGACGACCAATGGCACGACGGGGCAGAAAGTATGAGCTACAGATTCTTTTCCCGCTGGTCGTGCGTCGATGCCTTAAGTGCGACAAGGCTTTCGACTCATACGGCGACTATCTCTGCGAGGCGTGCAACAAGGAGAACTCGGAAATCAGAAGCGGCCCGGCACGCAAGCGGAACAAGGACGGCGGTCGGGTTGTGCGGAAGAATATTGAGGGACGGTGATCGATAGTAGGCCGCCAACACGGAGGCGCGATGAGCTTTACATTCGACCAATGGCTTTCCCTGGCCCGTGAGTTCGGCGTGCCGATAGCCATTCTCGTTCCGCTCACGCTGGCTTTGATGTGGTTCATCCTCAAAATCCTGGCCATGTCGTATAACGCCGGGTCATGGATCGGGCAAGAATTCTTGTTGCCGATCCAGAAGAACCATCTCGACTTCCTGGAAGTGACGAAGCAGACTCAGCTGAAGCAAGCGGACACCGCCGAGAAGGCGGAAGCCACGCTTCAGGCCATCGCCACCGCATTCCGGCAACATGACGAATGGGAAAGGCATCTTGCGGAGAACCGCGACAAGGACGTGCTGGTGATTCGAGAGAACGTAGAGCACTTGGAGGTCAGGGTCAAGACGATAGAGGACAGGGCTTGAGGGTCGGCGTGATGACTTGGCATGGATGGGAAAGTGAAGGCGAAAAAGCCGACCGCAGGCTAATGGCGGCGATGCTTACGGGCATCGTCCTATTCGTCATCGCAGCCTTCATGTGTGGCGAAATCGGCGACCGGCCGGCGGTGGAAGTTCCGCTGCCGGTAGCGACGGAACCGCACAGCTTCCACGCGGAGTCACGCGGGCCGGGGTGGGGCAAGGCGAGGGCGGCTCACCTGGCCACTCATCCGGCTTGCGAGGTCTGCGGCGAGAGGGTAGCGGTCGAAGTCCACCACTATGAGAGCGTGAGCCGGCGTCCTGATCTCTTGTTAAGCCCTGAGAACCTCGTCACGCTTTGCCATCGGGACCACCGTTATTTCGGCCACCTCGGCAATTACCGATGCCAAAATTCCGAATTGCGGCAATGGATCAAGGCCATCAAGGAGCGGAAGGAAGAATGACATGATTGAGACTCTGCTGATCGTCGCACTTATCGGCGTGATAGGACTCAGCGTGCTAGGGATTCGCATGGCGTACTGCAACGGCGTCACGGACGGTTTCGGTTATTCCCAAGAACCTGACTGCCCAGGCTACAAGGCCGCTGGCGATCACCTACGGGCGACGATGGCGCACCGATGGCCGTGCCTGAATGACTATCAAAAAGTGCGGTACGTCTACCGGGGTGAAATGGAACCGAGAAAGGTGGATGGCGAATGACACCTCACTGCCTCTACCGCCTTATCGTCGGCTGCGTGCTGATCGTGCCTTTTATTGCCGCCGCTGTGGTTCTCAAGGTGCTGAACTTCCTGGCTGTCTGGCGTTGGGAAACTGTGGCGATAGGGGGCGAAGACATCTTGTAGGGATAGGCGATGGATGGTTTGCTTCTCACGTTGGCCCTGTTGTCCGTGCCGAACCCGCTTGACGAGTTGAGGAGGTTCCCGTCGCATCAGACCGCCGCCCTGAATTATCAATTCGCCGAGAAGGTGGTGCGGTGTCTGGAGAGGGAGTTGCGGTACTCGATCGACACGCAGCCGGCGGATTGGGTCCGGTACGAAACACCGTTGGGGCTGCATTCTCCCGAGCGGGCACACCTGAAGCGGACGCGCCGGGAGGCGGCGTTCTGCCGGGACGCATGGCAGGCATTGTCGCTGGCTTCGGACGTGAGCATGAGCCAAGAGGCGCGGGGGATATGGCTGAACGATTTGCGGCGTATGCTGGGAGAGGCGAGTTACTTCGAGGGCGAGATGCCGCCGGCGTCTCCCTGGTGGCGAATGAGAGTGGTGAGGTGACGCATGGGATTTCAGGTCGTCGGACAGCGCCATCTTGACAGGAGTCGTCATATCTGGCGCAAGCGTATCGCCACAAGCGATTGGAAGTGCTGCCTGTGCGGCGCCGTCTCTATTGCTGACTGTCCGCCCGAGAACAACGACCTGGGATGGGTGCCGGAACGCTATGAGCGTTTGACGCTGGAGGACAGGCAGGCGTGCCCTTATCATTCTCAACAAGCACTCGGCGGTCGATAATCTAGCTTGACATGACGCGGCCGAAAAAGGACAATCCCCGACACATTCGGAAACCGAGGCAGCGGGTGCGATGGATGGCGGCCTATCTTTCGATCTTGGTATTTGTTCCAGCCCTAGCGCTTGCTGCCGAACCCGTAGGACCGCCGCCCCGCGTCATCCGCCTACCGACCCCAGCGGACGCGCAGTCAGCGGCGCTTGCGGATCTGAAGACGCTGCCGCCGGGAGAGGCGGTTTTTCAACGGTACGTCTGGTGTCAGGACCAGTATTACGAATCGAAGCAGCTCATCAGCCTCACGGTCAACTACGTCAGCCGGGCGAGCGTTATCTACCGGCCGGCGTTGGTCAAGGGCGGCCTGGTGCGAATCGACTTGCGGCGGATCGCCCCACGGGTTGAGGACCTGGCCGACTACTTGGCTCTATGGGAAGAATTCGCCTTCGATCCGTCCTTTGCCACGATCATCACGCGGGACGCCATCGAGCAGGAGATCAAGCGGGGTAATACTTTTACTGACGTATTGGAGGTTGGCAGGAAGAAGGTTCTTGTCAGGTGCAAGCCTTATGTGCTTGACGCCCAGGAGCATGATAGCAAGTGGGTATCCGTGATCCGCTTGCAAGGTAGGCACCTGGACGTGAAGCTGGCGAGCGAGCTGGAGCTGGCCACGGGGAGCTTGGCGCCAGTCGTCGAGAGCCGGTACTTCACGTTTCGAGCGTTGAGCACGATCAAGGACAAGAACAACGGCAACGGCACCTTCACTCAAGTCTTCGGAGGACTGTACTACGATCTGGCCGGGATACGCCAGGCTAAGGCAGCCGGAAAGAAGAAAGCGACCGATGAAGACTTGCTCTTCGAATCGTTGGGCATTGGCGACGTGGACAAGGGGATCACGGCGGAGAAGATATTCGACGCGACCCGTTCTGACCAGCGGGTGGCGGTGTTCCGTTCCCGAGTGACTGCCAAACCACGAAGGGTAGACCTGTTCCCTGCCCTCTCCTCACGGGGAGGAGCCGGGTTCCTGATAGTTACCCATGACATCGGCCGCTCGGACGTGGACATTGCCACCCATCCTCTAGCCAACCTGGAAAACTTCAAGGACAAGGCGAGGGAGGACATCTTCACGAAAGCCAACGGATTGCACGGCTTCGCTCTGTTCGACGGCCAGGGCAAGTTGCAGGACGAGGCTCCGCAAGATGTCGTAGCGGATCGACAGACTCCGGCTCCACACACAACTGAGCTGGCTGGGGCCATCTCCTGTATACGCTGCCACGGGGACTCGGATGGGCTGAAACCGTTGTCGAACGACGTGCTGGCCCTGCGTCAGCGGTACATCGACGTGTTCGGCGACCTTGACCCGAAGAACCTGAACCGCACGATTCCCGACACACTGGACCGCATGGCTGGTCGCTACGCTGGCAGTCCCGACAAGCTGCTCCGCCGAGGCCGCGAGGACTACCTAGAGGCTATACTAAGGGCGACGGGGCCGTGGAAGGACTCGAAGGATCAGACGGAAGTTGGCAAGATAACATCTCAGGCATACGAGCGGCTGTTCCGCGAATGGTATTACGACCCAGTGGACGCCTACAAGGCTCTGGCAGAGATGGGCCGTGACGTACCCCCGAAGCAGGCCGTAACCCTCTTCAGGGAACTGGTCGGCAAAGACCCCTCTGGCCTGGAAGACATCCGTATCGGGGCAATGGCTGTCGGGCTGGAGACGACCCGCACGGACTGGTCGCTGGTACAATCGTTCGCGGCCACGCGGCTGCGGGCCAACGAAGCGAAGCTAATCAAGGAACCTGAGTTCAAGGAGAAGCCGTGACTGGACTTGGCTTGCTCGTTGGCCATATGATCGGCGACTACATCATCCAGAACAACCGGATGGCGGCGAACAAGAGCAACCCAAGGAGATCGTCATGAAGTTCTCAGCGGAACGAGCAGGGGAAGGCGAAGCTACAAGATGTTTGGGCACTGCTGATATAGAATCTCTACGGCGTGCCGTTCAGTACGGACTAGACCACGGCAAGAAAAACATTGTCGTTGACTTGGACGTGTTGGCTGTCGCGTTGAACCTTACAACGCTGGCAGACATCCCGATCCGAAAGCCGCCAACAGTTGCGGAGTTGCAAGCAATCCTGGACTGCCAGGAGAATCCGGAGATCGTTGTTCAGTCAGACGGCAGCATTCGGGCAGAAACTTATCCGCCCGATGAGGCATTTCGCTCGCCCGAAGATAGGCGATGGGAGGGTCTATGAAATTCATCGTCAACTTATCGTTCGGACTAGGATCATTCTGCGCCGCCAGAAAGATTATTGACGAAGCCGGTACAGATAACGTAGTCTGCGTGTTCGCTGACACGAAATACGAAGACGAGGACACTTATGCCTGGGGCCGTGCCGCCGCGAAGTCGTTAGGATGCGAGATAGTCGAGTTAGCGGACGGCCGCAATCCGTGGCAGGTGTTCAAGGATGAACGCTTCATTGGCAACAGTCGCTTGGACCCGTGCGCGAAGATTCTCAAGCGGCGACTGATCGACCGATATCTCACTGATATGTATGCCAAAGATTCTGTAAACATCATCTTTGGTATACATATCAGTGAGAAGGACCGCTTCGAGCGAATCGACAAGAAGACTGGGAAACGGCTCGGGATAAAGCCGCGAATGGAAGAGAAAGGGTGGCATGTTCGGGCTCCGCTCTGCGAGTCTCCCTATTTGAGCCTCAGCGACATGGAAACGATGGCCACGGATGCGGGGCTGTGGAAACAAAAACTTTACGTCCTCGGGTTCCCTCACGCCAACTGCGGTGGAAGATGCGTCAAACAGGGCCAGTCGGGATGGGCGCTCCTCTACAAGACTATGCCAGAGCGTTTCATCGAAGTTAGGGACAACGAAGAGGAGATGCGACGGCATCTCGGCAAGGACGTGTCAATGTTGACCGAGACAAGAAAAGGTAAGAAATACAGCCTCACGCTGGTGGAACTGCAAAGACGAATCGACGCTAAGTGCGAAGTTCCACAATTCGATTTCGGCGGGTGTGCATGCTTCGCCGGAGACGAATAATATGATCGTTGCCGAAACCGATTCGTTTGGCATTGTAAAGGAGCAAGTGATGTTGATTCGACTGTTCATCGTCGTCTTCCTGACCTTGGCGTCGGCCTCGCTGGCGATGGCTGAGGATGGCTACACGGCTGTCGGCGCGGGCTACTACACAGACTCGGCAGGTGACTACTACACGCGCGAAAAGGCATACTGGGGGTACTACTACGACTACTATGGGCGATATGTGCCCAAGTATTGGTACTTCAAATACACGCCGGCAAGCCGCCCCGTCTCCTCGCTGACGCCGCGTTCCACCGACGCTGATTGGATCGACTTCCTCGCCCAACGCGAAAAGATCACTGGCAGCATCCGCGCCAACCAGGAGCGGGAGGATGCCTTCCTGGCTCGGCTCAAGGCAGTAGGGGTGACGCCCCCGTTTCCGGCCGTTCCCGGTTATAATGGGGGTAGTTATGGGTCGTCCTACAACAAGCTGGGCGTACTCCAGGGGAACACTATATACTCCTACTCCCAGGTAGCCGACCTCTACAATTCGACGGACATCAACGTGCTATTCCAGCAATCGGCTGCTCTCGTTAAAGGCGCTCAGGGCCTCGCCAGCGACGGCAACAGTCAGTTCTCGGCTCTGGTGCAGCAGGCCAACACCGGAGCGGCCAGGGTTGCGGAGATCAGAGCCCAGGGGGAGATTGACGTAAAAAAGCTCAAGGCTCTTCAGCCACCTTCTCGCATAGTGACTACCCTTAATGGGCAGGTGGTTGCTCCCGTCGATGCGACTCCAGGTCCGATGGTGAAGGTCATGGATGACGCTGGAGCAACTCACATAGTGAAGGCCCAGTACGTCAAGGACGCCTGCCTGTCGTGCCACGGGGCGGGCGGCAAGCCGGAAGGTGGCCTGGACCTGTCAAGGCCGATAACGGCTGCTCAGTGGCTATCGGTCATCAACCGAGTCTCCACGAAGGACGAGGCCAAGCGTATGCCTCGGACGAAGACGGGCGTGGCGGGGCCGCAAGCGGACTTGGTGCAGATACGCAGCCTGACAGATTAGATCAGCATGGCCAAGTGAATGGTTGGCATTTGTCTAAGAACCGACGAGGGCGGATCGGCCGGGCAACTGGACTCAGCCGCACCGAAGGAGTTGCTACCGTGACTGACGACATCTGGGACTTATGGGTGGATATTGGTGGAGAAAGCTAATGGTTGGCGGAATTATCATCGGCGTAACGCGGAAAGATGGCAACGCCCACGTTACCGTCGCCGACTGTCCGCACTACCCGAAGCACGGGCGAGGCGACGAGTGCCCGCGACCAGATACTTGCTGCCAGTTGACCAAAATCGGGTACAGTCACTAAGAGAAGGCGGTATGTTGCATCATGGGTGAGGTTAGCTGTTATAGCATGGACTTGTATTGCGACAGTCCTGAGCATCCAGTGCATGCTAACGTTCCGGACGTATACACCGGCAGGTCATTCTCCGATTGCATCAGACAGGCGCGCAAAGATGGCTGGCTGTTTAGGAAGGATGTGGCGTCAAGAACGAATGGGTGTGGTTTTGCCATTTGCCCAAAACATCGGAAGCCTGCCCATCGTGACTAGGATGATTGGTGAGTCATGGACGACGACCTCAGCTGGTTCGCGTGGATGGTAGAGTTAGCTGACGACGCTCTAATCGCCATTTACTTTTTTATAGAGGATTGATCCATGACAGGCCACGATGTCTGCGCCATTCTGCCCTGGATCATCTATGCGCTGACCATGTGCCTTTATGTGTTCTTGGTGCACTTAATGTGCCGACCATTCAGAGAGTGGATACAGCAACTAAGGGTGCATGAGTTAGAAAAATATACTAATTCCCAAGACCCCAAAATAGATCTCTGAGGTGATCTACGTGGCTAACTTCTTCCATGACTTCTGGCGGTGTTGGAAATGTGGTGGCCTCCACCACTTCCGCATGACCCGCTGTCCTAAATACCCTGCTTGAAGGAGATCGACATGAAGCGTCGGAACTTCCTTGGTTCTCTGCTTGGTGCCGTCGCCGGCTTGTTTGGGGTAGCGTCGGCGAAGGCCCCTCCTGGCGGTGAGACAAACGAGGCATTGCGCCAGTATGTCCTGTATCCTTCAGCAACAAGCAACAATGTGCGCAGCACCGTAAACGCGAACCCCTATATTGCCTGGTATACGACAACGACGTCCTGATGTTCGTTGCCTGATCCCGCTTCGGTTTCCTGGTCCCTTTCAAGGAGTCTCCCCATGAAGCGTCTTTTCCCGATCCTGTTCCTCTTTGCGCTCCTGCTCGTCGATGTGCCGCAGGCTAAGGCTAGCACGTTCTTCATCCAGCAGAACGCCGGCGTGGCCTTCGTGCCCCAGGTCGCCTTTGTTCCGAACAATTCAGTGTTCCTGGCCGGTGGCGGCTGTAACGTCGGGGCCTTCAGCGGCAACACGTTCTTCGCCGGCGGTCGCCAGGCCGTCTTCGTCAACCGAGGTTTTGGCGTTGGTGGTCAGACGACGTTCGTGCAGTCGGGCGGGCTGCTTGGCCGTCGCAACACCTTCTTCCAGTCCGGGGGCGTCGGCGGAAACACGACCCTAATCCAGAACAGGGGTCTGCTCGGCGTGAACCGCTCGACGTTCTTCAGCACGGGCGGCGGACAGACGACGTTTTTCAAGGGTCGGTGAACGACGAAGCGGCTGCGGTGTTGATGGAAACATATGGCAAGATGGTTGCCAGTCTCGGACCATACTCGTTAACCGAGAGCCGGTATCAATCCCGGCCAGCCGCTTCTTTCTTCAACCCAGAATCG
>ERZ1292637.1362-Hain-H14-01um-R3-1362-length-10472-cov-10_pt1 | contig 10472 bp, 13 predicted proteins | sample MGYA00564405_ERZ1292637 | MGnify/ENA primary metagenome ERZ1292637 (study PRJEB36523, sample SAMEA6512645) | groundwater metagenome | collected 2019-01-09 | study: AquaDiva: Metagenomics assemblies of 32 groundwater samples | reverse complement strand
CCGTGTGGTGTTGGGGCAAGCGGGCCAGACGGCGCCACTTTGCCGTCCGCGTCACGAATGCCGAGCGTCATTTGCTGGAGGAGTTGGTTTCCAGACTCGCTAATAGCAGATTGGCTGACTCTAATTCCGACCTGCGCAAGGATATCTCGGACTTGGGGCGCTTGAGGGCCAAGAAAATCTTCGCCCTTAAACGCGAAAGAAATAGCTGGGTCTTCGTGTTTCGGAGGTAATTGTTCAATGATCACCTCGGAAGGGTCAATATTGGCCTTTTCGAGCAGGCCTTTCAGTAACGCGACACGATTGACGTTGGGATCTTTGGCTAAGAACTGGTAGATATCGAGGGCAAACTTTCGTTCAGACGCCGCGTCCAACTTAATCTGGGAATCGGGTTTCGCCCCAAAAACAAATCGGCCATCCCACTGTTGCTTATCCCAACCCGCCCAGGCATTCACCGCACTGGTGCCGATATAGGGGACCGCGAGTTGCGGAGTCATGAAGCGCGCAACGAGCGAAGAAAACTTCTCAACGCCTTTCAGGTACCAAGCTAAAACACGCCGTCGTTCTGAGTCAATTCTGACATTTCGCTGGCGGTCAACGACGGTAATTTCTGTCGCGGTGGGATTGCCCTCGCCCTTGACCCCAGTGGCCGCCGCGTCGATACCCAAGGTCTTTTCGAGATCACGCTGAATGTAATCATTGGCGGCGTAACTGCCGCGCGTCTGGGAGCCTTGGGTCACTTGCGCGAGAATCTTGTCGGCCCCGTTGATTAATGCGTTTTCTTCGACGGGGATCATGCTGCCGATCACGCCGTCGATAATTTTATGCACGGTTGCAGGCAAGAGCTTCGTAGAATCAAACAGAAATCGTGGGAGGTTCGCGTCACGCTCCATCACTTGTTGACTACGGAACTTGCAGAGCTCACGAACTAACGGCCTGGCCATGCTAGAGTCGCTGGGGACAAACGCGCTATCGGGCACATCGCGCAATGTCAGGATATGTAGCGGATATCCTTTCATGGAATCCGCGCTAAGCCGTCCACTCGGTAACACGGTCTGAAAGGGCGATTCTTTCTTCTTCTCCACAAACCCGTCCACGCCTTCAACGAGCACATGCCGACGGATCACATGAGGATTCAACACGTCTTCATCGAAGATGGCCGCGTAATACCACACTTCGATTCCATCCAGATACGGGACGGACGCCACGTCTTGGTTCAACGCATCAATATCGTTCAGAATCTTCTGGTCGCGCTCTTGCGTGCCTGCGTAATCGTCTGGTAAATTAAATAGCCGTTGGGCTTGAAGCAACGGCATGCGAAATTCCATGCCGAGCCATGGCGCCTTGTCGAAATCGGTGTCATGGAAATCAGCGGGAATCCTGAACTTCTTTGATGGCACGCGCTCCCAGTACCACTGTTCGTCAATTGGACGTTCCATCGTCGCGGCCTGGCCCATAGTTGGATCTTGCATGAGGCCTGGAGGCGTCTCGATGGTCTCCATGGTGGGCGTATACCCAATCTTTGTTGCGCCAAGTCCTGCGGTGAGAAGGCAATCTTTAATGGCTTTCTGGATCGTGGTTAGAACGCTCGCGTGACTGGCTCCAAGGAGCTCGTTGAGCAGAGCGCGATGCGCGGCCACGATGGGTGCCGCGTTGGGCGCCGGTTGTGGCGGGGCGCCAGGGATAGCCATGGCTGGACGTTGCGGTCGAAATTCGCCTTTCGCTGTGAGCGTGAGCGCGGGCGTCTCGTAAAAGAGCTGGGCCACCTTCAGCTCGACGTTGTAGAAATCGGCGTTGACGTTGACGTAGGTTTGCTTGTCAGCGTTCGCGTCGGCGGCGTCGGGCGATTTACCAATATAGTAGTTCAGGTTCGCCGCCCAATCGTTCCAGTAGGGCTCCGCAAAACGGCGTGAGCGCTCAATCTCTGCTTGCCACGCGGACGCTTGACTGAAATCGTTGTGCTGTGAATGATCCACTATTGTGCCGGTCCCTGTGACTAGTTCACTTTTGGCAATTCAGAGAGAATTTTGAGCAACCCGTCACGAAAGGCTTCGGTGTCTACGCCAAGAGTTTTTGCGGTGAGCACGGCGTGATACGCCACCGTGAAGCAGGCGCTAAACACTTCAGCGGCATTCGCGCGCCTATCCCCCGCCTCATCAAGCATCGCGGTCACGGCGAGATGGGTCAGACGCGTCACCACATCAGACCGTACCGTCTGATAATTGGTTGTTGGGTCTAAGCCCATACCATCAGCGTGCAGCATGTCCTACACTTTCTGATCCGAGACGTGCTCTCACTGTTGGAGTCCCTTGCGCTCTCCACCAGGCGGTCGTCATGTACGCTGGCGTCGCGTCGATGGATGGCTTTGACGTGTTGAAGGAGACGTTGCCAACCGCGCCGAATCTGAGCGCATCGACCCAATGATCGTCATAGCCGTCTTGGACATCTTCCGGATCGTGTTTGTCTTGGAGGACCATCGGGAACGTGCGGATGCCATACGTGCAGCTCGGATCGAACGTGAGCCAAGGAACGCTATCCGGCGCAACACGGAGCATCTCACGCACTCTTTGCCAACCCTGAACCCGCCGGTGCTCAGGCTTTGCCGCCGCCGGCACGCCCCACCGCACGAACGTATCCACGGGCGATTCGGCAATTTGTCCCTTGAACTTATACAGGTCCGGGTCAAAGTAGCAGATTGGCGTCTTTTTGAGCCCCATCGTTCGCGTGCGAGCGACGATTTCCTTGGCCACGTCTTTGATGGTGTACCGCTCATTCAGCGAGGCGTTGAACTTGTATTCGGCTCGGATGTGGAAATGTCCGTCAGGGAGACGCACCCACCACAGACAGACGCCGGGACTGTTAAACCCCCAGTCGAGCGAGAGAAAGTGCTTCCATTCAGGGTTAATGGCTCCAATGTCGCGGACGTGCAGTCTTGGTTTAAATTCGCTGAAGAATTGGCCCTCATACACACTCCAATCACCATCCAGCAATTGACGCCGGCGTTGCTCGCGGAGGCCTGATAGGGACTGCTCGTAACCGCCCGTTTTTATATACGGGTTGTCGCGTAGGAATGCCTGGAAAAACGCCCACTGCTCAGGATGATAATCAGGGAATTCGTCTGGGTCAGGCGCATGGTCGACATAGAAGTCTTTGACCCACGCGCCGCCTCGACCTCCTGGGTTCGTCGCACTAACCACAAGCGCGCCGTCGTAATCTTCGGCCACGTTACCGCGCAGGTCTATCATGAACTGGTTGGTCGTACGGGCCCGAGTGAACAGTTCGAGCATCGGATCGCGCTCGAAGGTCACGAGTTCGTCAGGGGCAATTACGTCGTATTCCGCGCTCAAGTAGTTCTGGATCGCTCCTGCGTCTTCAAGATGGCCAGCTCGAATGATGGCATCAGGCTCACCCTTGTGCTTAAACACGGCAAGCTTATCCGTCGCTTTCCATACACCGCCACGCTGCTCGACCTCAGTCGCCATAAATCGTAAATGGGACTGATCGAGATCGTTGTACGTTCTGCGCAGCAACAGCGCGTGGAGGCCCGGCACTTGACGCGCGAGCAAGTACAAGGTTTCTCGCATCCAGCGAGATTTCCCGGGACCGGCCGCGCCACCAGCGAGAATCCGTCGATACTGGCTCTTGTACACCGCTTCGTGCCACACCGTCTGGACTGGGGTTGGCACGTAGAGATACTTCAGAACCCGCCCGGCTTTATCGTTGGTGTAGGTCGCGAACTGTAGCTGGCGCAAGGCACATGGTTGGCTCTGACACCACCACACCGACTTGATGTACACGAGTGGTTCGTGACACCAGCAACACGAAGCATTCGCGTGAACAATCATGAGGGAAAGGCGAGCGGCGAGTAGCGGCCACTACCCGCCGTGTCGACTAGGGTCAGCCGTCGCTGGCCCCTAGCGGTTAGATGGTGGTATTGAGCCGTCTAAAGACTGATCGACAAGATTAAAGTGGTTCCAGGGTCTAGAATCGTAATCAGCCAGCGAAGGCGTGCGCTGTCCTGACACATGAACGGCCATCAAAGGAGTTAAACGACCAATTTGTCGTTGGCAGAAGTCATCAAACACACGCAATATGACTTGTCGCTCTAGTGCCGTCACGCTGACCCCTTTAGTAGCGTAACATTTACACTAGAAGCGTGTCAATTGTGCACTAGACGTGTGTCAATCTCGCTTACCAAGTCTCCGTTCTGCGTCGGCCCAGTCGGCCATGGTATCAAGCCAACACGACTCTTCCGGCTTGATGATCAGGGGGAGGGTGGTTCGGCCATACAGATTGCGATAAACCTCAACGGTGCGCCGCCAAAACGCATAGACCGTCCCATTGCGGCGATACGCTGGCAACGCGTCTTGCCGCCGTTCAACCGGGAGTACACGAGCGCCCCAGGGCCGCAAGATCCCGTCTTTAATCCGGTGAAGCTTGTCTGGTGATTCTGTTGGCACCACGCTCACCACTGAATCGACAAACGGCTTCTTCAACAGGTTGAGCGCGTCTAGGAGATGCTGTTCTGTGCGAAACGGCTGCGTGGGTTGTAATAAGAGAATCGGTTGATTTGGCGGCCCAGGGATACGCCTGAGAACGTTGTTAACCACGTCCACCATCGGGCTGGTGTCCGTATGCACATCTGGCGCATAGAACAATTGATCATTCGGTTCTAGATGATCAACACACCACGGCTTATTGCTTGATACGACCACAGCGAGTCTCATGGCGTGACACAATGCGAGCGCACGGTCAACCGGAGAACGTTCAGCCAGTGGACGGAAATTCTTATTGGGAATGCCAACACTACCGGTTCGTGCTGGAATAATCGCCAAGACCATAGACAACTCATCACGCTTTAACTTATGCTTCATGCGGTTTCTATTTTCATGGTTTTTGGCCAATCCTTCGGGTGATGGCCGTGCGGCCACGGCGGGTAGTCGTATCCGTACGTCTGCTTAGGTGGCATCGGATTACTAAAGACTGACGAGCGTGGGCTCACGATCACGTGAATGCCTTCGCCGCAGGCACGCCCAATCCAATACGCTCCCCCCGTTTTCTGGTAGATCGCTTGGTGCGGTGAACCGAAGTCGAGACCCCACACGGCAATGTCTTTGACTTGCAGAAAAATCGCGAGCGCCATCATCCAATCAAACGTGCCGTGAAACGGCGCACCTGGAAAGGCGTTCAGGATGTCTTCTTTCGGATAGCGCACTGAAGCCGGAATCGCCTGAAAATGGCGCTGCATCAACACGGGGATACGTTGTCGCTTAAGCCACGCCGCATAACCAGGTCTCCAGCTTTTCGGTTGTTTCCACCACATTGGCTGATGCAGCTCGAACCACACGCTCGGCCGTGCAGGACGAATACGTTGCCAGCTAAAGACCGGTGCCCAAATATCCCATGCCCCTCGTGGAAATCGCGCCAAGCCTGTGCTGCCCAAAAACGGCATCAACACACGCTGCGTTTTTGCGTAGACTTTAAGCCGCTGTTGGATAGTCATGATGTGAGAATCCTTGCAATCTCTTGACTGGCATAACCGTCCCCGTACAGCACGGTGCTCGGCCATGGGCCATGTGTGGTTTGCGTTATGATGGCATGTTTAATGGCGTCAAAATGATGCGGGACGTCCAGCACATTGTCGCCTCGCTCGCGATCTCGTTGACGTTCGCCAATATTCACCACGGGAACGCCCAAAAACGAGGCTTCCCGTATCCCGACGGATGAATTACCCACGACGCAGACCGCCTGACGGAGAAGACGAAGAAATCTTCGTGGCGGCAAGGTCCGCTTCGTGTGCATGGGGTAGGATGGATTTTCAGCAGCGCTCACTCGAATAGCCTTGGCAGTTTCTTCTTCGCCAGCATCGGTGCCTGGCCACAACACGACGGCCGGATACTTCGTCACGCGCACCGCGTTGAGCGTGGTCATCATCTGGCCAAAGGCCGCATCTGGATGTTCTGTCTCCGAATGTTGTACGACGAGGAGAAACGGACAGTTCAAATCAAGGGCTGCGCCTGCTCCGCCCATTTCCGTGAGCGTCACTGGCGGATCGTCGAGCGATTGGCGAGCCATGTCGACCGAAGGACATCCCACGCAGTAAATGTGAGCGTGCCTATCATCGTGGCCCATCCTGAGACCACAGACACGCAAGGTAGCTGCACTTGTCGCAACAAAGTGATAGGTCGAAAACTGGGTCACGGCGTCTCGCACACGATCGTCAATATTTCCGCTTCGTTCACCACCGCCAATATGGGCCACTGGGATATTTTGGTAGGCTGCTGCCTGAGCCACTGCCAGCACTTCGCGGCGATCATGGTTCACCAGGACAATATCCGGGCGATCCTGAGCAAACGCGTCTGCGAGAGCCATTAAGAGCCCACCGGCGCTTTTGGCGGAAGTCACTAAGGTCTGTCCATCTAGCTCAGAGTAGATTTCGCGTAATGAACAGTCAGGAAAGTCCGTTCGCGCTTGGTCTACAACGCGACCAAAACGCGTGAGTACGGCCCCTGACGTAAAGTACAGCATCGGTCGCGTGTTGCACGCGATCAACGCGGCGATCACCGGCTGTAGCTTGGCGTAGCTTGGCCTAGCCGTACAGACCACGGCGATACGTTTTTGGCTCATCGCGAGCGCCAACTTGAAGAAATTGCGCTCCATGCAGATCGTTGAGGCACGCTGGAGGACCAACGGCAACACCAGGGCCAATGCCATTGCCATGTTGTCACGCTCCACTGGCGCCGCCGAGATGACCACACGGGAAGGCTCACGTAATGCACGTGCTGACAATATTCAGTGACAGTAAATTGGCGTCCACACCCACATCGATACTTCACGGTTTATCTCTACGAAGCTTGCCACCGGTTGGCATAACTCGGCCGAGCCGTACAGACGACCGCTAGCCGCTTCATGCCTCAAATCCTCTTAAGCCCGGCCGACCGTCTGGGTAAACCAGTACCTCCCAGCGTAGCTGTCGCCCCATACATCGCTCGATATCCTGTAGAACATTTGCCAGTGTATCGCCCTGAAAGTGCGGAATCGTGCTTATGCATTCTCCATCATGTATACCGCGCCATGCGAGCCAGCCATAGCCCTCATCAGCCCAAATCTTCGCGTCAGCACTCATGCCTGTCGTCCCTTCGTGAGGTCGTCCCAGGACTTACAATTGCGTTTGGTCAAATCTTCCCACCGCTCTTTGACCAGTTTAGCCGCACACTCCGAGCAGGAAGTACCATCGAAGGACGTACTTCCAGTGCCTCTTATCCAAACATCGTACTCTGGTTCAATGAACCACTTCTGACAGTCTATGCATTGGTACTTCGCTGGCCAATTATCCCGACTACCGCGTAGAATAGGATTCTCTTCGGTCCCCTCTTTAGCTTTATCCCGATTAAAAAGCTTCATGCTTGCCACCGGCCAATAAAGCGTGTTAAGTTGTCGTCCGCAAACGCGCGCAAGGCCTGCATGTCGCCCACGGTTTTCTCCCACACCTGCGGCTGGCGCGCTTGCTTAGGATGACGCACGTGCGTTTCCACGATACTGGCACCAACGGCGATCGCCGCGTACAACTCCTCAAGTCCTCGCGCATGATCGCTCCACCCATCATAGCCTCCATGCAAACACAGCGCTGCTGCAATACCATGGGGCGCCGGATAACGCGAACAACACCCAAGATATTTTGTGCGTGGGGACCATCCGCGTGGGCCCTTACTCTGGTCCTTAAGCCCACAAGAGATTATGGGATACACAGCGTTAGCATACAGCGCATGGAGAAGGGCTTGTTCGTTTGCTTCTCCGCTCCCTATTTTCACTCTCCGGCAGCCAAGCTTCACCACTTCCCACACATCAGCCGCGTTGTACACCGTGACCAGAAACTCCACCCCCTGCCGATGGCAATGCTCCTTCAGCTCCCCGAACTGGTCGAGAGTCAGCTCGGCACGCTTAAACCACTCAAACTGAGGATCAGCCCTACGGAGATGCGCAACCCGGGTCATCTGGAACTTCATGGTATCGACATATGGCGCAAACATGTCGATAAACTCTTTGGCCAATTCCACGGAGCCGCCGTGGTTCGAGGCACATTCGGCAATGACTTCAGGGATCATGTGGACCCTTGGCCCGTCTCGGCCGAGATCGTCGCTCCTGGGGCATCCAGGGCCGTGTTCGAGGCTATCTGATTCAAGCCCTTTACTAGCTCCTGTGTGTCAGTTGGCGTAAACTTCGCATGGTTCGCATTGATGTGATTAATCAGTTGATTGACCTGAGCAGCAAGGCGCTGTCGGTGCTCCAGCGATTTGGTGAACAATCGCCGCGTCTGACTCAAAGTTCGCCGTAGCCGCCGTTCGCGCCGTTTTCGTGGACTATCCTGGGCCATACCCCTCCTCAAACACTTCAGGGATCATGACGGTTTGTCTCTGTTGGCCGATCTATTGGCCGATCTATTAGCCGATTACTGCTCAGCCACTTAAACCACCGACCCTGCGCTGATGGCCTGCTCATCCGCTCGTCTAGATCAGGCACCCACCGTCTCAACACTGCGAGTGCTTGATGAACTTGAAGCGATTCTTCATACGTGAGATTAGTCCACCCAATTCCGTCTTCGATCCACTCAGGAAACTCACTCATTTCGGTCTTCTCCCAGCAAGTCTCTCATAAAGACGTTGGACCAGATGGGATATATTTGGACCCCCTTGCTGCTTCCGCGGCAACGCTCGGTAATATCCCGGCCTTGTGCCATATCTGGCCCAACAACACCTCCCCTGCAAAAAGCATGCCCGCGGCTGTTTCCTAAGCCAGAACAACGGGACCCGCGGAAAGCCAAGTATCAGGCCGCCGCAATTGATTTAACGTTCATAATAATATACATTAAATTTGGTAAAGACCATAAGTATGGACACTACACATGAGAACGAGCTGAGCATCTGTCGTGGCCCAGCTTGCGCAGCGCATGCCTGGCCGGATTCACGAAAAGCCCCCCGGAAAAGCGAAAAAACCGAGAAACCACCCTCTTGCCTCCTGGGACTGCTCACGCCCCGGGGCCGGCGGGTGGGGCCCCCTATCGATTCGGCGCCCGGAGACCCCCACTAGGCGATATTAGGGCATATACCATAGATTAGGGCAAATGCCATAGGCTAGGCTCACTATAGACTAGGGCATAGGCCATAGACTAGGGCATATGCCCTACCGCAGGCCAGCTCTTGCTCTGGCTATGCCGCGTTCTAGGCCAGCGATCCTCAAGTCCCGTGAACACGCTAGACGGCGTGAGCTTTGCATACTAGGTAGAGCGGTTTAAGGATAACATAAGATGCACAAGGCACGGTGCCAGCACCGTTATCATCCAGATGTGCGTGAATGCCTCGACTGTGGGCACGTGCCAGATGAACGCCTGTCAATCGAGCGGAGACCAACACGGCTCACACACGAGCAACGCCAAGCGCTCGCTCATGCGCCTATTACACGTGGCATTCTCGCCACTCGTTTGTCCTCAAAACGGTAACTTCCTGTCCACTTTTCGCCATGCGAAGGGCAAGGCCCTAAGGTGCTGCTCATGCAAAACTGGCCTGTTTACGGCTCTGTCCGACTGGCATCATCATCGCATAGATGAGCTCATGGAGGCCAAGAGACACCATGAAGCACACTATCGAATACAACGGCGAACGAAAGACGGTCATTGCGAAGTCGACGGCGACAGTCAATGAAGTGCTCGCGATCGCTTTCCCTCACGTCCGGTCATTTGATATGAGCAAAGTCGTTATCAACTCCACTGGGAGGTTTACCCATGAATGACTGCGATGCGCGTTGTGGTTATTGCGGACGTTGCGAGGGCTCCGACGAAGAGCCCACGTCGCCAGGGACTTGCTTGTGGTGCCAGGATGGCTTTCCACAGGATGACGACAAGGGTGCTGCATATAAGCCGTATTGTAGCTCGCTCTGTGCGGCACAGGCTAGGCGAGACAGCGAAGAAAGGGATGGGCTATGGGTTTCCCGCGGGCTATGACACTGGCGATGTCAATTACTGGAGGATAGCATATGTCGATTACAATCGAAGCACTACGGCAAGGTCTCGTTGAGCACGACAAAGGTGTGCTCAAGGGCGGTGCGCACAAGCCCGGCGATAGAGAATTTTGTGCCTTAGAGTTCTCGTCAATCATGCGCGGCAAGACATTTACAGATATCCCCGGAGACCTTCCCGATCTTCGTCCGCTCAACGATGCCCCGTGGACCAGTGATACGGCGCGTACAGCGGCGCTGTTGCCAGTGTTGGTTGCGTTATGGGATTGGCGAGAGTGGTCGAGCAAACGGCAAGCACAATGGGCGCAACAAGTGGTAATAGATACTGTTCGCCGAATTATTAGTGAGCTACCATGGCTCTCCGATTCACTTCGCGTCCGGTGTCGTGCTGTTACGACATTAAACGAAGCAAAGGTAGAAGCGGCGGCGGCGTCGAGGGCGTCGAGGAGGGCGGCGGCGATGGC
>ERZ1292637.1360-Hain-H14-01um-R3-1360-length-10477-cov-12_pt1 | contig 10477 bp, 12 predicted proteins | sample MGYA00564405_ERZ1292637 | MGnify/ENA primary metagenome ERZ1292637 (study PRJEB36523, sample SAMEA6512645) | groundwater metagenome | collected 2019-01-09 | study: AquaDiva: Metagenomics assemblies of 32 groundwater samples | reverse complement strand
CACCGCAATGGCCCATGTACGCGCAACCGTATCGACGGTTACACGCATCGGGTCGATTTGGCCCGTGACCACTTGCGACAGTACCGACAGCAGGCGGTCGTACTCGGTATTCAGGTTTTCCAACTCGGCACTTTTACGCCCCAACAATTCGTATTCGTTCATTGTGTATCCTTCGGGTTGTGTGGTATTCTCAGTGTAGCACATACCATGCACGGGTACGCAATGAAGCGCACCAACTTTTACTTTGATGAAAAAATGTTGCTACGGCCTTTGTCTGCCCAGTTTAACGCTGGGCGGCCCGTACTGGCACCGCCCTGGTGGAGTTTAGCTGAGTCGGTATCCGACCCAAGTGTTTGCGCCCGTGTTGCGGAATCTCCACATCGCGCTGCCCGGGGAGGTACTGACGATGATCGGACCCAGGGTTGCCACACCCTTGAGCGTCACATTGGCGTCGCCCGCCGTGAGGGTGTAAATATCGTCCGCTCCGACTGATCCATCGACAATCAACGTGAACAGGAAGCTATCGCCAACAGCCAGGTCCGCACCGCAGGCGGTAGAAATCTGCGCGCCGGTTGGCGTGGTGACAGCTCGCCCGATCGTGGGTTGCCCGAACACGATACCGTTGATGAACTGTGCCACGGTAAGCGTCGGCGCCGTATCGACGATATCCGTCGCTGCGGTCTGCTGATCATAGATAAGGCCGGTAGCCGAGCGCCTGAACAAACCACCAGCCACTCCCGCCGTTCCGCCTGCGCTCGAGCCGCCAGCTCCCGGGGTGAAAATGAGGCTGCCGCCGGCCCCGCCGTTCCCTGTGCCGTTCGATTGTGCGCCGCCGGCGCCGGCGGTGAAAGACACCGTGCCGCCCTTGCCTGCCGCGGTGGCAGTGACACCAGTGGAAGCCCCGCCCGCACCAGCGGTGAAATTGACCGCACCGCCTACGCCTGAGGCATGCGCCCCAGTCGAATTGGTTGCCCCACCTGCACCGGACTGCACAGTAACCGCGCCGCCAGCACCACCTACTTGGCCGGTTGCGCCGCCAGTATTTGCTCCGCCATCTTGCGATTTCAGGGTAACCGTACCTGATGCGCCACCCGCCACAGCCGCAGCCGAGGCCGCACCAGCACCGGATTGAACGGTGACATTACCGGTTGCGCTGCCGGCACCAGCAGTCGTAGTCCCGGTTGCAATCGTCAGATCACCTGATACTCCTGACGTTGCGCCACCGGCACCGGATGTCACGGTTACAGCACCGCCAGCACCTGTCGCGCCGCCGGCGCCGGCGGCAGCGGTAATGGCACCACCAGCTTGAGAACCAGCGCCAGCACCACCTGTTATAAGCGCAGCGCCCCCGGCTCGGTTTCCGCCACCAGCCGCACCACCCTTTAGAGTGGCATCCCCACCAACCGCATCATTACCACCGGCACCAGCCGTTACCGTAGCCGCCCCACCGGCACCAGTGGTATTTCCGAGACCACCTATTACCTTGGCCTCACCACCTACGCCAGTAGCCGCTGAACCGGCGCCACCAACAAGCGAAGCAACCCCGCCGGTCGCGTTACCCGTGCTCGCTCCGCCAGTCACAGACGCAAGACCGCCAGCCTTGTTTGACCCGACACCGGCCGCGCCAGCCGCGACAAACGCACCGCCAACCCCGGCTGTCGCCGTTCCACCAGTGAGATTGACCGCACCACCTGCGCCTGTTGCTCCAGCCGCGCCACCCGTCAGCGTTACGGCGCCGCCGTTTCCTGTGCCTCGACCAAGACCGCCGGTTACCTGCGCTTCCCCACCAGCACCGTCAGTTGCCGCAGATGCGCCGCCAACCAACTTGGAGACACCACCGGCACCTGTCGCGCCAGCACCAGATGCACCACCGGTGATGGAAGCCACAGCACCATTGCCAGTTCCCTGTCCTGCGCCAGCCGTAACCGTCGCGGCACCGCCAACAGCCCCGCCCTGTCCAGCAGCGCCTGTCATTATCGCGGCCCCACCGATACCAGTTGTCCCGCCGGCCCCGCCAACCAGACTTGATGCACCGCCAGCATTTCCGGCAGTACTTGAGGCGCCACCGGTTACGACAACAGCACCGCCTTGTGCGGCAGCTTGACCAGTGATGCCAAGCGAGGAATCACCGCCAGTGATCGAATCGGCTGTAATCGCACCGAATATCTCGGTTGCCGATACCCCGCCAAGGCGGATGTAGTTCCCCTGGACATGGCAGATATAAATAACGGCATCACCAGCGAGTTGCACAACACCAGTGCCGGTGGCAACGCTATCGATCGTATCGGGATCGGGTGCGAAGACCTGCATGGCAAGTGCCGCTGAATTCTTCACGAAATGCGCTTCGCCGACTTTGGCCGGAGGAAGCGCAACGGAATCCGCTGCCGTCGCAACGACGGTGACTTCGTGAAAAGCGCATCGCTTGTTGAGCGCCAATGCACTCGCCTGCCCGCCGCCCGCATACGCTGTCAGCGCTGTGTCCTTGACGGCACTATTCGGCAGCAAGATATCCAGCGCGCCCTGGATTGCCTGTCTGGTGCGGCTGCTGTTGATTGAGTTCAGGTAGTTGCTAATGTTTTGATTCATACCCATGATGGTTCTCCTTTAGGAAGTGGGAACATTCCGCCCGGCCCCGAAAAGGGCCGGGTACTACAAAATCAGCCGTGCATCTGCATCCAAATGGCGAAGGCTTTGCGCCCTTCGGGCGTGTCTTCTAGGAGAGATACCCGGTGCGTCGTGGACGTGCGTCCGGTCAAACGATTGAATTCCTTGCCGGAGCCGTCTTTGCCGAACTGGGAGGCTTGGGCGGTTTTCTTCGCCGCGATGAGCGAATAGAGGAACTTGCGCTTGATTTTTTGTGGTACGCCCCGTTGTACGTACTGCGGGATACCGTTGTGACCGCAAGGAACGAACGTAGCGGCATCAGGATCGTCGTCGGCCTCGATGAGGATGACCACGCATTCATTCATGAAGGCTTCGTTCTTCGCCTTGGCCTCCATCTTCGTAGCCGGGATGACTTCGATCTGACGGTGCTCGACCGTGGTCGCTCCGGTTGCCGAGATGTTGGCTTCGGTCTTGGCGCCGGAGAAATCTTCGGTGCGGATCTTGGCGCGATTGCGAAGTCTCGCGTCGTTGGCTAACTGCGCTGGGGTGCGGGGCGGTTTCAAGGCCGCGGCGACTTCGTTTGGCTTTAGGCGTGGCATGGTGTCTCCAAAAAGAGAAAGGCCGCCGAAGCGGCCTTCCAAGGGGTTGCGAAATGAATCAGGACGTTTGCGGGCGAGCCGGCAGAAGGCCGTCTACCTCTGTAACTGCCGAGGCCGTGATGCCGGTGGCAGTCCAGTTCGAGGTCCCGGGCGTAAAATCTGCGGCACTCGGGGCGGTCCTGACCAGCAGGTATCCCAACGGGCAGAAATCGTCAGGCAGCGTCGGGAACTGCGGGGCCCGCTTGAAGGCACCCGCCGTGGTGGTGACACCCACTTCGGTTGCTTCGATGCCGCCTTGACACATCTGGATTGCTCCGGCCAGGTTTATTCCCAGCACGAGAACGGTTGCCTGGTTGTCGGTGAGCGCCGTAAAAGCGGCGGCCGTCCGCGCATCCGTGGTCGGAGTAGCCACATTGGTTTGAACGCCCAACGCAGTTGCCCATTTGCCGGCGATTGAAACTACGGTCGCGACCGTAGTGGTGTAGGTAGAAGTCGTGCCTTTCGTCAGTCCGGTTACGACATGACTTTGAGCGCGACGATTTGCGAGATGACTGAACATGATTGGTTCCTTTTCAAAAAAAACCCCGCCGAAGCGGGGTCTATGGGTTGGGATTAGGTCAGCGAGGAGCAACCAAACTCGGTTGCCGCCATCCAGCCATGATTGGTCACCAGCCCGACATCGTAGAACGTGCCGGAACAGTAGCCCCGCTCCCCGGTGGGATCGGACTTGTCAACCTTGTCCACGGGGATGTGGTTGTAGTCGATCGCGTCCATGCCGCGGAAAGCGACATGACCCCAGGCGTATTTGGCGACAGTGAACATCTGGTACACGTCGATGGTGGAACCGCCCGTGGAGAGCAGCCCAGTGCCGCCAACCGAGGCACCGGAATTGACGATCTTCGGCAGATCGGGGGACAACACGAACCGATGCGCCCCGACCTTGCCGATCTCACGTTTGTGGGCTTTGGCTTCCGAACCGTAATCACTCACCGGGGTATAGCCGGCGATGCGTTCGATGTCGGCCCGAGCGTCGGTGTGGGTATAGTTGATGAAGGCCATCGAAATGGACTGCGAGCCGTAGATCACCGTGGCCTTGACAACCTCGGTAATGTAGTCCGAATGCGCCCCGTCTAGGCTTCTGGTAATACGGTCCAGAAGATTCAGGGACAGCGACTCATCCACCGTCAGACGCGTCGTGCCGCCGGCATAGAAGCGGTTCGTGGCGCCTTGTAGCGCGCCGACGTAGACCAGCTCGCGCACGAGACCAAGACGCTCGCCGAGCTGCTCTTCCATCCAGGCCGGAACATCGTCTTCGCCCAAGCGCTTCTGGCGCTCGGTATAGCCGTAAAGGGCCCCGTATTTCTGCACGGTGGCCGAGGTGTCCAGGATGGTGATGTTGTCCACATCCGGGGTCACGCCCTCTTGCATCAGGTGGGCCGCGGCCGTGGTGTCAAAAACGTTCGGCGCCGAAGCGGTGGCCCCGAAGGGAACGACCTGGCGGAAAACGATGGTTTCGCCGGCGTTGACTTTGGCTTTGTAGACCTCGCCGGACCCCTCCACGACTGACTTGTGGATGGCGTGTTTCAGGATATTACCGAGCTGCTTCCCGATTCTCTGAGCGGGAGAGCTATAAGTTGCTTCAGACATGGTTGCACCTATTCATCGACCGAGGCGAATCCTTGAAATTTGGCCTCATCCTCGGATATATTTCGGGTAGCTGGAGTGGCAACCCCTTTGGGGGTAATGGCCCCTTCCAGCCGCTTTTTGCTGCGTTCCGCTTTTTCCGTGGCCTCGGCGACGGTCCTGCGGTGTGCGGCGTAGGCGTCGAGCATCTTGATGGCGTCGGCAGCCTTGTTGCTTTGCGCCAGCGCCTGAAGTTCAGGGGCTTGCGTTTGTTGCCACGCCGCAAATTCCGGCGCTTTCACGGTCTCCTCCCAACCCTCATGCTTGAGATCAAGTTTCGCCAGCTCACGAGCCTCGGCTTTCGCTTTGCTGGTGGCTTGCGCAACGATTTCCTGCATGGTGCCGGTCAGTTCTTTCTTGAGTCCATCCGCGTCCACCGCTGGCGGGATAACGAGCTTTGCGAGCCGTTCTTCCACGCGTCGGTCGATGCGCCGATCGGTCCCTTCTGCCCATTCGGGGAAGTCCTCTTTCAGCTTCTCCCATTCCGCATCGTTCTCCGATGCAGCCGCAATCTGCTCCTTGGTCGGGGCTTCGCCACCGGCTTGTTTCACCGTTTTTGCAGCCTCCAGCGCGGTCTTGATCGCATTTACGCCTTCAAGGGCTGCGCCAGTCCTGCCGGCCAAACTCTTGAAGTCGTGCTGCAATTTGTCAACCGCACCCATCTTCCCGGAAATAGCCTCCAGACTTTGACGCACCTTCGCCGGCACGCCATCCCATTCAGCCTCAAGAGCGGCCTTGGCGGCGGCTTCGTCGGCTATCTTGGCTTCGGCTGTTTCTTCGGCCTTAGTCTTCTGCGGCTCCGGCTTCTTCTCCGGAGCCCTCTCGGGCTTTACTTCCGGTTCGTCAACTGAGGCGAAACCAGCTAGGGCGGCTTGCGCGGCCTCGGCTTGAACAGCTGAATCAGCGGCTGTTGCGGTGTCGTCTTTCGTGATCACTTGGGGCATTGGGTTCCTCATGGCAATAAAAAAGCCGCTCTAGGCGGCTCTCGAACAACGGAGGGCTGGCGCCGTCCGTCGGTACTGCGGGTTCCTACCTTTTAGGTAGATTACGCATACGGCTGGCACCCGTGGCGTTCAAAGCCCACCCTCGTAAATACGAGTTTCATGGTGCCATGCGTATGGGTATCAATCCTCTGGTGTCTTCACCTTGCGTGGTTCCTCGCACAGTGCGAGGATTGCTTTGATGCGGGCAATCTCGCCACGAATGCCAGCGGTCTCAATATCAGGCCGATGCTTATCGTTGCGCCGGCGCAGGGCGGTCAACTCAGCCTCCAGGAACTTGCGCAGTTTCACCACGGCCGGGCTGTGACGGTCATCATGGGTTAGTAGCGGCAGCGCCATCGTTAATGGTTTCCGTGTCTGGACCAGTCATACAAGTTTCGCATCGCTCGCCTCACCGAATTGCCAACCGGCAACATCGTGTTTGGAAAGCATTCTGCCCAATGCCATTGCAGTTCAAACAAGACTCGAAAGACGATCCGCTTGAGCATTTTACTTGCGCTTAGCACGCCGCAACAGTCGTTTAGTCATCCACCACGCCGCTATGCGCCGCATAGCGTTTGGCGCTTTTTCCTTTGGCCCCAAAGCAATTTCAAGATTCTCAGCAATCTCGTGGAGTTTGCCAGCTATGAAATGCGGCATCGCTTCTGGCGGAATACCAGTCACGTATTGTTTGTTGCCTACCACCAAGGACCGATATCCAGTGCGAATGGCCCTAACTTCGCACATCTTGGACCAAAACTGGTCGGTGCTAACGTTGACCGTTTCCATCATTGCAGCGTCGAAAGCGCACCCTCGACCATGTCGCGCTCCTGTTGACTCACGACACGGACGGCGCGATACCAGGCAGAACCAGAGCGACCTTCGCGCGTGTCCATGCACTGCTCGCCGGCCAATAGGCGACCCATGACTTCTGGCTGCTTCACGAACTCGGGCACAGACTCGGGACCGATGGGCTCCCAGTGGTCGCGCCCGTTGTCGGACCTATAGATTACGCAGCGGGCTTGTTTCATGCCGTCACCTGTTCGCCGGGCGTGGTTGGTTTCGTTAGCCTGATTTTGATTTCCGTTACAGTCTCTAAATCCACGGCAAGCACAGCCCCATCATCGACGATCAAACTGCCGTTTCCGATAGATAGGGTACAAAAGTCTGCCGCGACCATCTTGCTAGGCTCTGCCTTGGTGAATACACTTACGCTGCCTATCGGATTACCGTCGCGCTCGGCCTTGATCGAGGCGCGGAATTCGTCTTGGTTCATAGAATCATCGGCTCCCCAAAGGGATTGAAACGCGATCTTTCGCAACTGAGAACACCTTCGGTTATAAGTCGGTCAATTAAATCGCGCTTTACCTCATCCATCGCGTCAAATCCATGCGGGACCATACCCACAGGGTAGAAGAGGACAGCGCCATGCTCCTTTCCGTGTACGCAGCAACGAGCGATGGCAAACCATTCATCTCTCATATCCGGCCCAAGAGGAGGAAGCCACCATGTTTGAACCTCCGGTCTCGTTGGTAGTGTTTCGCGCGCGACTCGCGCCTTCAATTCATTTACTTCTGCACGCAACACCAAATGATCGCGTGCGTGTGCATCACATCGCGCGCGAAATTCGTTGGCATCGTCTTGGTTCATCGGTTCCTCATTGTTGGAACTTTCGATTTAAGGGCCGCGTTGTTGCATTGCGGACAGACCGCATACGGCAAGCAGTGATGCACACTGCCGTCCGGTGCGATCCAGCCAAGCGGATCATCCTTCGTTCTTTCGTATGGACCGCAAGGCAACCATCCGCCAATCATGTCGCCCTCACTGTTGATACGCTCGACCCGGTTTTGCACGACCCGGAGGCTCGCTCGGCGGGGTCATAACCTGCTTCGCCTTGTGTCTGTCGGCAATGTGCCCGGCCAATTTTACATCGCGGTCATGGGCGATATCGGCCCTGGACAGTTCACGTTGAAGATTACCCGTAATTACCGTCTTTGCCAAATCTTCCTTCAGTTTTTCCAAGACCTGACGCTCGACGCTCCCAAGTTCTGCCGTGGCTATCTGCTCGTCGATCATCGCCAGCGCAATATCTACTTGGCGATCCTTGGCGTTCTCTGCGGACTCAAACGCCTGCTCCATCTGCTTGAGTCTCAGATCAACCTGTCCTCGGAACTGGGCCACGGCCAAGCGCTGATCCTGCGGCCCTTTACCCATGTTGGCGACGATCTGCTGCCATTCCTCGTCGTCGTACTCAAACTTCTTCGGATCGAAGTGCCGAGAAGTCAGGTACTCATCCATGAACTTCGCCGGATCTTTCTTGAAGACCGGGTTCAGGGACATTTGCAGCGCCTTCAGAAGCTCCTGATCTTGGAGCAGCCGCTCGACGTTGACCGAGGCCCCTCGGGTATCCAGAACGAATTCGCCCTTTTCGTCGTCCGGGCCGTACTGTTTCAGCCAGCTATAATAGCGCTTCCCATGGGGCTCGGAAACATCATCGTCGTAAGACGATCCCAGATCCCGCAGGAACTCGCTCGCGTTCGCGTTCAGGATCTGAACCACCCCAACCAGATCAGGGGCTGAACCTTGTTGACCCTGCAGCAGCATCGGCATGTTGGTGGATTCCTCCATCCACTTGACTGCCATCTGGACGATGTTGGCCATCTCCTGCTGGCGCATCGGGACTTCGACAAAAGCGAATGCCTTTCTTACGTCGTCGATGTCGCCATCTTCGGCGTAGTCCCAGAGCTTCCACGGGACAATCTCGTTCACGCCGTCGTTAGGCTGAATCTGCGTGCCCTTAATGACCTGGGGTCCGGCCGACCTCCCGGCGTTGTCCATCATCGCCCGAACGGCAGCAACAACGATGCGCTGCGGCGTCCTCCCAGCTCGAGCAATCCCCGTCCCCCACGGCATGCCCTTACGTTTCTGCGGCCAGGCAAAGTAATCGTAGGGGAATTCTCCTGAGTCCAGGGGATTCAGGCTCACCTTGATGACGTGCTCGTTGACCATCGTTACCAGAGCCGGAATCGGTTTCGCTCCCTCGGCGCACTGGCAACCGGCGGCTTCCATGTTCTCTTTGGTTAGGTCCCCATAGCGATACCAAATCTCATAGGGGCCCTTGCCCGGGGCGACGAATTCCTTCTTCTTACTGGGCGCAATAGCGCGCATGGGGCCTTCGGAGAGCACGAGGTCAATGCGCCCGTCCAGATAATCGCTGCCCTTCAGTTGAGCGAGCTTCTTCGCTGTGATCGCGTCCTTTTCCCAGTGGTAGCCACCATCTTGGATGTTCTCCCCACAAGCTCCGTCTGGGTAACAATTCCAGGCATCGACTCGGCGCGTCACCGGCTTGATTGTCTCCTCGGCAACTACGGCTCCATCTTTCACCGCGGTCCTACGAACCTTCTCCGGGATCGGCCCTTTGAGGATCCCGGTCCCGATCTTGGCCGCATCCTTGATCATCAGCCGGTTTTCTGCGTAGTACCGGCCCTCGATGTGCCAATCTTCGATGCGCTTCTGCGCCTTGGCGGCCTTCGCGGTCGCCTGTTCCATGATCTTCATGGCCTGACGTACCGCCAGCTCCGCAGCGTCGGCCGCCTGCTTTGGTTGACCTTGGAATTGAGCGCCAATTTGATCCAACATCGGCGCCGGCAATTCGCCCTTGGCCATGCCGATCAAGTCAGGGACTGGAGTCGGAGCAAGATTGAATCGCGGCATCAGGATGTTGCACACCCGCGAAGCAGCGATATTCACCGCCGGCCGGGTGATGTTCACGAACACCTTGGACTGCAGGCGCCCTTTCTTCTTCGTCGCTACCTGCCCAGGGGGCCGGGTCTTCCAAGCGCCGGAGTGTTCGTCCTGGTTCGCGTCGTCGATGCCGTCGTAATGATCTTCGTCCTCGCCCCAGTCTTGCTCGATCCCGCAGGTAGAACGCCATTTTATGGCGTCGCTGCGCTCCTCGGAAAGTGTCCGGCCAAGGGAGTCCAGCCGTTCGGCCAACTTCGCCTCTTTCGCCTTGCGCTCGGCTTCGGACAGATCAGGGACGAGTTCCGCCGCCGGCTCCTCAACTACCGGCCGGGGCTTGCGGCTAGCCATTTATCCCTGATCCACAGAGGCAAACCCTTCGGCCTTGCCTTCCTCGCCCATCATCACCATCATTTCGTCCATCATGGCGCGCATTTGCTGCATCATTTCCATCATGCGCGCCATCTTGTCCTGGTGGCCGCTCGCCATCCCGCCCTTGTCCATCCCGCCTTGGTCCATCATGGTTTGATCTCCTTAGTACCAGCCCAGCAACGTGACGCCACCCGCGGCGGCCCAAGACAACCGAATCGCCCGCACCGGGGTCGTATAGGACCCCTCTTGGCTCGTTGTCTCGGATGCGACGGTCGCGTGATTGAACTTCGTCCCATCCCCGTATTGCTGCTCCACGGTGTAGGTCGGAGTCCCCGAATCCACAACACAGCCGAATCCCACACCGTTCGGGCCCCATGGCTGTTTATTCACGTGATACCACGGCGAGACCGAGGCGGCAGTCCAGCCGATATCGAATGTATCTGCGTTGGTAGTGGCGTCAATCGTGACACTGGTGACGGTGAGGTAAAACTTGGCCGT
>ERZ1292637.500-Hain-H14-01um-R3-500-length-22119-cov-9_pt2 | contig 10482 bp, 9 predicted proteins | sample MGYA00564405_ERZ1292637 | MGnify/ENA primary metagenome ERZ1292637 (study PRJEB36523, sample SAMEA6512645) | groundwater metagenome | collected 2019-01-09 | study: AquaDiva: Metagenomics assemblies of 32 groundwater samples | reverse complement strand
GAAGCAGCGGCTACCGCCGAACTGGCGAGAAACTTCCCGGGCGCGCGCGTCGCGTACTGCGCGGTTCTTTGCGACGACTGCTACAACAAAGAAGAAGGATCAGTCCTGGATGCCGCGAAGCTCGACTGGCTGTCGAAGTTGAACTGATGCTTCCTCCTGGCCCGGCTGACGCCCTCTGGCTTCTCGGCTTTGCGTTCCTCCTCGTCCTTGTCCTCGCGGGGACGCTGGCGCCGCTCTGGGCCGCGCTCTTCTACCGGATCTCGGAGACGAGCACGCGCCTCGACGTTTGGCTCGTCCGGTTCGGTCGCGGGCTCTTCGTCCTGTCCATGATCGTCGTCGGCACCTTCGCGGTGGGGTTCGCGATTGTTGTGATGACGCGCGTGTGGCGGCTGACGTGAGCGCGGCTGACCGCGCGTGACTACCATCAAGAAGACGCGCGCGCCAAAACGAGCGACCCCCCACACCGGGCACCCGAATGCGGCGTGCTGGTCCGTCAACCGACTCGCGCAGTTCTTGGACTGCGATCGTCGAAAGGTGCTTGGCCTGATTCATGACGGGCGCTTGGGGGCTGAGAAAATTAGCGGCCAGTGGCGAATTGCCATTGCCGAGGTGAAGCGCCGGTTTCCTAGACTGTTCTAGTCCATTGTAGTCCATCGTAGCCAGTTCTCGTCCACTGTAGCCCGTTCTCGTCTGTCGTAGTCCGTTAGCGCCACAACATCCTATCAATCCGCCCCGATGGGCCTATAGCGTTGAGGCCAGCGTGTTAGGTCTTGACGTGCGGAGCCCGCGTGGTGCCCTTGCCTTGCCTCAGGCGACGCGTGATCGTGTCTCCGCGTGGCTCCCTGCACCGTTTTGGAAAGCCCCGCGCGCGGCCTCGTCTCTGACGGTCTCGCTCGCGCAACTGGTCAACGGCGCGATCGGGGCAGGAACCCAGGACGCGCCGATCCCCCCACCACAGAACTATGCGCAGTTGGAGCGGAAGTACGGGCAGTCGGCGCCCGTGTACGCATGCTGCCGCAGAAAGGGTCGTGATCTCGCGTCCGCGCCGCTCAAGGTTGATCTGGAACAAGCGGATGGGACGTTCAGGCCGGCGGACAAGTCCGATCCGCTCGCCACGCTGCTCCGCGCGCCGAACCCATGGATGACGGGCGCGCAGCTCGTCTACTTTGCGAGCCTCTTTCTCGACCTGACGGGGAACTTCTTCCTCCTCATCCTGCGCGACCGGAAGGGTGCTCCGCGCGAGCTGTACCCGGTGAACCCGCTCGCAGTGACGATTTACAGGTCCGCGACGGCGCCCGTGTCGTCCTATGAACTATTTCACTACGGCCAAGCGCTCAAGCTGCGCGCCTACGGGCCGAATCAGGTGGGCGATCTGTTGCACTTCAAGCTCGGGTCGCCCATTCCGCAGGCCGGGACGTACGGCGTGGCGTTCCCATCCCCGTGGGGGTTCGGACCTCTGGAGGCGGCGTGGGACTTGGTTGTCACAGAGAGCGACACGGTCCGGTGGAACCGGAATCTCGTGAAGAACGACGGCCGCCCGGTCGGCATGCTGTCCACATCGCAGCCGGTGACCAATCCGGTCGCGGATGAGGCGCTGGCGCGTTGGAAGGCCATCTACGGCGGCCCCGACAATGCGGGGAACGTCGCGATCCTAGGAAACGATCTGAAGTACACGCAACTCGCGTTCTCCCCAAAGGACATGGACTGGCTTCCGGCGAGCAAGGAGCTGTGGCGCCGGGTCATCGCGCTGTTCGACCTCAACGGGACGATCCTGGGATTCACGGAAGGCGATGTCGGTCGGCGCGACGAACAAGTGAGGGACTACTGGCACGGGACGATCATCAGCACGTCGAACACGGACATCTGTCCGGTATTCGCGCCGCTGGCGCGTGAGTTCGGCGACGACTACGTGATCGGCCAGGACTTCTCGAAGGTCCGCGCCCTCGCGCCGAACTGGTCAGGGATCGCGTCGGCCGTGACTATGGTCCTCGCCAACGGAATGCCCATGAAGATCGCCAACGATGTCTTCGAGTTGGACGTGCCCGAATATCCAGGCTGGGACCGCGGCTACGTGTCGGCGGGGGTGGTGCCGATCGATCCGGTCACGGGGGAGATGCAAGGGGTGATTGGCCTGCCCCCGGCGCCAGGTGACGCGTTTCCGCCGGTGGGCGAAGGGATGGTCGCCTCGTGACGACGCGCGCGTTTCTCAACGTGGATGGGCAGCTTTCCATGTACGGCGGCCAGGGAGACGCGCCGTCTGGGCTACGAGGCGCGGTCTACGTCGACGTGCCCAATGCCCTGATCGAGCAATGGGACGAGGCGAGTAAGGCGAGAACTCAGGCCGAAATTGCCATCCTCTTTCACACGATGACGCGCCTTCAGTACGAGCAGTGGGTGCGGAGCATCGAGCCGTGGTCATCCGGTTCGCCGTGGATCGCGCTGCGTTATCACTTGATCGGCGCATGGCGGGAACTGGTCCGACTGTTCCAGGGCACGATCGACGATGAGGGACGACGGCATCCGGTCGGTTGGTTCTACAGGATCAACGGTGTTCTTCCATGGCAGTACTGCGGAGCGCGATCATCGAGCCACCGGCCTGAGGGTGTCGCGTGACCACGGCGACCGCGATGGTCCAGATCGTGGAGAGCAAAGCCGCGGCTCAGCGCGCCCGCCAGTTTGCGGCACCGCTCCTGCGCGTCGAGGCGGGGTTTAGGGCTGCGGTCCTTGCCGCGCATCTGGCCGCGGTCCACGCGATGCGCCCGACTATCGAAGCTGGGGGGTCGCCGGCCGACGCCGCGCGGACTGGGTTCAATACCTTGTACCCCACGCTCGTCAAGCTGGGCCAGGCGTGGTTCCCCCGCGCGCTCCGTGAAGGCTGGGCGCAGGGCAACGCGCGGCTCCGCGCCGCCGTGTCGCGGCGGAAGAAGTCATGGAGCGAGGGCGACGAGATCAAAGCGTCCCCCAAGCCGAAGCCTGACGTGACGACGATCTTCGACCTGGAGTGGCCGGAGATCGCCGAGTATCTCAGGAGCCGGCCGGTCCAGTACGCCCGCATCGCCTCGCAGACGACCATCGACATGTTCCGCGCGCAGATCCTCGCGGGCGTCGAGGAGGGGTTGGGGATCGCCTCGATTGTGCGGAATATTCTGGGCGAGCAGTTGCCGGGAATCTCCCGGTGGCGGGCCATCACCATAGCCAGGACCGAGGTGCTCAGCGCGGGTTCGCGGGCATCGCTCGAGTCGTACCGTGCTTCCGGAGTCGTTGAACGGAAAACGTGGATTTCTACGCGCGACAAGAGGACAAGAGAATCCCACCGTACCGAGAAGTGGAAACGGGGATCGGTGACCATTTCCCTCAATCAACCGTTCATCCTGCCGAGCGGGGCGCGACTACTTCACCCGGGCGATACCAGCATGGGCGCCCCCGCGTCAGAGTGGATTCTCTGCCGATGCGCGCTGGCGCCAAGCGTGTCGTTGCCGGGCATCCCCGACTTCGTGCCGGGAGATGGGGCGTGAGGTTACTGTTGCGCGACGAGTGTCAGCAGGCGCGAGCGGGTGCGCGGGACGCCGACCTGTTCAGCGGACCGTCGTTTACGGGCGCGATACTGTCGATAGTACACGAGTCGTTTGGCGAGAAATGCACGATGCCGTTTCGGATCAGCAACGAGCTTTTTCCAATGACGACGTGCCGCTGCCAGCCTAGCGGGCTTGTTCTTTCGGTCGTATTCCCTCATGTAAGCCAAGTATCGTGCACGTCGGGCAGGATCGGCATGCAGTTTCATCATGACCCGTTTATGACAAGCGTTCGAGCAGATGGAACACGTGCGCGTACCGTTGATATCCATTCCATCGTACGGGTGCCCTCGGGGACACGCTCTTCGATACCTGGGAGCGGATGGGCGAGCACGCCACGTCATAAGCACCGCGCGAATCTGACGCTTTCGCCGGGGGGACATCAGCGGGTACAGGGTCATCATGAGACCGATCGCGGATTTCCCGTTGAGAGTCCAAAGCCAAATGGGTTGGTGCGTCTCGTCTTTGGAGCGCCGGTAGCGTTTGAGCGCCGGGCCGCCGAAGAATTGTCGCAGTCGGCGCAGGGGCTCCTGCTGCACTTGTACGGCCTGGACCTTGGGAGCAGAGACCTTTGGCTTAAAACCAAAGGACCCTTCCCCTTCAAGAAAACCAGCAGCCCAATAAATGTGCTCAGTGGCGAGTGGTTTCATCCCCTTATTATAGCGGAGAACTGCTAATCATGCCGGCCAGAACGCCTGCGAAGACGGCAATCACTTGGAAAACCCAGTCGTTTCACACGACGCCAGGCGCCATCAAGGCGATTGATGAGAAGGCGCGCACGATTGAACACTTGATTTCTACTCAAACCACCGACAGGGACGGTGAGTGTGTTCGCTCTAAGGGCGCGAAGGTAGACATCTATCTGAAAAACAACCCATTGGTATTCTGGAACCACTCCGAGCGATTCGCGCGCGGCATGGAGCACGAGTTGCCAATTGCGCGTTGCCTCGACCTCTCAATCGACGACACGTCGATCACGGCTCTGACGAAGTTCGCGGGGCTCGCCGAACTGCACCCATTCGCGGAGCGTGTGTGGCGATTATACTCTGCTCGTTTCTTGAACAGTTGGAGTATCGGGTTCTCCACGATAAAAGAGTCGCGGCAGAAGCTTCAGCCTGATCAGGTTGGGAGAACAATAGAGGCGTTCGAATTGCTCGAGTACTCCGCAGTTGGGCTCCCAAGTAACAGTTCCGCCATTACGCAGTTCATGAAATCGTTCGGGCTTCCCGATGGGGCTAGCGAGTTGGATTTGGAAAAAGCCATCGGGCTATCGCCCCTCGCGAAGTATTGGGAGATCGCCGAGCAGATCCTTCCCGCCGATGGCGTCAAGGTCTTGCCGACGGCGAACGATGGGGAGTCCGAGGATGACTTCGTCGGGCGCTGCATGGGCAATCCGACGATGACTGCGGAATACCCGGACGATGCTCAGCGCGCCGCCGTGTGCCACGCGCAGTACGGCAAGGGAAAGAGCGCCGCCAGGGAACGCGACGAGAAGGCCATGGTCGCTGACCCCCTTCTCTGGAACCGCGATCTCTCCGCCAATTGGAGCACGTCGAGCGCCCCTCTTTGGTGGCGATCGAACTCCATGGAGTGGCGCGCGTTCACTCCGGCAGAGATGATCGCCGCGAAGGCCGAGCGCGACGACCCGCTCCGCTGGAACCGCGATCTCTCGGCCAAGCTCTTCGACGTCACACGCGAGCGGAACCCTGCGGCCACGAAGGAGATCGAGCTAGCCGCGCGGTATCTCGACTGCGAGATCAAGGAACTGCACCGACGTGACGCGGTCTACGCGGGGACGAAGATGGGCGCTGGGCTCGTCGCGCTCGATGAGGCGATCGGCGACTGGAGCGTGGAGGACGTGCGTCACTTCGTGCATACGCGCGGTCCCGAAAATAGTGGGCAAGCGCAGCAGGCCGAGGCGCCGTTGGAACACGACGTCGTCAAGTTGAATTCCAAGGTCCGACGCTCGTTCCTACTCAACGGCACCCGGTTCATGCGCAATACGGACGGCAAGCTCGTGGTCCGCGTCGAGCCGGAGTGGCGCGGCATCTCGATTACCGTGTACGCCAAGGACGCCCTCGGCGATGAGTTCCTCGACCGTGTCGCGATGCGCGCCGCCCAGCTCAAGTATTACAAGGGCGAGTCATTCTCCCTGTCCGGCGAGTTTCTCGACGCGACCGACGAGACCTGGGACGACGTGTTCCTGACTCCCGGCAATGAGAAGGCCCTCAAGCGCGTCGTCGAGTTGATGAATACCCACGGCGCGGCGATGGAGAATCGCGGCGTCATCATGTTGGGGCCGCCGGGAAGCGGCAAAACGCTTTCCGCGAGAATCATGCGAAACGAGACGCGCGGGCACACGAAGGACGAGCCTCCAGGGACGATTCGTGCGATTAACCCGACGACCTTCATCTGGATCTCCGCTAGGGACTTTTTCAGAATGGGGGCCTTCGGCGGGATCGAGCACGCGTTCGAGACGGCGAAGGAGAACGCCCCGTCGATGCTCCTTTTCGAGGACGTGGACAACTGGATTGGTCGCGGCGAGATCGACCTCCTCAAGACGACGATGGACGGGGCCGCACGGACGAAGGGGATCGTGACGGTCCTCACCACGAACGACCCGGCGCACTTCCCGACGGCGCTTATTGACCGGCCAGGCAGATTCCACGACGTGCTCAAGATCGACCTGCCCGACGCCGACCAGCGGACGCGGATGCTTGCTCGATGGATACCCGATCTCTCAGCCACGGCGGCCAAGGCTGCCGTCGACGGAACCGACGGATACTCGGGCGCGCACGTGCGCGAGTTGGCCCGGTTCGCCGGGATCATCCGCGAGCAGGACGGCATCGAATCGCCCGACGAGGCGATTGCGCTGGCGCTCGTCAAGGTCCGCGAGCAGCGCGACCTGATCGGCGAGACGCATGCGGCGCAAGGGCGGTACGTGCCGCGTGCGACGGTCGTCGAGATGGTGAAGGCAGCGGCTCTGGTTGGGGGTGGTATTCCCTTGGCCGATCGCCTGATCGCCGACGTGAAGGCGTGGGAGACTGCCCAGATCGACGCGATCAATCGAGACGCCGCCGCGAAGATTCGTGCTCTTGGGTGCAAGTCCTTTGCTGGCTTCGAAGAGTGCGGCTACACCGCGCCCGCGTCCGGTGCGACGTCCCCACCACATGTCCACGACTACGAGCTGGAGATCGACGACGAGGGGGCGTTCGAAAGCGGCTGCGCGAAGCACGTTGCCGATCATTCGCACCGGATTACTGCCGCGTCGATCGCACGCGGGGAGACGGAGCCATCGGACGGGCACGCGCACGCGTTGATGACGGCGGATGACGTGATGTCCGCGCTCGTGGCGAACGAGCCGAGCCCGTTGCTTGCGACGTTGTCACTCGGGCTTGCCGACGCTGCCGACGATGCCCTGATCGTACTCGACGTTGAGGGGAAGTCCGTGAGCGGGGCGCGGCTCGGTAACGCAATCCGGACGGTTCGAGGCGTGCTGGCCGGCATCGAGATCAAGGACGGCCGCGTCCTCGCCGCAGCGAACTACGCCAAGCTCAAGACGGCGCACGCGATGGTGGCCGAAGTGATCGCCGCGCACGACGCGTCACGCCCGGCCCCTCAAGAGCCCGCCCGGGACGACGAAGCGCCGAAGAAGTCGCGCACATTGGCTGAGGATCTCACGGCAGCCTTCCATGGATCGGTGGGCGAAGTGACGGAGACCACGGACGCGGAACTCTGGTTCGACGGCGCGCTCGCGCGAGATCTCGCCGAGCGCCTGGCGGTGCACACAGGACCCGGCGCCGCCGGGCGATGACGAGCGACACGGAAAGGGGAGCATATATGAACACGATCACGCAGACCGTTCGAGGGTGGGGGGCAATGCCGGCGCTCGTCGTGCTCGCCGCGCTGTTCGCGCACGTCGACGTCATGACGCGGGCGCACTATCGGCAACTCAAGCGGCGAGTGCGACGCCTGCGAGCGTCGCGGACGTTCGGGGTCGGATGGCTCGACGCCTTCCGGTTGTCGGGTGTCGCCCCGATCTCCGGCGGGAGCGGGGGAGTGCTGACCGAGGAGGACAAGGCGGGGATCGTGACCGTCATCCAGGGAGCGATGAAGCCGACCGTGGACGGCCTGGCGGCCATTCAGGCGGAGGTCACCGCCCTGCGGGCGGAGAACGACAATCTCAAGCGGGCCGTCCGGGTCGAGCGCGAGGGCGACCGCGAGCTATTCCTGCTCAATGGGCAGAAGTTTGACTTCGGCGCCGGCGTGGCGCCGTCGCGCGTGCGGTCAGGGTCGCTCGGCGACCGGCCGATCCTGATGACCGACTACGCACGTCTCGTGCAAGCGCAACATGGGCAGGGTGATGTGAACAAGTTCTCGCGGCTTCAGGACATCACCGAGAAAATGCTGAATCTCGGTCACAAGCGTGAGGGCGGCAACAAGCTGCTGCCGTTGACGATGAATCCCGACTATTTCGACAACGGCACGGAGGCGGGGGACGCGTTCTGCCGCGACATCAAGGCGGCGGCGTGGAGCGATCCCGACCCCGAGACGACGCAGGACCAGCTCCGGTGGCTCGTCGCGAAGCTCGCCACCAAACAGCAGGCGTCGGACAACGATCTGCTTGGCGGATCGCTCGCGGGCCTGCCGATCACCGGCGACATCATTCCGCTCCTTCAGGCGACGGCGGCGCTCGGCCGCGCGGGGGCTCGCGCGGTTCCGCTTCCTCCAACCGGCATGCGCTGGCCGCGCGAGACCGGCGAGCCGACGTTCGCCTACTACAACGAGAACGGCACCATCACCGCGTCGACCGTGTCGACGGGCGTGCTCAACATGTCTCCGAAGAAGGCGGCGGGGGTCATCAAGATCCCCAACGAGCTGCTCCTCATGGTCAACGCGGCCGAGTCCTTCTTCCGCTCCTCGCTCGTGCGCAAGGCCGCGCTCACCGAGGATCTTGCCGGGCTCGAGGGCGAGGGCGGGTCGACGAAGCCCAAGGGCATCATCAAGTACGATCGCTCGGCGAATGACACCCCGACAGCGGGAAAAGTAACTTTGCACAACGCCGCGACGACGGCGGCAAACGGTGACACGATCGGGGCGGCTGACCCCCGTACGGTTATCGCCCTCGTCGAGGCGGCGAACGACGGGGAGGGGCCGTCGGCGTTCATCATGCGGCCGATGGAGTGGAGCTACCTCGTCAACCGTCGTGCGGACGCGGTTACGGCGGCCGACGGCGCGGGGCCGTTCCTGTTCCTGGACGTGGCTCGGACGGCTGAGAACGTGACAAAGGTCCTCGCGGGCCTGCCGGTCATCGTCTCGACTCAGGTGAACAAGACCAGTATTAAAGGGTCTGGTACGACGCTTACATATGTACTCTGCGGGAACTTCCGCCGAGTGCTACTTGGCCGTGTCGGGAGCATCGAGCTCGCGACGGACACGAGTTTGGGCTTCCTCGAAGAGCAAATCTTCGTTCGTGCGATTTATCGGCACGACGTGGCACTGGAACAGGAATCCAGCATGGTTCTGGTGCCAACCTTGCTAAACGGCTAAAGGTAGCCGACGTGAGAAAAGGATCGAAGATGTCGGTGGAGCAAAGAATGAACGTCGCTGCTGGAAAGAGGGGGCGTCCAAATCCTTTGGCTGCTGATCTGGGTCGTAGATCTGCGGCCAAGATTTCCGCGACCATGAAAGGTCGCCCTGGGCGCCAGCATACACAGGAGGAAAAGGATAAGAACGGAGCAGCGCACAGGGGAACACAAAAACCCTACGCGGCGAAAAATCTGGAACAGGCCAGAACACAAGAGGCTCGCGCAAGACACATCGAGGCCATGCGGGATTTGGCTTATCGGACAGGGCAACAGTTCCCGATAGAAGCTCGACTGCGAAGCAAGACGCCGGAGTCTCGTGCTAAGCAAGCGGCTAGCTTGAAACGGCGTCTACTAGAAGATCCGGTTCTCCGTCAGCAAAAGCTTAATGCGCTGGCATCGCACCCGCCGAACCGTGCCTTTCCTCGGAGTGCGGAGACAAAAAGGCAGATCTCAGAGACTCAAAAGCGGCAATGGCGGGACGGTTTACGAAAGATGTATACGAACAAGACGAGAAAGTACGAACATCTCGACGCTCGAGGCCGTCTCTGGCACTTCCGCTCCACGTGGGAGTTGAAGTTCGCGCAGTACCTCGACGAGCGCGAGTTGACCTGGGACTACGAACCGCACCGTTTGCTCCTTAGTGACGGCCGTGTCTACATCCCTGACTTCTGGGTTCACGAGTGGAATGTGTACTGTGAAATCAAAGGATGGCGCGGCAGCCCGAATGCCGACAAGGCGGCAGTCAATACCGCCGATGGTCGGAGAACGGTCATGATCGGCGACATCACGCAGGGCGACGCCGCTCTGCATGTGGCACTCACGCAGACGGCCACCACCTTGAAGGAGGGTTAACGATGCCCGCAGATTTGAAAGACCTCAAGAACAACGCCATCCTGGGTACGAGCGTGTACCCAGCGGCGATCACGGCGACCTGCACGGGAGTTGGGGTCAACCTATCGAACGCCTACGACCAGGCGTTTGCGATCGTCGCCCCCGGCACGATCGCTGCCGACCCAGGCGCGACGTACGACATCAAGCTCCAGGCGTCGAAGAACAACAACAACATCGGCGGCGTCATCAGCGAGCACGAGGCAGCCGACGCCTACGCCGACATCACGGGCGCGACGTTCGCGCAGATCACGTCGGCGGACAGCAAGGTCGACCCTCGGATCATCGAGTTCCGCGCGCCCGAGCCGTGGGTGCGGGCCGTGGTCACGGTCGCGGGATCGCCGACAACCGGGGCCGTGCTGGGCATCGAAATAGGCAGCCAGAAGAGAAGCATTTCGTAGTGGCCATTCAGATCATCACGGCGGCCCGCCCCC
>ERZ1292637.1359-Hain-H14-01um-R3-1359-length-10483-cov-5_pt1 | contig 10483 bp, 23 predicted proteins | sample MGYA00564405_ERZ1292637 | MGnify/ENA primary metagenome ERZ1292637 (study PRJEB36523, sample SAMEA6512645) | groundwater metagenome | collected 2019-01-09 | study: AquaDiva: Metagenomics assemblies of 32 groundwater samples | reverse complement strand
GGGTAAACAAGTTTAACTGTAAAGGATGTAGAAAACAGTCTGGTATATTCCTAGCGGTTAATCAAAAAAATAGTCTACTATACATAGGATTAATAGTTTTAAATCTAGGATTTATATTTAGAGTAAAACAAAAGGTAGGTTAATAGGTAATATAGTACGGGGAAGAGGTTAAGCTTTCCTTTGCGTTAGGAAGTAAATCAGAATCAACAGAAAACTACAGGAGGAAAAGAGAATGGTTAAATTTACGAGTGAGACTTTAGTAGAAACTTCGGGAAGGTTACAATGGTAACCTTTACGTTAGGAGAGTGTTTAAAACGTGGTGATAGTAGAACAAAGTATTTAGTACATAGGATTATGAGTAATATCCCCCTTGAAACTGCTATGAGGTTAATGTATACTTCGTTTGGGGTACAGGAAGGAGATTATATACATGAATCTACCTTATTATGATAACTGGAGGCTAGAAGCCCCAAAAGTAGAATACTGGAATAGTTTTGAAGAGTTTGTAGAGAGTTTAACGGATAAGCAGATAGATAGTTTACGTTATAAATACCAAGATTACCTAATAGAGAATGGTGTGTTGGATGACGATATTGCGGATTATGACGAGGATAAATTCTGGGAGTGGGTGAGGGAGGAGTATTATATAGGAGATAAACTATTATGAGACTAGTGGATAAGGCTATAAAGGTTGTAAAAAAAGAAATAGACTCTTATAATCTAGCTTGGTTCCGATTTCCAAGTATTGTAATTGACAGTGAAGTTAGTTTACAATATGGAGCTTGTTATTCACAGAGGTTAAACATAATTTATGTGGATTCAGCAATCTGTACACATAAAGATAGTTTAGACCAGGTTGAATTATATCCGTTTTGTATAACGTCACCCCTAATGTTACATATAGCATTTATTTTACATGAGTTAGGTCATGCAGTACAAAAACAACTAGGTTTGTTTAATTTAGAAGATAGATATGACTATAATAGTGTAACTCAATTTAATTTTAAAGATCAGATTAGATTATATCGAAATATACCATCTGAACATCATGCGGATATTTTTGCAAAAGAGATACTAGAACGATTACAAACAAAGGGGCTGTTATGAGACTATGGCATACAGTATATAATGATGATGGGTTATACCTAAAAGTGAATCATGAGTTTATCTGTGAGTATAGGGAACAAAGGGTTGTTATTATGTTATCTAAATTAACCCCCCTAGTAGATCAATATACTGCATTATGGGAGTTTTTGACAATGCGGGCAGAGTTCCAGGAGGTAGATTATCACTCCCCCTTCACCCCGCATAACATACAAGTAGAGTATGATGAGATAGAAAAGAAGATATATATTGTTGTACCTAGCGGGGTAATTGAGGTATTAGGTAATGGGGTTCCAATGGTTGTGTTAAAGCATGTTATGGACGAGAATTATCAACCCAAACTAAGTGATAATGTACCTGAAAGGGAGTTATAAAATGACAAGAAGGCTATTGTATTTTATCCCTATATTATGTATACTATATACAGGTATAGGAAGAGCGGGTGTGGTGGAACGTGTAGAACTACCTACCTTACAAAAGTATATAAAACTACACCAGTTAGTAATACGAAGTCTTAGCTCTAGTGAGGCAACAGAGGAAGATTGTAGCCAAGCTTTTAAGATACTACAACATATAGATTATAAAATAGTCAACCAGATTTATATAAATAAACATGAAGTGGAGAAAAATGCGTAGAAGAATTTGCCCACGTTGTAAGTCTGGTGAGTTAGTAGAGGATAGTTATGGAAAAACCTGTGATAATTGCTACTACGAGGTAGTATATGATAATAATTTACCACTAGACAGGAATTAGCGGGAGTCCGTTAGGAAGATGTGTAAATCAACCTGCTACACCAAAAACAGGAAGGGATAGATAAAAGGAGTATTGAGGGATGTTGAACCATGAATTATTAGGTGGAACAGAGTGAACACCACATTGGAGGGGAGAAGATGAATAGTTGTGATGAACATAATGATTGTATTGTGGTTTATACCTCTCGTAGAGGTTGCCCAATTTGTAACTTACAGGCTGAACTTGATGAAGCTAATAAAAGTCTAGAAGAAGGAAAACAAGAATGACCCCCTCCCCCACCAAGCGTAGTTTAGAGAGGGCGAGGGAGATTTATGAATAACCCAGCAGGTGAGAGGAATGAGAATGAGGGGCCGTTTGTAGCTGTAAAGCAGAAATGCACAATTTGCGGGAATAAGCATGTTTCTGTTCATCCAGTAAATATGGTACGAAATGGTGAATGTCCAAACTGTCACCATTTTAGTTGTGAAGATGAATAAAGTAGCTTTAATTATTGGATGGTGGGTTATTATCTCCGTTGTCTGTGGAATTTTAGTGTACTTGATTGGGGATTGTGATGACTAATTACGAAATTGCAAGAGATATTGTAGATTCAGAATGGAAGAAGAACGCAAATCTAAATCCTTACATCATTGAGAAAAAGATTCAAGAAGCCCTCGACCAAAAAGACTCCACCATCCAAGTCTTGAGAGAGGAAGTGGAGAGAATACTTACAGAAAAGTCATGTTCTCATCTGCTTCTGATCATTATCAAACACCAAAAGGGGTTTATGATGCCCTAGATAAAGAGTTTAATTTTAAAGATGATCCATGTCCTATAGGACATAAGACCTGAAAAGTTTAGGAGGGGAGTATGAACGAGTATTTGATTGAACGAAATGGATGTATCCATGAATGAATACCTGATGATAGTATACATGGCTTTATCTGGAACATTATTTGCGTTAGGTGGAACCCTGCATAAAGCATTTAGACGGTTTGGAGTACCCCTAGTAACAGCAGGATTCCTATACCTGAACCATGTACCCACTATACAAATAATATTTGCAGCAGCCTTACCTGTAGTGTTCTTTCACTTAGGATATGGGGAAGGTAAAGGATGGGTGGAGAGGGCTTTAGTAGGTGTACTATATGGGGCAGCCACGCTTGTAGTTGGGGTAAGTTACTGGGCATTAGCCATACCTTTTATCTTCATTACTTTATTTACATTATCTAACACCCAAGAAACTGAGAAGTATTTTCCCTGGAAGATAGTAGAGTTTTTAACTGGGGTGGTAATAGCTATTGGATATATTACTGCTGTAGGTAATTAGGAGAACCCTATGTCGGTTGAAGATCAGGCAAAGTTTACAGAGGCTTTACAGAAGCTTATAGATTATTATTGTTCTGAGTTTCACCTAACCTATGGTGAGATAATTAGCTCTTTAGAAGTAGAAAAGACATGTTTAATTATAGACTTATATAAGAAAGAGACAGATGAGGAGATAGAGGAAGAAGGCAAGGATGACTATAATGGTGAAATAAGTGAGTAGGATAAAAGTTAGGCATGGTACTATTTCTGGAGATAATAACCCCCTATGTTTTACCTGTAGGCATGGGTGTGTCTTTACAGATACACATGGGAGGACAAGAGCCTACTGTGGAGAAATGGGTGTTTTTTTAGAAAGTATTATAAAAGAATGTACAAGGTATGAAGATAAGAAAAATATAAGTAAATGGGATTTTGAAACATTAGCCTGGATATTAGAAACTGGTAAACATAGAGGCACTTTTGGATTCCAACCCCCTAAGAATGAGGATTAAGCATGGGTTTACCTAAGTTAGTCGATAAGGATAAGAATAGAAACTACTCGTTCGAAAATCAATTAGAAGGTGTTAATTTTGTAAAGTACCCATCTGTAACTACCATCTTAAAGGTTTTAGATAAGCCTGGGTTAGACAGGGCTAGAGGTTACTTAGGTAATGCAGAGATGGATAAACGTTCTGCTATTTCTACAGGTAAGGGGACTAAATTACATAGCTTTATTGAAGGATACTTTAAAGGTAAAACCCCCGCTGGTATTGTTGATAAAGAAGTAAGCCTAGCATATCAGAATTTTTTAACCTGGATAAAAGTAGAAGAGAAAAGAGAGCTAGATGAAACAATTGTTTATGATTTTAAAACCTGTAAGTATGGTGCTGATGTGGACTCTAATTATTGGTTACAGCTTATGGCTTATGCTGAACTTGTTTATCTATGGAGAGCAGAGCTTCCTGAAGGTTTTTCTAGTGAAGTACCACTCTATACTAACCATGTAAGGTATGCAGGGACTATAGATTTAGTGAGGCATAATCCACAGGTAGACGCAAAACCTAGTGTTATGTTGGTTATGCTACCTAAAGATAAACTAGTAGACATAACAGATATAGAGATAGCAAGACCTTATGAAGAGAGTAAGTTTCAAGCGTTTAAACATTTAAGAAATTACTACTGGTACACGTATGGGGTATAAGAGCCGAGGTGGTTGGTTTTTTAATCATCCAAAGGTGTGTGAGTGTTGGGTGTGTGAAAGGGAGCAGATTAGCTTATGTCAGACGTGTCTGAGTATGACGAAAACTATAAATGGCTTGTGCGGGAAGTGCATAAGTATAAAAGAGAGTCCCAAGCCCAACGAAGAAAAAGAAAACAAAGAGAGTACAGGCTAGCCATCCTACGTACAATAGGCCAGTGGATAGCTGTAGCTGTTAATCTAATTATCTTGTGGAAGGTGATATTGTGAGAAAAAAATCTCTGTATGATTGGTTAAAATGGTTTACGAATAATGAAGCCAAAGCATCTAATGAAGTCCAGTTTGATGTTTTTTTCTTCATAGCTAATACTATTATTCTAATAGGTGGTGGTTACTGGTTATGGATAGAGCATAATGGGTCATTTATCTCTCTGTTAGCACTAGAGTACACTTGGGCATTAGATACACTACGGAACAATAGGACTTATATAAAATAAACACTTCACCGAAAGGTTCGTGTATAAAGTATGATTATATCTAAAGATAATAGACAAAGTATATCTCTAGTAGTAAAAGACCTGATGACCTCAGATAAGTTTGCCTGGGACACAGAGACTACAGAGGATATCTTTATAAAAGCCCAACTTAGGGGTATATCTTTTTACTTTCCTAATGGGAATAACTATTATGTAGCTACAGAGACAGATGATACCTTATTGAGTACACTTGCACCCTATTTTGAGTCAAGCACAGGGCTAAAGATCGGGCATGAGCTTAAGTATGACATACATATACTTGCTAATAAAGGTATACAAGTAAATGGAAAGATATTTGACACAAAGGTAGCTTTCTGGGCTTATGATGGGTCGGAGAGAGATTTAGGACTTAAACAGTTAACCCCCAAGTATTTAGGTTTTCAGATGAAGGAGTACAAGGAGGTAGATAACCAGAACTTAGAAGAGTTCGGGGCTTATGCTAAGGATGATGCAAAATATACGTACAAATTATACGAGTATATTTTCCCCAAACTACAGGAAGAAAACCTTGTAAAGTATTACGAACAGATAGAAATGCCTTTCCTGAGAACCTTACTAAAGATGGAGCGTAAGGGGATAAGGTTGGATATACCCAGGCTACAGGAACTAAAACAACAATATGAAACCGAGATGGGTAACTGTAAGGGCAGGTTTTTACTTGCTATGTTTAAGACACTAGAACCACAAAAGATAACTGTACCAGCCATAGAGAATGGGTTACCTGTCGAACGTACTGTTGATTTTAACTTTGACAGCAACCACCAGCTAGGTCATTTACTATTTAAAGTGAGAGATTATAGGGTTATAAATAAAACCGAGTCTGGTAAACCAAGCGTAGACGAGGGCACATTATCCACCTTAGTATCTGAGGGTAGACGAGAACTTAACCCCCTGTTGGAGTATAAGAAGTACAAAAAACTGCTGACAACCTATATAGATCCGTTTCTAACAGAGCACAATGTAAATGGACGTATATACCCATGGTATAAACAAACAGGCACGATGAACGGCCGTCTAAGTGGCAAGCAACCCAACCCCCAAAATATACCTATAAAAGACCCCAGAGGGCAAGAGGTTAGAAAATGTTTTATCCCTGACGATAATTGTGTATTTGTAGATGCTGACTATGGACAGCTAGAACTCCGAGTAGCTGCCTACTGGACTAAGGACTGGAGGCTTATAAAGGCATTTAAAGATGGGGTAGATGTTATAGATAGAGTTTGTGAAGAAGTATTGGGGATAAAGAAGGAGCAACAGACGAAAGAAATACGTACTGTAACAAAAGCTGTTGTATACGGGACACTCTATGGGGCTGGCCCCAGGAAGTTATCCATAGAGGCTGGGATAGACTATCAAGAAGCAAAAGAGTTTCTTATGAAATATTTTAAAGTTTATAGGGAGATGAAGAAGTACCAGCTAATTTATCCTGTAAATGTTAGAAAGAACAATGGGGTTTCAAAGACTATCTTAGGTCGCAGGAGATATTTTCCTATATCACAAGAGACAGAGGTAATGACTGGGTTTAACTTCTATTCCCTTTTAAAACCAAAACTTACTAAAGCTGTACCACCTGAAGTACTAAAAGAGTTAGAAGGTAAAGTACATGCATTCGAGCGTGAGGCTTTATCTCATAAGATACAGGGTACAGCTAGTGATCTGATGAAGCTAGCTATGCTGTATGCAGATAGAGAGGGCTTGGATGTACGTATACAGGTACATGACCAGATTGTAGTTAATTGTACAAAAGATTGTACAGATATGTACAAGAGTAAGGTAAGGCAGGTAATGGAAAAGTGCTACCCGAAGTTTGATATACCTCTGGTAGCTAATATAAAAGTTAAGACGTGCTGGGAAGAGTAGAGCAGGGATTAACCCATGCTCTTGTAAAAACTTGTTGGGAGGAATAAAATGAAAGACCATTCGAGTAGTTTCATAAGTTTAACTGATTGCTGTCTATATTACAAAGGTGCTATTATTAAGCGCGGAGGAACAATGAGCGAGATTTTAAAAGTAAACGGTCAGACGGTCTATTTCCAATCTAGCAAGGAAATGAGCGATATCCCGTCAAATTCCGTGCCATTTATCATCACAAGCCCACCCTATTGGCACCTCAAGAAATACGGCAATCGTAATGGTCAAATTGGGTCGACGGATTATGAAACATATCTAGACGAAATGGGCCGCGTATGGGATGACTGTTATCGTGTAGCTTCCGATGGCGGTATTTTCGTTTTGAACGTAAATTCTCGTAGAAATAATGGATCGTTTTGTCCCATCGCTTTTGACATATATAAACGTATGTCAGGTTGGAAGCTCTGGGACGTATTGATTTGGTATATACCGAACGCGCTTCCTCAATGTAATCACTATATGGAACGTCTTTTTGACAATAAGTTTGAATATTTACTCGTATTCCTAAAGGGATCGCCTGATAAATATAAATTTCATAAACCAAGAGTTCCACAAAAGTATCTTCACGCGGACCCGAGAAATCACAAAAAAAACAAGCGTGGACGGTGTATTGGGAATATTATACGAATCCCTGCCTACCGACCCCCAAATGTTAAGCAACTCGGATATCACGAAGCCGCGTTCCCGGAGGAATTAGTCGCGTTGATGCTCGAATCATTTACCGACCCGGGCGATACAGTTCTTGATCCATTCCTAGGTTCTGGCACTACTCTCAAAGTATGCCGAGTAATGAAACGTTCCGGTCTTGGTTACGAAATCAATGAAGGTTATCGGGAGTTAATAGATCGGCGGATAAACGAGACGTGGGAAATACCTGACTGGAAAAAATTAGACATACTTCATTCCTCGACCATGACTCCCGGCATGAATCAGTCGCGGAAAATTCACTTTCACAAAAAAGACACCGCGCTTGCCCTACTTTCCGGAGGGCAACTCTTCGAATAGAATAGTTCCTTCGCCAGCTGGCAATCTGTATTTCGCTGGCGTTGCCATTTCTTTCGCCACGACGTGGCCAAGATGGTCGAAGCGTCTAAGAAATTCGGTCTGTTTAGCGATAGTTGCTTCTGGCAATTCTAATTTTATCGTCATACCTACTTTGGCCGCACATATAATCACGCCCTTCCATAACGTCCTGAACTGACAAAATTCATCGCACTTTTCTAATACCCCGTTTAATCCCGCACTAGTTAAATTAAAACTTCGTTATGATACCAACAGGATTGTAGGCGAGCACTAGCTTGTCTATGTATACGCCTGGGCAGTTTTACCCTATTAATTATACTTATTACCATGACGAAGTAGTAGTTCAACAGCTAAACAAGTTGTATGAGAAAGTAAACTACCTTATAGATTACCTAGGCTTAGAATATCAGGATAAATGTACAGAACAACTACCTAAGTGGGTGAAGAAAAAGAAGCCTAGGAGGTTGACAAAGGATAAATAGTCAGGCATACTATAATAGGGGCTAAAAATATAAAAGGAGAACAAATGGTATACCAGAAGAAAGAGTATAAAAAGTCAGCAGCAACAGCAGTAGCAGATAGGAAACAGGCAGAGGTTCCTTTGTACTTTGACATTATCTCTGTAGGTAAAGTAAACAGGTCTGAGAAGCATGGTACTACGCAGAACGTGGAAGTTCCGGGGTTGGACAAGGGGCTTGTGTTACTTGGACAGGTAGAAATTCCTGTGGGTACTACTAAATTGGAGATTGTTCCTGGTAAGACAAAGACTGGGCATAGCATGACACCAGATGGGTCTACTATGTTTATCTACAAGGAAGCAAGTGTAGTTATAACTGGAGCTACAGCAGTTAATACAAATAAAGCTACCTTTACTCCCTCGGATGATTTACCAGACTTCTCTGTTCCGCAAAAGACTAATACAGAGAGCTTCTCCACAAATCAAGGTACTGTACAACTAGATACAGAACGGGAGGATTTACGTGCGAAAGCTGAGGAAGCGACTTTGGCAGATTTGCGTTCTGCCCTTGGGTTGGTCAAACAACTTGGCTTAAAAGATGTAACAGCAGAGGGCTTAGTTGCTTTATCCGATAGAGTGGGCAGGACTATTACAGCGATGACGATGGATGCAAAACGTGGTAGACGGTAAGTATATGTATGGAGAATCTACAAGATATAGATTTTCTAACATATAGTGAGCTACTAGAGTATAAGAATACAAATACTCCATTAGTCCCAGGGTTGTTGTACAGGGGGGATGGGGTCATACTAGCTGGTAAGGCAGAGGTTGGTAAGAGCTTGTTTAGCCTACAGCTATGTATGGCCCTCGCCACTGGGAAGATGTTCTTGGATAAGTATGCACCAATTAGCCCGTTAAAGGTGTGCTATATCCCCACAGAGGGAAGTTTAGGCACTGTAAAGGAGAGGGCAGTTCTTTTTGGTAATGCTTATAAGCTAAGTAGTCAGGACAGTAATTTTCGTATTCTAAAGTTTTTCAAGTACAAACTAAATACAATCAAGGGGTTTGACTATATAAATAAGTCTCTGGATAGTGCAGAGTTTAAACCAGACTTAATAATTATAGATACCCTGTATCTTAGTTGTCATGGTAGTTTGATAAAAGATGATGTAGCGACTGACTATTGCCAGTATCTAAACCTGTTAATAGACAAGTATAACTGTGCTGTAATACTTGTACACCACTATGGGAAAGACCAGCACAATGCTTTTGACGGAAGAGTAGAGAGGGAGGCTAAGGATGTTTTGGGTTCTAGTTGTTGGGCTAACTGGGCTACAAGTATTCTACGGATGGTTAAGCAGTACAATACTATTAAGCTTTCCGTTGGCAAGGATAGGAATAATAAGCTTTTTTCAGGTGATATACAGTTAAATCTTATCCAGAATGAGAAGTATATCTTTTATAAAAGGGTGAAAGAAGAAGATAATGCGAACAATAAGAGCTTGTAAACCATGCTGGATATTTACCATTGTGCTAGAGGATGATGGTAAACTGTATCAAGTTTGTAACCTATGTGATAAAAAGGAGCTAGTACGTGACTAAAAAATTAACTAAAGAGCAGCATAAATCACTAGGCACTATACGTGTTGTAGGGAAGTGGGAGATGTTAAAAAGAGATATTAAAATTTTATATAAACATCTATTTATAGATGGGGCACAGATGGATTTAGACTCTGGTACAGCTAAAGTATTTTTAAAAATGGGGTATATAAAGGAGACGGATTCAAACTATGATTTAACCCCCAAAGGTAGTGATGAGCTAATGAAAGCATTGGAGGTGTATAGTGCCCTATATCCCCGAAAAAGATAGAATACGTTTAAGTACAGTTCCCCTGTATGACCTACATAATACTATATCTAGTAAGGGAGAGTTAGTATATGTACTATATGTAATAGTATTTAGGTATATAAATAGGTTTAAAAAGTCTTTTCAAATCATCTCAGAAAGTATAGACTCCCTACATGATGCAGAGCGAGAGTTATCCAGGAGGGTGTTAAATGAGTATGAGGACTCTGCAATAGGGAGAAATGGTGATGTGTCTTAAATATAATTTATCACCTAGTTATTGTTATAAAGTTTTTAAGTGTCGCTGTAGTGTCTGCAAAGAGTGGAAACGAATTTGTGAGCTCCCAAGACGTGAAGCTTCTAAAAT
>ERZ1292637.1357-Hain-H14-01um-R3-1357-length-10501-cov-8_pt1 | contig 10501 bp, 10 predicted proteins | sample MGYA00564405_ERZ1292637 | MGnify/ENA primary metagenome ERZ1292637 (study PRJEB36523, sample SAMEA6512645) | groundwater metagenome | collected 2019-01-09 | study: AquaDiva: Metagenomics assemblies of 32 groundwater samples | reverse complement strand
CCGCACTTTTAGGTGGTATAGGGCAGCATCCCCGGGCGGGACCTGTTACGCGGGGAATCGGTTCTCTGGCTGGCTTTACGGGACAGGAGATGGCAAGGAGGCGGACAGACCCATTACAGAGAGCTTTAGCTGCTTCTCAGGCAGGTATTGAGGCCGCTAAGGGCATTACCGTGCCAGTTCCTGGGGTGCCTGAGCAGTTGCCAAGCTATCCAAACATCTCCCCTTCCTTTGCACGAGACCTAGAAACTGCTTATGGAGGAGAGGCGGGTAATGTCATTACGACCCCTGAAATTCCAGCCACTACTAGGGCACCGTCCACGTTCCCTGAGTTATTGGCGAACGCTAGGCCGGGGGGAGCAAGAGCAATCGCGGCAGCTCGATTGTCTGGTACGCCGGAGGATTTATTATTTACTAAGCCACCATCGCTCCAATTTCAATCTCCTGGCACTTACGCTATAGATCCAACCACGCAAAAGCCTATTTATCAACTGCCACCGATGCCAAGTCAGACAGAGCAATTTAGACAACTACAAGTCCAAGGTCAAGCCATGTTTCAAAATCTTGTGAGCGAAGGTATTCGGTTGGGTAAATATAAGAGTCGGCATGAGGCGGAAGTGGGCGTTGGGAATGAATACCCTCAACTTGTTCCTTTCTTGCCGATTGAAACACAAGGCAGAATGGGCAAGGAGCCGACCATTACAGAGTTTGACAAAAAGCGAGATGTAGTAGCGAGAGATCTTTTCAAGATTCCTTTTAGTCAAATAACCGATCCTAAACAGCAGGCCAAAGTAGATGCCGAAGTCAGTAAAAGATACAAAGAGACTCCTGCTATTACCATCGTAACTGCCGGTATGGGGGAGCGAGAAAGATTGCTTGGAGAGCGCTCGGCGGACCCATCAACTACTTATCTCGACCCACAAGGCAATGAAGTGCATCCTACCACGAACCAGGACACCAGAGGCTTAATCGCTCTTAAGGGACCGCCACAAAAAGCATTTCTAGCCAATAGAGTAGGCACAGTCCATATCGGCTTAGAATTAGATAGTTTAACAGCTATAGGCAACAGAATGGCGGCAAGCGGTACAAGGCCAAGCCAATGGCTAAAATTGCATCTCGCACAGATGATGAATGATCCTGATATAGTGGCATGGGAACAAACCCTGGGTCCTTTTAGTGCTACAGCTTTGGCTCAAATGGCCACTGAAGGTATGAGCGTTGGAGGTCGCGCTTGGAATACCTTAAAGATGATGAGGGAGGCTCTTCCTAACATTAAAGGGGATGATATGACAACTTCTTTAAGTAAATTGGATAAGCTTTCCGATAGACTTCTAAACGACGCCAAATTATCCGGTTTGCCTCAAAACCAAGCATTAGAATTAAAAGATAGAATTAAAGCACTGCGGGAAAGATTTGGAATAGGTCAATCTGGCGGTGTCCCATCAATCCCTGGCCGAGCGACTAGTGGTGGCGGTGCGCAAACATGGATAAGAGATCCGCAAACTGGACAACTGCGACCTCAATGAAAACCATATCCTTTGAAGGTAAAACCCACCAATTTCCTGATGATGCGAGTGATGACGAAATCCGTTCCGCATTGACTCAATTATCTCTGCCTTTGTTACCGATCCCAATGGAAGCGTTGCCTGCTATGGGCCAGCAATTCAGCCAAGCAGGAGAGAAACTAGGAAAGGCTTTAACTCTAAAGGGTATTGCTCCGCCTACTTTTAGAGGCAAGGGAATGTTAGAGGAACCAGCGACAAATCTGGTGGAAGGCTTATTGCAGGGAGTGAACGCGCCTTTTATTGGAGCTGGCAGGGCAGTTGGCACAATAGTTCAGGATATAGCACAACCTATTTTAAGAAAGATTCTTCCTTACGAAGAAGGGGCAACAGAATCAGCGGCCTATTTAGGGGCAGCCGCAGACGCAGCCGCACAGCTAGGAATACCCTTTTTTACTTCTAAGGCGATGCAAGCGGTAAAACCTCTTGTCAAAAATCGTTTTCCTTTACTTGCTCCAAGATTGGCAGAACTTGAAGTAAAAAAGGTCGGTCAAATTCAAGGGGCTTCTGAGACTGCCGCTCAGGACGTGCAAAATGCCCTGGCACTTAAGAAGGCAGGAGAACAGCAGGCCATTGGACAATTCGATGTAACTAGCCAAGGCGCTGCCCAGGACGTAAAAAACGCCCTGGCGCTCAAGAAAGCGGGGGAACAAGAAGCTTTAGGACAACTAGGCCAAGTTCAGGCAAAGGCCACTACAGCCGGAGAAATATTTCAAGCGGAACGACAGGCGGCGGAAGCGGAGGCACGAACAGCAGCACAACTCATTCAGCAAGAAACAAAAAAATCTGCTCAATTAGCTACGATAGGTCAGGCGGGGCAACGGGAAAAATTTGGTGACGTTGGCGCAGGTCGATTTTTAGAACAGCAATTCCCCAATGCTCCAACAGCGATGGAAGCAGGCGGTCAGTTTGCCCGCGTTATTTTCCCGCAACAGAAGGCTGCAACAGCAGAAAAGTTTACTGCCGCCTATAAGGATCTGTTCCAACGGGGCGATCAGGTCACTGTTAGTCCATCTAATACTGAGAAGGCAATCAACGGAATCTTAAAAGAAGGTGGCCCAGCAGCGCCAGCTTTGCCAACACAAGCTGAGTCTTTTGGAGGACGGCTTCTTGGCGAACTAGGCGGAGAAGGAGCGGTCGCAGAGGAAGGAGGAAAACTTGCCGCAGAAGTACGTCGAGCCATTGATAAAGGGAATCCACTAAAGACAGATGAACAAGTCTATCAACGCATTTTAGATAGACTTACGAATCCTCAAGGGACGGGTGGAGTACCAACGCGCATATCTACAGATTTATTGAAAGAGGCGCTAGAGGAGGGCATAGCAGGGGAACAGACTACGGGCAATTTTATGCGGTCCATTCTGCGTGTCAGGGCAGCGAAAAGGGCAGCGTACGACGCTGGCAAGTCGAACATAGCAAGGCAATTTGAAGTCATCGAAAAGGGACTACTTCAAGACATAAAAAGTGCTCCGCAGACGGGAGCCAAACTAAAAAGCGATTTCGATGTCCTTAGCGGAGCCTACAAGCGCGACTATGTTTCGTCTTATTCCTATGGTTCTCCGATGGCTAAGGCTCTCGAAAAATTCCCTGAAGATGTCCACCAGCTTGTGCCAGCTATTATCCGACCAGCAACCGATAGGCAAGCTGTAGCGGCTATCAAGTCAGCTTGGGGAGTGGTCAAAACTGCCGAAGAACGGGCTACCATAGCAGGATCATGGCTGCGGGGGCATATTGATACGATAGGCGAAAAAGGATTGGAGCTCGGTAAAGCATTGCCGAGAATATGGGACGCTCATCTGGATCCACGCAATGGAAACTATGTCTTAAGATCGGCTTTTGGGGATCGGTTTAAGCCTATGAACGACTTTATGCAATCCCTAAAACAAGCACGAGAATTGGACTTTGCTAACGCTGCCGAACAAGCGGTAACGAATCTTCTGAAAAATAGAAGTGGCAGTCTACAAGCTATAGAGGCGGCACAAAATGCCCGGCTCACGCCCTTTGAAAAAGCGGCTAAGGCAAGTGAAACGGCGGCAACAAGAGCAGGACTTAAAACACAGGCTGCATTGGGTCGATTACAAACTCAAACTGCCCAAGAAATCGGTGGCATCAATGCGGCGATAGATGTTCAGAGCAAGAATGTAGCTGATACACTACGTCAGTTACAGACGGAAACTGGCAAAGACATCAGCCAGATCAGTAAGGCACGGGATAAACTGGTTGGACAAATTCAAAAGGACTTTGAGGCATCCGTGGCACAAATTACGCCTCGCCAAATGACAGGAGAACGATTACAGAAACACGCCCTGTTTCATGGAGCATTGGGGTTAGCTGCGGCAGTAAGTGGAAGTCCGTGGGGTTTCAAATACATCGCTGGCGCTGGGATTATGTATATGAGCGCACCAACACTTGCTAAAATAGTGAATACTGTCAAAGGCGCAGAACTTCTTACAAGGGCCGTCAGGGCCACACCAGGAACCGTGCAAGCTATTGCTATAGGTAGTCAGATTGAAAGCTTGGCGAAAACCCTTGAAGGCGTCCCTGCCCTGCCACCTTCGCCATGATGAACAACGGAGAAATTGGTTGGTTCCAAAAAATAACAGCTAGCAGAAAACAACATGGAGATTGCCAACGGCCTTAAACAAAGGATCCCCGTCTATGTTGTCTCGATAGCATTGACGCTCGGGGTATCTTACCTCACCGCACAGGTCGCAATCACCGAGAAAATAGGCGACCGTCCTACCCGTCAGGAGATGAAAGAATCCAACAAGGAAACGACGGACGGAATACAGCGACAGTTGGACGACATCAAAAAGCAGACGGACAAGATAGAAAATAGGATCGAAAAAGTCGTTGACAAATTAGATAGGGTCTTGCAAAATAGGGGGAGGTAAGAATGGAACGATTCGCAAAGTTTGCTGACATACTAACCGACCTTCTGCGGCAAGCCGTTAGGCCGCTTGTCACTCTTGGCTTTTGCTACGCCTTCATTGTTCTAACCTTCATGAAGCTCGTCTCATCTGAGGTGTTTGTCGGCGTCGCTATGTTGGTGATAAAATACTGGTTTGACAGTCGGGACAATCCAAAAAACAATGGTGGTGGTGTGCCAGAGGTGAAGCCATAGAGCCCGCCGCCGCAATCCTGATTCTCGTTTTGTCCGCGCTGCCGATCTCCGAGGCCGGGGTGCCGACTGATGAGAATACTTGGCAATCTTGCTGCTCGCATCAGGACTGTCGGGCAATTCCTCTTCGTATCCTATCGCGTGGCAAGACCGATACTACCATTCAGCCGCTTGGCAGTGCGGCTGTTGCGGTGGAAAATGAGAAGGTTCATAAGAGCAAGATTCCTACGTCTTATGTCTGCCTCCAAAGCTGGCAAAGACCCATCGAAAGGGAAAACATAAGGTGCGTGTTCTTGGCGAAGGACTCCTATGTCAGAGCTAGAGGAGGCCAAGCGGACAAGCGATAGCAGGAGGAAAGAGATGATAGCCAAATTTCTAGACGGTTTAGCAGTAATCGGCGTATTTTTCGTGGTTTTGTTGATTATTCTCTATTTAACGGGCACGTTGGGCGGCTTGTTTATATTGTGGGCTTACGTTGCCTCGTTCGGTGGATGGAACTGATGTAAGGAGGTTTTATGAAGAAAGTCTTATGTGGGTCATTGCTGGTGCTGGTATTGGGCGCCGGTGGGTGTACGGGCCTGGAGGCTCTTTTGATTGGGTCTATGATGGGTGGCGCTGGCACGAGCTACGGGAAGCCGTGGCTGGATCGTTTGTTGGCGCCCCCTGTTCAAGAGGAAGTAAAGAAATAGGCAATAAGGATCGTTCTTTCGGACCATGCATTGCCTGTTTTTATGTCTCATTTGAGGTTGCAAATCAAGCAATGGGCGTTACTTCTTTTGCCCTTGGTGCTTTGGGGTTGCGTCCCTGTAGTCCCCCAGCCACCCCCGTCGCCTTTGCCTAGAGGCTTTATTTGTTGGCGCGATAAGGACCGTCCCGATCTGCTAATGATCTGTCAGTTTATCCCAGCGGACACAGCCCCTCAAAAGGCCGATAAATGAAACTTTCTTGGGTCGAAAGAACTGCCGATAATAAATGGTACTGGAAACAGGTCGATAAGATCGCCGCTGAACTACAGTCGGATGGTTGAACGGGCGTACCAGATTTTTTCTTGGCCGGGTGCCAAGAACACGACATCCATTATAGAACTCATCAGACCATCTTCGCCTCTCCTATCACCAAAGCCCAAGCCGACTACATCTTAAAGCGCCGTATTCAACAATGGTCCCTTTTTGGCGCTCTTTCGCCTATGGCATGGTGGCGATGGTGGGTGCTACGTCACCTTGTTAAACGGCCTTGGATAGAAGGCGGTAAGATCGAGATAGTTCCCGCGCAGCAAAACCCCCGCTAAAGGTCCGACCCCCGGACCCCCTAGATTTATTTTGGAAAATTCTTAGAAAGCCCTTGACAAACCTCTTTAGGTGGGTTACAAGGGAGCCATGACAAACAATCAAATCCTCCGTGCTCTACTGAAAAAGATGCGGAAGATAGAGTTGGCAGTGCTGCTAGGCACTAGCCAGCAGTCAATCGACAACTGGCTCTCTCGTCGTACAAAACCACAACCGTATTTCGAGAACCAACTGAGAAAACTCTATTTGGAGAGGTGTGAGCCATGAAAACAGAAAAACGATATTGCTACCGATGCGAGAAAGATCAAGATTTTCAAATTCTACAAGGAGTGGAAACCGCCGTGCTTTGGGGGTCCAGTCACGCCGTGCTTAGGGAGTCCAGTCACGCCGTGCTTTGGGGGTCCAGTCACGCCGTGCTTTGGGAGTCCAGTCACGCCGAGCTTAAGGGGTCCAGTCACGCCGTGCTTAGGGAGTCCAGTCACGCCGAGCTTAAGGGGTCCAGTGACGCCGTGGGATCAAAATATTCTTCTATCACTATTCATGGACAAAAAGTCCATGTCAAAGGCGGAGTCCAGATTAAAATTCCCGAAGTTTTTACGGCTAAAGAGTGGTGCGATTACTATGGCGTCGAAGTCAAAAAAGGTATCGCCACGCTTTTCAAGGCCGTCGATGATGACTATTCAACAAATAACGCAAGAGCAAAAGGGATTTTTTACACTCCTGGCTCTAAGCCTATAGCCCCTGATTGGGATGGAGGAAAAGCCGAGTGCGGCGGCGGGTTGCACTTTTCAGCACATCCTATGATGGCGTTAGACTTCAATCCCAAGGCAAAGAAATTCATTGCCTGCCCGATCCGGCTCAAAGACATTCACCCGTGCAAAAACGCGCAGTATCCGAGTAAGATCAAAACAAAATCGGTATGTGGAGCAGTGTGGGAGATAGATAGAAATGGGAAGCGGGTAATATGAAAACCCTTTGGCTCCTATTTCTCCTAACCGCTGGCAGCTTTGAAGGTCCCGTTGGTATCTATACGCTTGAAAGTGAGTGTAGGCGACAGGGGGAGGAACTAAAGCGACTTGTGGCCCGTCATTATGAGTGCAAGCCGGCAATGGATATTATATTGCCCTACTTCAAGGGCGAGTGCTTAGGGGATGGTGGAAACTTTTGTCCAAAGAAAAGAAAAGACAAGGAGGAAAAAGATGAAAAGGATAGTTGATCTTTATTTTCAATTCGGGGCCACGTCGCACAAACCGTCATGTCAGGTCGTAGACGTTGGTAGTGGCGAGGTTTTGGCCTTTGTTACTCGTGACAACTGGGAAGAGGCGGAAAAGGCCGCAATCAGGGAAACCCAAAAGCGCCTTGTCGTAGATCGGCCACCACCGCATAAAACCGTCGAGATCGAGGTTCCCGACCCGGATCCGGTGGAACTGACTGAGGATATGGTGGAGGAAAAGAAATGAGCCTTTATAACCTAGTTCACGGAGAAAACCCGATGGCGGTAATTTTGCTTGGGCTATTGGGATTAAAACGCGATGATGTCCCACGTTATCGTGATTGCTATTGGACCGGAGAACATATCGCCGTCCATACCCGTACCGGCGGAGGGAATCGAGAGGGTTACAAAGTCGGTAATTCGTTTCTCCAAGAACTTCCTACTTACGTGCGCGATCAGGATGACTACTTCGACAGCACTTATGCGACCTTTTATTTTGCAATACCAGATAAATTTGCATGGGTTATTCCTCAACTCCAAGCTGAGGATGCTACACCGGCGCAACGCTGGCAAGCCTTTTTTGACAAGATGAAAGAAGCGATTGACGAAAACGATCCTCAGATGGCAAGAGTAATGAGTGCGATGCGTCCATTGCTTGAGCAGATCCAAAAATTTATTGAGACACCGGAAAGGAAGTAACCTTTGGAGAAGCAGATCAAAGTTTGCGATAACCCCGGCTGCGCTAAGAGTGAGGAGAACGCAAACCACTGGTTCAAGCTCCTTATGTTATTGGGGGCTATTACAGTGAGTCGCGTTGGCGTAATCAGTCCTCCAGCTTTGCCCCATAGCAAGGAAGATTGGAAAGACGCTTGTGGCCGGAAATGTGCGGCTGAGATGGTCGCTAATTGGATGGGTGAAGGCGATCCGAAATGACAGATGAAGAAGTCGGTATGAGGCCTGTTTTTATTCGCCCCGTCGAAACGGCTAAGACTGTTACTCTCACCTCAACCGCAGCCGAGATCCGCTTCCCCTACGACCCTGGTCTAGTAGAGGCGGTGAAAGAGATCCCCGGTCAGAAGTGGGAAAAAGACCGCAGGGTATGGACTGTGCCGCTTACAACAGCCGCGCTTATCAAGCTCAAGGAGTTTTGTGAGGATTACGGCTTCAATGGCGACGTGGACAAAGTGGCCGACCTGGCCGGCAAGATGGAGGTCGTTGCCGCTGAGTCTATTGAGGCATCCAAGGCTACCGACGCCGACTTCGAAGTAGAAGGGCTTGGCGGAACACTCCGACCCTTCCAAAAGGCGGGGGTCAAGTACGCCGTGGAGAAGAAGCGGGTACTGTTTGGGGATGAAATGGGGCTTGGGAAGACAGTCGAAGCGTTGGCAACCCTTCAGGCGTTAACCGCATACCCAGCCCTCGTGATCTGTCCAGCTACGATCAAATTCAACTGGTACAACGAGACACGGAAGTGGCTTCCCGGTAAGACCATCCAGATACTCGGGACGGAAACGGTAGGTAAGGCGGACGCCAATGTAACAATCATCAACTATGACCAGCTCAAGCGGTATTGGGACTATCTTGTGCGACGGGAATTTAAGGCGCTGATCTGCGACGAAAGCCACCTTTGTAAGTCGGCGACTGCGGCCAGAACGCAATTCGTTGAAGAGATCGCAAACGGTTGCCTTTATGGCCGTAACGGCAAGAAGCTGGACCGGCGCAATAAGGAGCAACTTAGACAGCCCATAGACGTGCGGCTCTTACTGAGCGGAAGCCCTGTCCTTAACCGGCCAGAAGAACTTGTTCCTCAACTCCAAATTCTTGACCGATTAAAGGAGCACGGAGGTTGGTATGGCTTCATGCGCGACTATGCCGGGCTAACTCAGACCCGATGGGGCTTAGATACGAGCGGTCACAGCAATCTAAAGACCCTCAACGACAAGATTCGGGCGAGTTGTTACATCAGGCGCCTCAAGTCCGAGGTGCTTACGGAACTTCCTCCTAAGCAACGTACCGTGGTTCCTACTGAGCTCACCAATCGGGCAGAGTACGACAGGGCGGAAAGAAACCTAATTGCATGGCTTAGAGAAACCCAAGGGCAGGAGAAGGCCGACGCGGCAGCCAGGGCAGAACAGTTGGTGCGAATCGAGGCCCTCAAACAGTTGGCCGCACGAGGAAAGATGGCTGCAATCAAGGAATGGGTCGAGGACTTTCTTGATACCGGCGAGAAATTAGTTTTGTTTGGGTGGCATCAAAATATCGTCCTGGATCTGGCTCAAGCTTTTAAGTGCGACGCACTATACGGCGCGACACCCCCCGACAAGCGCCAAGGCATGGTGGATCGGTTTCAAGATGATCCTACGGTTAAACTCTTGGCCGCAAATATCCAGACGGGGGGGCTTGGGCTTACCCTTACTGCCGCAAGCAATGTCCTTTTCGCCGAATTAGGCTGGAACCCCGCAACGCACGATCAGGCTGGGGATCGCTGTCACCGCATAGGCCAGACCGACAGCGTGATGGAATGGTGGTTTATAGGCAGGAAAACGATCGATGAATCCATTCAAGAACTCATAGAAAAGAAGAGGGCCGTAGTGGACGCGGTAACCGATGGAGTGGAACAGGGTGAGGATGTGAGCGTACTGAACGAGCTGGTAGCGCGGCTGAGGGGGGATGAGTATTCAGACGGAGCCCGGATGGCTCAGGGTGGAGATCTGTTTGAGACAATTTTATGAAAATCGTACTCATTGACGGCGGCTCTTATTTTTATCGTGCCTTTCATGGCACACCCGAAGACCCCATTGCCGGAATGAGGGCCATGATTCTCTCGGCGCTGGACTCTCTTCAGCCGGACCGTGCCGTTGTTGCCCTGGATGCGGGACGAGAAACATTTCGCAACAAACTATTTCCCGCCTACAAAGCCAACCGGCCACCTTCGCCGGCAGGGTACTCGGAGGCCAAACGGGCAATGGAGGCAGCATTGGTCGAGATGGGCATCCAGGCTTATTCCCTCATCGGGTACGAGGCCGATGATATTATCGGCTCCCTGTGCGCAAAACTTGATCGGTCCACCCGTATTATACTCTCAAAGGACAAAGACCTGATGCAACTCGTCCGACCAGGCACGCCTCCCAATGAACAAGGGAGCGTGACTCTTTGGTATGATGGAAAATCAACAGGGCCAAGCGAGGTTTCGGAAAAGTTCGGTGTTTTACCGACGCGGCTTGTCGAGGTGATGGGCTTGGCTGGAGACGGCGCGGACGGGATCCCGGGAGTCGCAGGGATCGGACTAAAAACGGCTATCAACCTGATTCAGTATTTCCAA
>ERZ1292637.1356-Hain-H14-01um-R3-1356-length-10503-cov-4_pt1 | contig 10503 bp, 27 predicted proteins | sample MGYA00564405_ERZ1292637 | MGnify/ENA primary metagenome ERZ1292637 (study PRJEB36523, sample SAMEA6512645) | groundwater metagenome | collected 2019-01-09 | study: AquaDiva: Metagenomics assemblies of 32 groundwater samples | reverse complement strand
CAGCGAGCCCGGCGATGTCCAGCGCACCCACCAGGGTGTCTTCGGCCAAGCTAACGGCGCTGCCAAGCGCCCCCGCGAGGCCCTTGATAGCATCCTTCACGATGTTCCTCCTCTCATCCGGCCTCCGGGCCGAAGTATAGCATCCAGCACAAGGTGCGGCGCGCGATGCTATGATGGGGCGTGCCCGCGAGCCTCAAGACCTGCCGATGGTGTAAGAAGGGCGGTTTCGTGTGGTACAGAGCCAAGTCGGGCAGGTGGGTCCTAGCAGAGCCGAAGGCCGGAACGGTCGTGGCGGACCCGCACAAGGCTCACCTGTGCGACGTCCGCAAGACCGAGATGGCGCTGAGGAGGACCAGCCGAGGCTTTGTGGGTCGAAACGGTACGAGGAGCTACAAGCCCTCGCTCTACAGACTGAGGTAGCGAGGCTCGGAGAGGGGTGGCAACCCGCCGGAGTTGCGCACTTGGCCGGCGGCCCCACCCAAACCCGAAATAGAAGAATCCCGCACCCAGACAAGTGCATGCTTTGGGTTCTACGCCCTTGTCCTTCCCGGCTACGCGGTTTTGGTGGTACGGTTTATTTACCAGTAGCCAGAGGAAAAGCATAAGATCATTCGCTTGTGTTAGAGCGAATGATCGCGTGAGTTCGGTGGGGTGAAGCGAAGAGAGATGGAGCGTAAACATACCCCCTGACCTGCGGTTTTGTTCGGGGGAATGTTTCGGGTGGTTACACACTACTCTCTCACCCGTACTTACCGACATGGGTCCAGTGGGGGGTATGTCCGTTCCAGGGGAACGGGACACCCCCCCTGGACCTGGAGCACGGGGGCAGGGACCGGAGGGGGGTTCCAGTCCCACCAGATCATCACCTATACCTAACACCACACCGTAGGCATACCTAACAAGTAGCAGGAGCCCTCTCTCTGGCCGGCGGATTCACAATCGCACAAGCGCACTAGTCCCGAGATACGCATGAAGATACGTCATCCATCGTATGATATCGTGTTGACTTCCTCGCTACGTGGTGGTAGGTTCTGGTTGTCGGAGGGAGAGATGGTGGCGCGGGAGCGATGGTCAACGCGCATAGCGGGTGCAACCCCACCGGACAGCGCAACGTGCGACTACTACGGTACGGGTGGGTACTGCCAACACAGGGCCGTTTGGGACCTGGGCCGGCGTCTGCGCGTGGTCGGGCTACCCTACCCAGCTCGTTTCTCCTGCCCCGACCACGCTACTTGGATCGTGCCGTACCGTGCCCGCATAGCGCGGGCCGCTACAGAGGGGGCGTGATGGCGGTCAGAGAGTTGTCGAAGGGAGGATGGGATGAACAAGGAACCACGTTGGATGCTTACCACGGAGGATCGGCCCGATGTGGTTGTCGTGGGCTTCGCCCAGCACAGCTCGGACCTCGACCAGGACTACCGGGACTGGCTGGAGCTGTCTTCTCGCGGCCTCGTGGCCATCACCGAAGAGAACCGGTTCCTCGACCAGGCGGCCCGTGTCGAAGCTGTCGCCGGCCGGGTGCACCGCGCCCGTCGCCCTAGGCACTAGCCGCTTGCGGATGTTCACTCGCCGTCCTTGTGCTTGGTAAGCGCCTTCTCTAGGGCCGCGCGGGCAACATTGTGTAAGTCAGAGTATGGAAGTTTGCGCAGACCGATTGCCGGGTTCCACGTCAGTTCCGCAATCGTTCTCAGTGCCTCCAGCAGTCGGGCGTTCTTGTCCATGAGAGTCCCGACGTGCTCCGTCAGAACTTTGGTGATATCCCGTTCGCGGTCGAGGAGGGAGAGTATCTCCCCGCAGCGCCTCCTCATCTGCACTTCCCGATAGCCACCGCCACCCTGACCCGCTGAGCGGGGACAACCTCTCCGCTCTTTGGGTCCTGCCAGGGTATCTCTCTCTGTGTCTGCACATCGGCCTCAGCGACGGCGGCGTCTATCTCCATGTATTCCCACAGCGCCCGATGTGCGTTGATGGCGGCGTCCATAGGCTTCTCGGCTGCATTGATGTAGAGGCCAGCGGCGTACTCCAGTTCGCATCCGAGGCGCTGTTCGGCATCGGCCACGATCTCGGTAAGCATGGGCGCCCGTCCCTGCGCCACTGCTAGGGCCACATCCTCGGCCACCGCCTGGGCCTCCCGCTCAAGGGCGGTGGGCCGGTTGACCAGGAACCCGACACCCACCACCGCACACATCAGGATGATGACAAGTAAGGTGGGCCGTAGGCGGGAGGCGGGCTTGGGTTTCTCCACTTCTAGGATTCCGCCCAGGTCTTCCGTAGGCGAATACGGGTCGGGTTCGGTGCGCCTCCTGATCCGCATATCGGGCGTGAGGTCGTGGCCTGACGGGCAAGCGGGCGCACCCTCAAGGCAGTCCGCGCGGCAGTCCGGGCAAACGAGCAACGGACCTACTCCCTTTCCCCCTCCGGTGATTGTACCTCATCCACCGTGACGAATCCGATGTGTTGCCACTTACAGGATGCGGAGTAACAGACGTGGGGCTCCCCGCTGCCCGCCGAGCGCAGTTCGATGCGCCCGCAGGCACACACGTAGGCGGGGACGTATTCCTCGCTCACAGGCGGACCACCAGCCATATGCCGCCTCCTGCGGGTTCCAGATAGATCGCGGGCGCGGCCACCACTCCCTCGGGGATGGCCCGCTCGGCTTGGCTGAGGGCGCGGCGTGTCCAGTCAAGGCCAACGAACTTAGTGAAGGATGCGGGAACCTGCTTTCCCGCCTTCGACTCCATCTGTACCTCGACGGAGAACGTGCCAGACTGCTCCTCGTGGCTGGGGCTGAACGGCGCTGATCCGCCCAGCCGGCGGTAGCCCCTGGCTTGTGCTGCCCTCCCCTTCCTGCGATTGCGCCGCCCGCGGCAACTGGCGCAACTGCACCCGACAAGGTGGCCGTGCTTCGTGAGCTTCGTCCCGTATTCGGTGCAAAGCACATCGTCATCGCATGGGCAGGGACCGAGTGCCTGAGAGACAGGACTACTTGCGCTCATTCACCATTCGCCACCCATCCCCAGACAGACAGAACGAGTTGCTCTCCCTCAACGACTGTTGTCCGGGGACTGACCAGTCCCAGTCGCTCGGCAAGGCGGCGAAGGCCGTGGCCCCGGACCTGGTACTCATTCCGGAAGGGCCGAATCTCGATATGCTCCGAACCTGTCTTCTCGTTGAGGCCGGGCACGTCCCGTACCTGTCGACGCAGTTGCTCAACGGTGAGGCGCCGGATGGCGACCACGGATTGCTCAAGCATGGCCTTGGTCAGCCACGCCGAGGCCGCGAACTGTTTGAGTTGGAAAGTCTGCTTAGGCAACTATGAACCCCACCCCCCTGACCTCCTGTCCATTGATTCGATGATCGCCACGGCCACGGCGGCGACTTGCACGATCTCTACGCGGGCATCGTGCAGTGCCTCCGCAACTTCCTCGTCTTCTGCATACTGGGCCTCGTAGACATGGCGTGCGAACTCTCCGAACTCCTCCGCCAGGATGGTGTTCCACAGCAATAGCCCGTGGTCTTGCTGACCCCACATGGCGTCCTGACGCTTGCGTTCAGTCAGAATGTCTTGTATGGCACTCATGGCTTGGCCCTCGGTCAAACGAGCCTCCTCACGGTCTCTCCTTCGCCTTGGCGAGGCCGGCGCGGGCCAGCGCCTTCATGTCCTCTACCGTGTTCGAGGCATGGGTTAGCTGGTCACGACTGAACCGGCCCTCACCAAGAGCAATCCGCTCCAGCGCCCCCGTCAGTCGGGCGTTGCGGCCCTGACACCGCTCTAGGGCTGAAAACCAACGATGCTCAGATTCAGTGCCGCCATCGCCGTACGCTACCGCTAGTTCATCTGTCTTTTCTTGCAGACACTCCCGCTCACGGTCGAGGAGGGAGAGAAGGTACGCCACTTTGTCGGAGTGGACGAACGGGAACGGCGGACCGGGAACGCGCTCAGATACCTGACGACGAATCTCCCGCTCCCGCGCGTCCATCACGCCTCCTCCTCTGCTTCTAGGGCGGCGGCGACACGACTCACGATGAAATCTGCGGTGGGTCCGGCGCCGTACTTAGTCACCGCTTCGTCGGACAGGTTCTTCAGCACCTCTCCCAGTCGGGCGCTGCGCTCCCGCTCACGGTCGAGGAGGGAGATAGCGTCCTTGCAAGCCCGGCAGCGGCAATCCCGTATCTTCTGTTCCCCTTGGTCGGTCACCGCTATCCCGTCTCTCGGAACACTGGATAACGGGTCCGCGCATGAACACCACATACCCACCACGATGCCTTTGCCCACTCACGAATGCTCTTAGCCGGGTTGCGACACTCATGCCTATGCCAGAACCCGGGCGGCTCGGCGACCCATGCCTGGCATTGTGGTTGCTCCACGTTCGCATCCGCCTTCATCTGTTCCTCCGCCTCTCGAAGGGTGTCCCGCGTCATGCCTTCAGCCTTCGCAGTTGTCCCTCGCGCGCAGTCGAGTCCTCATCCCACTTCTTCTTGTTCTGCCTGTATCGCTCCCGTAGTTCGGGGTCCTCGCGGATACGCGCCTGGATGCTGTTCTCGTGTGGACGCATAGCGTTTCCCCATGCGCGGTTCATACTTGGTGCCCCGCGCGTTTTAGAATGCGCTTCGTGTCGCCATAGACGGACCCGGCCAACATCATGCACCCACAGCCGTAGTCGTAGTCCCAGAACGAAACCTTGCGGCGACGAAAGTGCCACCGCCAGCCGCCGCGTGCCACCCCCCCGTGGTCGCAGACAGCACGTAGGCCAATCGCCGCGCCTTTCAGTGCTTCGATGAGTTCGGCCTTCGTCGGCTTGCTCATCGTGTGTTCCTACACGCCGCCCGGAAGTAGGCCAGTCTGTTGTGGGGTGTGTATTTGCCGAGGTGGAGTGCGGCCAACACGTCGTAGACTCCATGGCCGCCGTGCCGCTGTGTCGCCCAGGCTATCTCTGCGTCCGTCAGTTCCACCCATCCACGCTTTCGCATGGTGCGGGCTAGGTGGGTGAGGATCGGCGGGGTCATTGGGCCTTCTCCTCTGCTTCTAGGGTAGGCGGGCGCTCTTTCAACGACTGTCGAAGCAGGTCGATGGCGAGACGCACGCCGGTGGGTTGTATCTCCTGGCCTCGTGCCCTCGCCCTGTCAGCCCGCATCACAATAACCTCTGCCGCCTCGATGAGCCGAAGCGGTGCCTGGTTCATGTACCCCACACCGCCCAGCCGATCACTAGGCCGATCGCGATTCCAACCCCATAGCTGTAGAGCAGGGGCCCAAGTCTCATCCCTCACCGTCCTTGTGCTTGGTAAACGCCTTCTCCTCTGCCTCTAAGGCGGCGTCGATCATCTCGACTATCCGGATGTGAGCAGGGCCGTCGTAGATGTAGTGCCGAGCCTCCCTCAGCGCCTCCAGCAGTTCGGCTTTCTGCTCCCGCTCTCGGTCGAGGAGGGAGAGAGCATCACACGTCTTACATGGGAACGGCGGGTCGCCGGGACGCAGAGGACTGATATGCCGATGGTCCCGTATCTCCTGCTCCCTAGCCGACATGAGCCCATGTCCGTCTGTTGAGAATGTCGCGCACGGTAGGCTCGGACACACCGTACTCACGGGCAAGGGCTACTTGTGTGATGCCCCCGACGCCGTAGCGCCAACGCATCGCTTGCACTTGTTCGGTCGTCAGCCGCGTCAGATGGTGGGCCTCCCCTTTAGCCGATGTCCGGGAGGGAACGTGGCGACCCCTCACTACGGCGTCGCGAATGTTCTGACTCTGCGTTCCGACATAGAGGTGAGCGGGATTCACGCACCGTCTGACATCGCAGTGGTGGTTGACTTGGAGGCCGTAGAGGATCGGGCCAACGAACAACTCGTATGCCATCCGATGAGCAGCCTTAGACCAGGCCCACCCATATCCTCTGCCGAAGCCTGGACCGATCCACAGCCAACAGGTCTCGGTCTTCCTCACTTGGCTAAGGAACCTCTCCTGCTCCTGCTGGTCGGTCACTAGGTTCCCCCGTCCCGGTCGCCGGGATGCTTCCAGACGTAGCAGCACGATGACGGGTCGGTAATCGAATGCCCCCGATGCCGCCACATTCGCCACCCCTGCCAAGTAAAGAGGGCGACGATAGCGATCCAGTAGAGGGCCATCACTCCTCCACCCTCGACGTAGCAGGGAAAATGCTTCGTGTTTCTTGATTCCGCTGGTCGGTTATGTCTTCAACTCCAGAACGATGCCAAACGTAATGGCAACAAGCAGGCCGCCGATGAGCATCCAGTAGAAAGCGACCGCCCATCCTGAATCACGCAGGGGGTCGATCTTCTTCTGTTTCTGCTGGTTGGTCATAACACCACCCATTTGTCGTAGGTGGATTCCCAAACAAAACGTTGCCCTTTCATGATTCGGTGTATGAACCGAACAACCGATTCTGGTTTTCCCCCATGGGCCGCCGTGTATGCCTGGGCGAGCGGCTGCATTCCCCCATATTCTCGCAGCAGCTCGTTGAGGCGTTCATGCAGGATTTCCGCCGGCTTGTTGGCAAGGATCGGCTGGTGCCCATGACGCTGACGCAGGGCTAGGTTGTAGAGCCGGTTAGCTTCGCGGCAAGGGATGCAACGCTCCTCGCCCCAGCGACCATGGCGTTGGTAGCCTTTCCGAGTGCCGCATGCTCCAGTCTCATGCCAGATCGCGGGCCAGGTGCCCGTGTGATTTGTCATAATGCCCGCCCGACGCGGGTGCTCGCATCCTCACGGGACGATCCCACTCCTGTTGCTGGGCGGTTCGCCGTGGAACCTTCCCCATATTCAGTTGTCCCGCGCCGGGCGGACTCTTCTCGAACTCTCCTCACGTTCTCGTGGCTCCTCTTGAGCAATTCCCGCCCGCCTTTCCACCGCAGGCCGCCCTCTCTCGGCCATTCGGTCCGCATCTTCCCTCGGCGTTCCTCTGGGCTGAGGGCAGCAAACAACCCGTCCTCCGGTCGAAGTCGGCAGGCGTACTCAAGGCACTGGATTCGCACCGGGCAAACCGCACATGCCCACCGGGCCACCTCATACCCGGCGCGATCAAAGAAAAGCTGGTCCGCGATGTATCCCCATAGCTCGGCTCGCTCCTTCTTGGTCAGTTTCTCGGGCAGGCGCACGTCGTACGCCGTCTCGTCCCTACATGCGGCTTGGGCCATCCATCCTTCGTATCCGTCGAAGATCACAGAACGCCCCTAGCGACGAGTCGGCGGATGCATTCCTCAAGGCCCGGGCTTAAGTGTTCTAGCCAGCAGTTGAATGCTTCGATGTTAGAGACTGCGAATGCGAAAGTTACGGCTAATAGGCCCGCAATCAGGATGCCAATAAACATGACGAGCATGATCCCGATGCCGGTGAAGGCATAGAAGAGATTGTCCCTCATTTCGTCCCTCATCTCCTCACCCCGTATCCATACTGGGCCATCCAGCCCTCATATCCGCCGAAGTTCATGCGGCGGCCCGCTTCTTGCGTATGCGAACGGGGTGGTTGAGGGGATATGGAGTCCACTCGTAGGCACACTCGTGAGCGTCCGCCGTTGCGAAACTCGCACCTTGCTCGCCGCATAGTAGACAGCACCAGCCCCTCACTTGGCTTTCACCCCGTATCCGCAGTTGTTGCAATCGAGCCAACCGCGCTCGTTGACTGGGGCGAAGTCCGTGCTACCGCACTTCTCGCATGTGCGGATGTTCTGAGGGGATGGGGCGGCGGGGACTCGGGTGTCCTCCGACTCAGGCTCACCCGACGCGCTCTCGATGTCGGCTGGCGCGGCTGTTCCTTGCGCCCCCGCCTTGGTCGCCACCGTCTCTGATACGGCAGCGGCCCCATCCACGATCGCACCGCGCGGTGCTGCCTCGAACAGTTGCGCGGTGTACGCAAGCGCCTCGTCCGCCTTGCCCGTGCCCTGGTAGAGGCGAGCAGCGGCGTGCGCGGCCTCATTCCAGATGATTTGTTCAGGCGTGCGGAAGTCTCCCTTAGATGCCTGGCGGGGGCCTGGGCCGCTTCCGGTTATGGTCCGGTCCTGACCCCCGCCAGTTCTAGGATAGTCCTTGAGCCGCCACTTCTGATTGCCAGCCTTGCTCTGGCCCGCGTCCTCCAATACGAGACCGGTTTCCTTGCCAACCAGGGCCTTGAGGTCGCCCAGCACCAGTTCGAGGTTCTGCGGTTTCACGTTCCTGAACCAGTAGGAACCATCCTTGAGGAAGCCCGAGATGACCTTGAGCGGGCCGTGTTGGCTGTCCCAGTCACCTACCTCATCGTGAATCCGGGCGATCGTTTGGGGGGTCACGCCCGCTCCTCCGGCATCTCGTCCCAGGTCCGGCCGTCGAGCTTCCGGCCGCCCGCTTTCGCTGTTCGCCCGCCCCACTGCTTGAAGAAGAACGGCACTCCAGCCACGGCGCTGTTCTCGCTCATGGTTCAAGCGCCAGTAGTCGCCTGGTGAGGTAGCGGTTCTGGCGATCCCGCGCAGCGTCCCACGCAGCGTCCCACGCAGCGTCTCCAGCGGCCCGCGCAGCGTCCCACGCAGCGTCCCACGCAGCGTCCCACGCAGCAGCCCACGCAGCAGCCCTCGCAGCCCTCGCGTCCCACGCAGCGTCTCCAGCGGCCGACGCAGCGGCCGACGCAGCGGCCCACTCAGAATCCGTAGCCTTCCCCTCCAGCCACCGCCGCTTCACCCGCAGGACTTCCCACGAACGCTGATCCGGCTCCCGACCGGCCTTTTGCTCAGCCCGCAGAGCGTTTGTGGCGAAATGAATGGCGGCCTCGTGGAGGACTCGGGTGGCGTCTCGGACCCACAACACTTTGCGCTCCGAAGCAACCCACTTGTCGGTATCCTCTACCACAGTCCCGCGCAGCTCCACCCGGCACACGATGGGGCCAGAGGCATAGCGCAAGGCGTCCAGCGGCTCCTTGCAGGCGTGGTAGCCCACCCTGCATATGACGGGCGTGGTACCCTTCGGCAGGCGATAGACTCGGCCTGCCCGCACCTTCTGGCCGTCGCGGAGGGTACGGGCCTCATTGACGAAGTGCCAGCCGGTGTGGGCCTTAGTCATTCACGCACCCCCATCTAGCAGATTCAACGAGCAGCACTCCATCGGGGTATCGCCTCCGTAGGCACACCACTTCCATTCCTTACCACCGAACCCCTTGCGGCATAGGCAATCGGGCGGCGTGCCGCTGTCCCATGCCTCGTTTAGCAGTTCGAGGCGAGCCATAGCCTTCTCTATCCAGGCGTCCGTCAGCGGGACTTCCAACCATCCGGGGAATGTGCCCGTCTTGTCCTTGGCCCGGCATACGAGGAGCAGTAGCCACTTCTCGGGTGGGAATGGCAGTTGCTTCGGTGTGACGGCGTGGATCAGGGCCATAGAAGCGAGCTGGTACATGTGCGTCTCGGATGGTCTGCCCGTCTGCGCGTACCACAGCGCGCCGGGCTCGACGGACTTCACCTCGATGCCGACCGAGGACGGCCGGTACCGCTCGCGCAGGTAGTCCCGCACCCCGCCCACCACATCGAGCGGAAGGTGCTTGGCTTTCCCGTTCAGGCTTCGCTCGAAGGTGTCGGTGGCGAGGATGTCCAGGTAGCCGGAGATGCGGCGTGCGCCGTCTACGAGGTGGTATTCCTCGGCGCGGTGCGATCCGGTGCCCACTGGCTCGGCGCAGGCTAGGCACGGCTCGCCGGGCACCGGCACGACGCGGCGGCCCTGGAGGTCGTACACCTCCTGTACCTCCCGGTGGTGTAGGTTGCCCGCCTCGAAGGCGCGGAGGGCCTGGAGGTCCGGGTGCTGGGTGCGTGGCACGCCCTTGGCCTCTAGCCATTGGCGGCGGGGGCAATAGCCGAGTGAGGACGGATGCCACAGCCACTTCGAGGGCTCGCGCTCGTTCAATGCGTACTTGGCTTCGCAGTAGGAATCGAAAATCTGGGCCTCTGTCATCAGAAAACCGCCACCACGACCCAAACGTCGAGATCAGCGCGCCACTCCTCGCAGCAGGTCATACCTTCCTCGCCTACTCCTAGCGCAGGCGACATTCGTCGTTGCCCGTGGCGAGGGGTCGAGTCTCTTGATTTCCCCGCGCAAGAACAGGGACCGGGAAACCACGGAGCCCACACCTTCCCGCACTTCGGGCATGTCCACCCAGACTTAGTAATCACCACCGCACCGCCAGCCCAAGTATCACGGCCACATACAAGAGATAGCCGAGAATGGCGAGTGCGAAGTAGCCGATTGCCGCCATCATGCTTCACCTGTGGCCTTGGCGATGGCTGCGTTGGCGAGCGCCTTCATATCCTCGATGGTGTTCGAGGCGTGGGTCAGTTGGTCACGACTGAACCGTCCTTCGCCTAGCGCAATCTTCTCCAGCGCCTCTAGCATCCGGGGAGCCGCAGCGATGAGGCGGTACTTAGCCTCGTCGTCTACATCGGCGTACTTGGGACTGATGACGATAGCCCGGCCGCGGGGGCCGATACTGACTCGGTTGATAGGCCAGGGGTCATCGTTAGTACCCCAACGACGAACT
>ERZ1292637.1354-Hain-H14-01um-R3-1354-length-10510-cov-9_pt1 | contig 10510 bp, 15 predicted proteins | sample MGYA00564405_ERZ1292637 | MGnify/ENA primary metagenome ERZ1292637 (study PRJEB36523, sample SAMEA6512645) | groundwater metagenome | collected 2019-01-09 | study: AquaDiva: Metagenomics assemblies of 32 groundwater samples | reverse complement strand
GCGCCCCGATTCCTGGCAAGACCTGGTCCAGGCTGTCAAAGGGATTCTTAGGCTGGTTTGCCCCGGCGCTTAGCTCCGCCAGCACCTTAGTCAGGTTTTCTTGCCGCCGGTCTTCACGGGTCTGGGCCTCTCGCCAGCGGTTGTCATCCCTTTCCCGTGCCAGCTCCTCGCGGTGCTCCTCCCTTTCCCGTGCCAGCTCCTCGTCCTTGCGTCGTACCGCCTCCATGTTTTGGAAGCGCAACTCGGTCTCCCGCCGCTGGTTTTCCAGGTGCGCCAGGAGAGAGGTGTCCCGGCTCCCAAAATCGGCCGGTTTCAGCAATTGCAAGAGAGCCTGCTGATTCGCGCCGGCGGCCCGTTGATTTTCACCAGACTCATGGATCAAGGCGACCACGACACTCTCGTCTTTCCGAGAGCCAGCCGGTCCTCCCGATTCGTTCTGGACCGCGCTGTATCTCTCTGCTGACCGCAAAGCCTCAGAAAAAGACATACCGCCGGGGTCGTCGGGTTCCACCATCACGACTTCGCCTTTCACCGGGATGAACCGGCGGGCGGGCGCCGGCGCAACGCCGGCGGTCTTGGCGCCACCAGTGGCGCTCAGCGCGCTGTACTGCTGCTCGACCTTCTCAGAGAGCGCCACTGGCACCTGGATGCCAGCCCAGGCGCACCAGTTGCGCCAGAGGCGTTTCTTTTGGGTGGGGATCATGTCAGAGCCCTGCAAGATGGCCTGCCACGCCTCCGCAGGGTTGAACATATCAGCGGTGAGCCAGCAGGAATGCGCGGCGGTGCTGGACACTTTCTCTGAGATGCCGAGATTCAGGGCGATGGAATAAAACTGGTCGCGGGGCTCATTCATTGTGCTTGGGTCAATAAGCTGGGGTTTCTTAACCTCATCAGACAATGGGGTTGGTTCCCGGGCAGAAACATCTTCAGTGGCTGGTGGGCTTACCCCCTCCCGTGGGCCATTCACCAAGAGGCCTCCAGCCTCTTCGTGCCACCAGCGCTTGTGTGCATCCATCCCATGGCCGATAACGAAGTTAATGTCGCCCGCGTCTAATCCAGGGTCTAGCTCGGCCAACCATTCGCGCGCCTCTTGCTTGCCGATGCTACCAAGCTCCTGGAGCTTCTTGCGCAGCTCCTGAGCGGCCCTTGGAACCGGTTTCACTTCTTGAGTCATCTTTATCGCCTCCGATAAGCTTTCTTTGGCGGGGTCTTTGGCGGAGTCGGGACGCCAAGAATCCCGCCATGTTTGGCGGAAATCCTAGCCCTTGGCGCCTTGGCGGACTAAGTTTCAGGCCCCATTGTATCACAGGCTCTTTCCGGCGATAATCTACCCACCATGGTCAAGCGAGTCACCGTTCAGGACGTCCAACCAGCGTCTGTCCACCAACCACAGGCCTTTGTTCTGGAAGAAGTAGCCTTCGGCGACTCCTTTTTAGCCTGGTGCTCTCGGCTCCCGTGGGAGGATTTGGTGCGCTTCGGCTCTGGCGCAACGGGGGCAGCGGTTGCTACGCGCCGGGCTCCAAAAGCCACACGGCCAGCTCCGGCCCGGTCCCCACCACCGCCAGTACAGCCACGAGTGCCGGCGCCAGCGGTCAAACCAGCCCCATCGTTGCAGGGGGGGCCCGGGTGCCAAGCCGCGGACGCCTGCCTGCTGGTCCACGGGTACTTGGTCAACCTCGCCGACGGGAAGAGCGGCTTCGGGGTCCTGCGAGTAGCCAAGACGCGGCTGGAGGAGGGCGCTGCTGGGGCTGCCCAGATGGGGCAGGCTCAATTGGCGCAGGAGATGCGTGCGGTGGCCCAGGAGCTGCCCCAGGTGACGACTCCCGAGGCGGCGTCGGCATTGGTGCCGAAACTGAAGGGTCTATCTGACCAGACGTGGGACTTGGGCCGGCGCTGCGGGGGGCACAACCTCAGCCCTGAGGCACTCGAACAAGCCCGGGCCCTGGCCAGGGACGTTAAGGAAGGGAAGCTGTCCATGGAAGAAGCGGTCAAGCAGGTGCGACAGGAGAAGTAGGAGAAAAGGAAATCGACATGGCACCATTTCAACCGAGTTACGAGGCCACGCAAGCATGGAGCGAGCGTAGTAAGCAGGCGCGTCAGAAAAAGGCGTTGGAGGCTATGGCAACAACATTTGTCACTTGTGAGCGACTTCTAGCTTTGCTGCGCGACGACGAGGATTTTCGCTGGGAGTTTGCGTCCAATGGCATCGACAGCGCTTATGTAAAGACACGGTTGGGGCTGAAGGGTAATCCTAGGTCCCCAGACGACCAAAAGAGAAAGCTTTCAGGAGATGAGCTTGAAGCATTGGCCAACACGCTAGAGCAGTTGGTGCAAGGTAAATGCACAACCGAGTCTGTCAAAAAAGGTCTTGGCAATAAAGCTGGTTAGGGGGAGAGCTGGATGAGTCCTCAAGCCAAGCAGACAATCATTATCGCAGGCATCGCCACTTTGACGGTTGTCGGGGTCCTGCTCGCGGTCTCCCTGGTGGGCCGCGCCGTCAGCCCAAGGGCTTTGGCGCCTCGCGCCGGCGTTCAGCGTGTGACCTGAGGCGGATAGCCTATATGCCTACCGCTAGCATCTCCTGCATCCACCCCGGATTGAAAGCGATACTGGTCCACGAAGCGGCCAGCCACATCGGCGACGCCCGTGAGCGCCGCATCTTCCTGGAGCTGGTCAACGCGTTGGCGGACTGTCAGGGAACGCTGCTTGGCCTGGCGCCGGGGACTGCCACAGGCCGGGTCAAGCGCGCCCCCTCCGCCTATAACCTACACATGAAAAAGTGCGCTTCCAGTAAGGCAAAGGGCGGCGAGGGCCGGGACTTCAAAGCCTGCGCGGTAGAGTGGAAAGCTAACAGGTGAGGAGTCAATACAATGCCATACGCTGTTGGTGCTGACCTCGCATACGAATTAAATGGCCTTATGACCCGAATTACTATAGTGTCGGTCTCAACGATTCCGGAATTCGATGAGGATGATCCCTACAACGCCAGATTCGGGTCTAGCTCTCGTACAAAATATATGTACCGAGCCCGTGTTGAGGACGGGCGGTATAAAGGCATGATTATCGACATAAACCCAAACCTCGAGGATGGACCCCGTATAATGCGTTTCGCAGAGTGGCAGCACAGGCTTTCCAGAGCTTTGCCGCCCAAGGCGCCACCAGCTTCGCCGCCCAAGGCGCCACCCCGTACACCGAACCAGCCAACGGTCCAGGACTGTGACGAGAAGTACAGCTACAAGGAAGTCAAGGCCATGGCCTCCCGTCACAACTTGCCCCGGCATCTGACACGCAAAGACCAGATGTGCGCTGAGCTGATTAAGCGTGGCGTCGCGCTCTAACATGAATTTTGAAGAAGATTCCTTTGTCCAGGTTGTTGCGCCAAACGGGGACTACCGCTATGGCTACATCCAAGGCGTAGAGGAAGCCGGCCTGCACCTTACGATCTGTATGCACGAGGAAGCGGAAAGCAAGCTCGCCTTTGAGGACGCCACTGGCCGCTGGAATGGACAGCCAGATGGAGCGCAGTATGGGCTCTCCAGCCAGGAGCTCCGTGTCCTTACACTGCTCAGCCAGGAAAGCAATACCGGGCAAATTGCGGAACAATTGCACCTGGCGCCCGGGACGGTCCGCTCGTACCTGAGGACGCTACGGATAAAACTGCGCGCGGATAATCGGACACAGCTGGTAATGGTCGCCAAAGCGATGGTCAAATCACTTGAGACCGAGGAAGGCGAAGCATGACTACTCCGCCAAAGGATGAACATCTGGCGACCGTCCGGCTCAGAGATGGGTCGACCGTGAAGTTTGTCCGGGCAGCAAAGGGCCTTCGTATCGAAGGCGCCGACGTGGAGGTCTCGCTGCCGAAGGCCACCGGCCAGCAGGCCTTCGACCTCTTTAGTCTTGTTGAATCTCTTGGGGAGTCGGTCGAGTTCCCTGAGGACGAGGAGGACTGGTCAACCACCGCCAGCTAAAGCAGGCGGCTTGCCCCTGGCCCCACCGGGGCCGGAGCATTCGGCAGGTTGACATCTACCCTACCCAGAACACGGATGTTCCGGGCAGCGAAAGTATCGGCGGGGCCGGCGAAGCCGCACCGAACACAGGAGAACCAGGCTTGAGACACACGATTGGCCTTATCCATCAGCCCGCAGGCGGGGCAAGTGCGGGAGGTGTTGCGAGGGTCCACCAGGACCACTGGGACCCCCTGGAGCCGTGCCTTGTATTGGATAAAGCTGCGGAGCTGGTTAAAGCTCCAGGAGTGGTGCTGGCGCCGTTGACCTTTCCTAACCCTGACCCTCTGGCGGATGCCCTGGAGGTCTTCCAGAGCCACCGCCCGATTCGTGCGTTCAGCCTTCAGCACCACCTGTTTGGAAATGCAGTGGTTAACGTCCCTGGCGAAGCGGGACTCCTTGCGCCGCCGCTTCTGGAGCAGCCGCCTTGCGGAGTGAGTGCCTTTGGACTGGAGCCTAGCCCTGAGCTTAGCGTGGCGCTTTCTGAGACCGTTGACCGTGCCGCCAGAGTAGGTCTCGCCATCGGAGTCGGCCAGAATATTGACGATGCCCAGGTCGCACCCCAGCACGTCCTGGGCCTCCAGCAGGGGCGGTTCCTCCACATCCACCACCACGTTGAGATAGAAAGTCTGGCCCCTCACCACCAGGTCGGTCTCGCCCTGGCGGAAAGCCATCAGCTCCCGCTGGCGTGGGCCGCAGGCGTAGGGGATGGTTTGGCGCCCCTTCATGGTCCAGATGGACACACGGTCATCCGGGAAGTAGCGGAGAATCCGGTCGTCGTAAGCGATAGAGCCGTGGGGCTGGAACGTGCGCTGGGTGTCTCGGTCCAGCTTGTAGGCGTCGGCGACCTTGGCGATGCACCGCACGGCAACCTGGGCGGTCAGGTCGAACTGCTCCCGGATGGGATAGTAGACCAGCTTGTGAAGCTTGAACTGGCCGAACGTCTGCTGTTCCCAGGCGGCCCCGCTGACAAAGTTGCAGGCAGCATTGGCACTTTCCAGAGTCTGGAGCAAGGCCCGATGCTGGTAGGGCGACGGCAGGAGTTTCAGGTTGACCACGAGCTTCATTCGTCAAGTATAGAGCACACGGCACAATTTAACAAGGAGGGATTGTCGCTTTCCTCTGCCGGCTGAAGCCGGCAGTCTCCAGCGACACGTTTTATGACAACCAATACTGACATCGAGAGGGACCCGCTGGAATCGGTCAAGGCCTGTCTCCTGATGGGAGACAGCGAAGCTCTACCTTGTCTGGAGGAGTTGATCAAGAACTGGCCGGAAGACGAGGCCTGCAAGCCGTCCCTGGTATTGCTAACGCAGACTGGTTGCCTTCCCTGCGAAGAAGAACACCAGATTCACGCTGCGGCCATCGCGGCTGGCATCATGGAGGTGGTGGACATCCACAGCCCGAGGGGTCGCGACATAGCGAAGAAGAACGATGTTTTGGGAACGCCGGCCATCTTGGTGCTCGATTGCACCGATAACAGTATCGAGGATGAGAAAATCACGATGCCAGTCGAGCCGGCTCCGGAAGCAAGCGTTTAGACGCTGAGCTTGACTGTGCGCCCTAGCCTCTGCCATATTTATCTATCGGGTCGTGACTCTGGCAATTTTCTTGAGGAGGTTTGACATGGGCAAGGGTAGGACACTTGGACACGCCATGAGGAGCAAGGTTTCTCCTCCCGGTGGGATGAGGTGGGTAGCTCCCGCGAATTCCCACGCCATCTGCGTCGGCGCAAAACTCTTTGGCCAGACCGGAGGCGGACGGTCTGGGGTGAGACAACGTTTCACCGCCGCCAGCAAAGCCTGCAAGTAGCCCAAGTCTAAGGAGATACCGGAGGCCCGGCACGTGCCGGGCCTCTCTTGTTTCTCTTATCGACCCTCGCGTTATGGGCTTTCGCGAAGCGCAGGAAGCGCTGCCTGAGCCGCTCTTTACGGTCTGCCAGTATCCAAATGTCGGCGACGCAAGAAAAGCAGACGCCGTCTTTGAACCGTGAGGCCTCCTGTTTACAACGGGGGCAGATGATCGGGTCGCCCCAGGCGCCCCTTCGCCAGATGGCTTCCCTGGTGGCGTCGGCTTCGAGTTCGGCCAGCCGTTCCCACAGAACCGCTAGCAGGCGGCCCCGAACGGCCCTTAAATCACCCTCGTCCATCCGTCACTCGCCTGACGGTGTAGGCTCGCACCGGATCGTCGAAGTTCTCCCAGCCGCCTGCGCCATATTTTTTGTAGCGGCGCGCGCTGGTGGCGATCAACGGCCCCAGCACTTGGATGCTCTGATGGCCGTACTGCGCCATCACCCGGCGGCCCAGGTCCAGGTCCTCGCGGCAATAGGCGGTTATGGGATTGCAGTTGGGGTCATACCCGTGGACCTGGTCAAACGCCTCACGCCACAGCGCCACGCACCTGGTGGTGTTCGTGGGGGGCCGGACGATCTGGGGGAGCCAGAGGGCCAGGTTCCAGAGCTCAGAATCGTAAATGCCCTCTCGGGGATGGACCAGCACCGCCCCGGCTTCCAGCCTGTCCACCGCTCGCTCCACGAACTGGTTCCCGAGGATTACGTCGGAGTCGGCGAAGACCAGGATATCGCCGGTGGCCTGAGCAGCGCCCAGGTTCCGGGCCATGGCGATGTTGCCTGCTGGCTCTCGGACCATGGTGGCCCCCCAGGCCCGGCAGATGGCCGCCGTGCGGTCCCCCGGCGGGGACGAGTCGGCGATAATTATCTCCGCCACCGGCTCGGTTTGGTTACGGGCCGAACGGAGGAGTTTGCCGATGTAGAGCTCCTCGTTGAAGGCCGGCGCAACCAGGCTGACCCGGTAGCGGGGCTCACGCCGGTATGGAGGCGCGCTCAGGCCCGACAGGCCGTTGTTCCTGGCGATCCTGGCGGTGGAATGGTAGACGCTGCCGGCAGCGAGCATGGCCAGGGCTATCGCTAAGTTGCTCATGAGTCCTCCTCGATGTAGTATAACCCCAGACCAAACCCCATAGGAGCGCCAAAATGCCCACCATGACCAGGCGCGGACCAGCAGGCTCAACGACGGCTAGAAAACCAATTCAGCCCAAAAAGAAGGGCGGCGCCGCCATAGGGGTGGTGGTTGTGGGGGGAGCTGCGGTTGGAGGGTTAATCTGGTGGTTTCTCTCCAGAAGGCGAGCGCCTGCGGGCCCGCCAACGCCACCGCCGGCGAACCCGGTCGTGGACGTTGGTGACGACCAGGCCGTGACCCTGGACGCTACATCCAATGCCGAAATCACCATCACGTTCAGCGTGGTGGCGGACAACCCGGTGAACCTAGCGTGGAGCCGCATCAGCGGCCCGGCCCCCGTTAACTTCAGCCCACTGAGCCCGAACGAGGAGCTGCTCGGGTTTCAGGAGCCAGGGACGTACCTGATCCGGCTCACAGCCACCGATACGACTGACAGCCGGGCTCAGGGCTTCGACGAGATGGTCGTGATTGTCAATGCAGCCCCACTGGGGGCCATCCTGACGATAGGGGAGCTCAAGCTAGATGGGTTCGCCATCTATACCCTGACCAGGAGTCAGGGCGACACTCTTATCTTCGGTTGGCCAGTTACAAACATTGGAGAGATACCCGGAGCAGCTTTCATACGCATCACTGAAGGGGGAGTTGAGGTAGGGGCCGGAGGAGCGTTCCCGATTGACCCGGGACAGACTGTCAATGTCGGCTTCACCCCGGTAGTAAGCCTCCCCGCCGGAGTCCATATCCTGGTGGCCCAGGTGATGGAGGGCCTGCCGCCCGATGGCGTTGCTGTCGGCTCCGCGCAAATCATCACCCTCACCGTGGTAAGCGTCCCGATGCTGGCCGCGGTCGGCGAGCCGACGATCAACGGCATCCTCGGCCCAACGAGCATCTCGGTAGTGTGCGATGCCGTTATACCCGTAACCTGGCCCGTCCAGAATACGGGAGGGGCTGCGGGGTTAGCACGGCTTAAGTCAACAGTAAGCCCGGCTGTCCAGGGTGGTCTCATTAAAACTGGCGGCCTCTTGACCATTCCAGGAAACACTACCACTACTTTATTTATGACCATTGGACAAACGTGTCTGAGCTTGTACTTCGACGAGAGCTTCACCGGCCAAGTACAAATCACGATGTCTGATGATCAAAATGTTATCCTAGGCCTCTGGACTTTCATTGTCTATGTCACGAAGCCTGTAGGTTAAGGGTGGTAGAGGGACTGGTAGAGGCGCTTTGAAAGCACCAGGAGCCTGAAAGCACTTGAATACTCGAAGCCACGAACTTGAGTACGTCCAAATATGGCAGTTCGACACCTGTGATTGTCTAGTGCATCAGGCGGGCGACCAGGACGCGCCCGACGGCCAACGAGTAATGCGCTACGTGACCTATGAACAGGCTATGCAGATTCACCGCTGGCACTTTGACGAACGGCCCGGATCTACTAATACGCAAACCTGGTGGCAGATGCCTGCTCGGGCAGCACGGCGGCGAGGAGACCCGCCGACTCCAGTAATAGCTCTGGTGCAACCCCGTCCCCGCCTGTGCCAGTGGCACGCCCATTTAGGCTTCACCCAGGAGATGTACCAGACCGTCAAGGGGCTGAACGACCGCAAGAGCGAGGCTTGCTGGCTGGCGTGGAAGATCGGCAACAACGTGAGCGACGAGGACCTACAGTGGGTCCTGCTGGGCGACGCAGAGACGCCTTGGCCTTACAAGGAGCCGGGTACTGGGCGCATCTTTATGAGCACCGAGCGAGAGCAGCGGATGCTGGGCCTGGTCACTGTGTTTCCACAAAATACAGTGTTCTGGAGCGTCAAGCAACCTGGGGATTTCGTCCATTTGCATTATCTACGCGAGTGGTTGGCCGAGGACACAGCGAATGCGATTCAGGCCACTTGTGACGCCCAGTGGGGCCCCGGCAAGGTCGTGGTGGCCTAGATGCCCACCTGGGAGTTTGCGGCAGGGATACCTACCGGGTTCGCGTTTTCCGGGACTTTTACAAGGTGGCTGCCGGTAGCCGGATATCTTACCGCCAACATAGACACTGAGACTCATGCCCAAGCGAAGGTGCAGACTAGCTACACCTGGACCAATCTTTACGCCATCTGCACCGCCTGGGGTACGAACGATCTGACACTCCGAAGCCGTGTTGGCGCTGTCGACGGGAACCTGCTCGTCACGGTCAATGGCACCGGGACATTTCAGGACACGGTCAACAGTGACAGCCTGGTCAGCGGTAACCTGATTAACTGGCAGTGGAGCAGGGTAACCGGCGGCAGCGCCACCCTCACCCTCATCGGGTCAACCCTTCAGGACGCCAGCACCAACACCACCTTCCAATGCTCAAATGATAACTCAGTAACTGCAGGCATACCGGACTCGGTGACGCGTTGGACTGGAATCTCAGGCCGATTGAGTAGTGGCGTTGGCGTGGGCATGGCCACGACGGAAACCGCCGTGCAGTACACCATCCGGCGCGCCACCACTTACTCCAATCTCAGAGTGTTTTTCAGGGTTAACGGGCTGAATGGAGCTACGCTTTGGCGAATGAGGGTAGACGTTGGCAACGGGGCGCAGTCGATTTCTATCGCGGCGGGGGGAACCGGGGCGTTTGAGGACACGACTAACACCGATGTAGTGGCGTCGGGCAGCGAGATAAACTACCAGATAGATACGACTGCCAGTACCCTCAGTGCATGTAATCCTGTGTTAGCCCAGGTGACGCATACCTCGACTGGACGGGAGATGGCAGCGGGGTCGGTGCTGCCATCGAGTATTACCGCTGATGCATATTATGGACCCGAGGGGGAGGTGGGTAGCGGCACGGCTACCGAGAGTCAAGTGCAGCTTGCCGCCCGTGCCGCCTTCACAGCGAAGAACTTGATGGTCAACGTGACGGCCCATGGTGCAGACGCGTCGGACATATTCTTCCGCAAGAACACGGCCAACACGCTGTTGACCGTCAACGTGCCGTCAAGCTCCACCGGCCTCTTCGAGGACACGACGAATCAGGTGAGCATCGCGGTGACCGACCTGTACAACTACTTCCGTGACGGGGCCGGCGAATCTATCTCGATAACAATCATTGGCATGGAGCAGGGGCCGGGCGACGCGATCTTCGACTTACCAGGGAACCGGCTAAATGTCTTGCTGAGGTTGTGACATGGCAGGCAGCTCGGGCTATCTCTACGTGGTCCGTCTCGTTCCCACGGCGATTACTGCGGCCAAGACCCTGATTCAGGTGGTCGGGGGCGCCGCGCCTTTCGATGTCGTGAAAGCCACGGTCAGCCAGGTCACTAAATCCACCTCGGAGATGCTGCGAATCCAACTGCTTCGCAAGACCGCGGTGGCGACGGTAACCGCTTTCACTCCACTCCTGACCAACCCGGCAGACCCGACCAGCCTGGCCATCGGAGGAACCTCGGCAACCGGCGTGAACGCCACCGCCGAAGGCACCAATGGCGATGTCCTGGAAGACGAGGTCTGGAACGTGCTGAACGGCACCTGGAGCTACCTCCCGATACCCGAAGGCCG
>ERZ1292637.1353-Hain-H14-01um-R3-1353-length-10513-cov-7_pt1 | contig 10513 bp, 11 predicted proteins | sample MGYA00564405_ERZ1292637 | MGnify/ENA primary metagenome ERZ1292637 (study PRJEB36523, sample SAMEA6512645) | groundwater metagenome | collected 2019-01-09 | study: AquaDiva: Metagenomics assemblies of 32 groundwater samples | reverse complement strand
GAAACTTCCTTAAGAAGATTCATCTGCTCATTTTGAAGATAAAAATTATAGTGGTGCAAGTTTTCCTACCTAACTTATATGTAACAGTTACATAAGCTGTTAGAAAAAATTTTAGAAAAAACTCCGACGAGTCAAATAAAAACGAGCTAATTTAGTTCTCAACTCCCCTCCGGAAAGTAGATATTCTTCTACATCTATTTTACTGGGTTTTTCTTCCGTATCAGGAAGATTAGATAAATAATTGAGAACGGCTTTATCAAAATCCATAGTATTTCTGGTGCCGTCTCTTTTCCAGACACGGTCTACTAACAGACCAAAACGAGCCATCTCACTTGACCTCCATCTGGTCAAGAAGAGAAACTTTATTCAAACAACGACAAGAACGAACCACAACTGGAAATGAATCTACTGATACAGTTTTACGTCCATAGATCGGAGAACCGCATTGAAGACACTGACTAACAATTTCAAACTGTTCTTGAACAGACTCATCAACTTTTCCATAAGTCAGTTTTTTATCGTTAGGTTTTTCATAGTCTGGAAGATTAGGAAAAGCCTTGTTCAACTGTTTCACACCATCAAAAACACTTTTATTATTCATACAAAACTCCATTACTAAAACCATCGCATTATAACAAGGTCTTTCGTTTTGTGTCAATAGACTCTAGATGATAAATTCTTTTCCACAGCGTTTGCATCGTAGAGGAACAAAATGAGCAGGTAAACCTAATTCACTATCGTCATAATCATGGTAATCAACTAATCCCTTATTTTTAGACATTTGACAAACTATTTTATTGCTCAGATGAAAATAAGCCAAAAACCACAGACAAAGTATTTTCATGAAATCACCACAAAATAAATTGACTATTAATCGTCAACTGTTCCAGTGATTGATTTTGCTGTTGTTGAAGATCCAGTTATAATTATAGTTTCCCTGACAACAGGTGGACCAGAACCTGGTCCCTGACCTGGATCTTCTGGTGAAATCCAATCTGGAAGAAGAACAAATCCTCCCTCCAACATAGTACCTTGAAAATCAATTATCATGATATTATCCTGCTTGACCACTTGACCGTTGTAAAATAATACCCATAGGAACTGGGTCAGCTGATCCACCAGAAATACCGACAGCCGTAAAATGAAGTCGAACAGTATTTGCTAATAAATCTCCACTCGTAAGGGCCTGTAAATTCCAATGACCTAGTCCTATTTCCGTAAAAGCACCTGATTGCAAAGCTCCAAAAGAACCTCCATCCCGACTAATCTGCCCGCTGATAACACCACTAGTAAATGGTGTAACATGGTCAGCGGACGAACGGAAATAAATAGGGAAATTAAGGATTTGTTGACCGCGATAAAGACGAAGTGGGAGAAACTGACCTACGAGACCGCTAGTAGCCACATCGGATAGAGGAACGACTGTAGATCCTCCCCAATTAATGTCTCCTACAGCTACGGTAGTATCAGTCTCAGCTGCTGTTCCTCCTAATTGTTGTTTCACCGTTACTGAATATATTCCAGCTGCAATTGTCGATGGAAAGGTTCCTGTATAATAATTAGAAGCAGTGCCCTGTTCTGTCATGGCCGTTGTGTATGTAGACCAGTTCGCCGTGGCGAATGCCGCAAAAGCTGTACCGTTCCATATTTGACCTACAGAATTTCGTACAACGAAGTATAAAGTTCGGCCTGACCCTGGCCCACTTGCCTGTACCTCAGACGCCATGTCTTACCCCTTCTTTAACTATTCTTATCTACAGCAAACTTTCTTCCATGATATTCATTTATTGGAATAGTTACTTCTTTATCGTGATAACCTTTCTCCACTCGCTGAATAAAAAGTCGATCATGCCAGGAACTGAGATGTTCAAAAACAACCTTGTCTATTTCCTTAACAGTTTTACGTCTACAAGTCCATCCGCATAGACAATGAACTGTACCATCACTATCGTTCCAAGCTAGTCTCATATTATTTTAACAGGACTTCCGCAATATTGGCAAGGTTCTTCCAGATGAGGCCAAAAAGCCGGTCTATAACAATAATCGTTACAGCAACGACCTACTGGAGAACCAGCATCTGACCACTTCCTAAATTCTTCAATTGAACTGAAACCAAGATGTTTACTTACATATTCTTCCGAAACAATAGTTCCTTCCATATCCATAATCTTATCGCTCATTACCTCTCCCCTGCGGCAAATAAATCTTCTTTTATAAAACGCCAGCCTGCTTGCTCGGCTGCTTCATTGTCTCTACTTTCACAAATTAATCCTAGACTATTCCTTTCACCAAAAATGTTCCCTACCATGATATACTCTTCCGCTTTTACATACTGCTTAAAATGCCCCAACCACCAAGTTTTATCTCCTACAACTACGCCACCTTGATTAAAAACAGCAGAACAATTAACAAAAGAAACAATATGATGCCAACCTAAAACTACTTGACAAAATAAACCCCAATTACCACACAGACCTACTATATGACATTCATTCCTTAAATCCATCATTGATTGTAAAGTGACAGGTCCACCAGAAATCTCAAGGGTATGGTCCACATCAAAAGCATAGCATTTCATAGAATAAATCCTACTTATTAAACAATTCCATTCTTCATCACCTGGTGAACAGTCCATAAACCAAGACGATCTTCCTCCAATATATCTACATAAGCTAGTTCAGATTCTTCTTTCAAACTAATTACTTCCTCCCAAGCTATTCTAGCTTCCTTAAAAAGATTGTCATCGTAATCAGAAAATATCTCATTTACTCCATGCCAATATTGCAATTGATAAGATTGATGTTTGATCTTGTCAGATAGATCGTTCATCCCTTTTACAGCTAAAGCTAATTTACGAGTAGACTCCAAATAAATGCCAATTTTTTCTAGACTATTCATAAAAATCCTTAGATACTAATACTGTCCCAACTGTCCACTAATCAGACCACTAGTAATGTTCATATCGGGCATTACATAAATACCCCCACTAACTGCTAGACCAATTCTCTGTACCAAAATCCCTGAAAGACCAGATCCAAAAGCACATCCACCTGGACCAGCTCCCGAAGAAGCTCCTTCCATGAAACCTGACTGGTTCACAATTAGCCCACCACTGCCTGTGTATAACCACCTCTGGGCAAATCCACTAGCAATTACTCCCGAAGCAGCAGCAGTAACTATTCCCCAACGAATCATTTGTGTAACAGCACCACTAAGTACCGTATCTGCTACCACTCCTATAGCTGGCAAACGTAAACCAGAAGCCCACGAAGCAGGAATAACTACATTTGCGTAACCAGAAGCAAGACAGACAGCAATAATCCCAGATACCGCTTGACCTGTTGTTACCGGTTCCATGATCGTTCCACTATTAAAATGGAAACGACCTATCTGTCCAGAAGCTATAGCCCCGCTTTGAATAGAACCAGAACCTAAATCACTGGGACCTATAGTTCCAGAAGCAATAGTAAAAGCTGCTCCACCAAGAGAGCCTATTACTGCTCCAGAGGACACATGACCAGAATTGATCGCTCCGGAAGCATGATGGAATCGTGAGAGTATCCCAGAAGCAAGAGATCCAGAAACTACAGCAGCATTACCCACATCACCACTGAGAATCGCTCCCGATGACATATGAGGAGAAGCTATCATTCCAGAAGCAAGAGAACCACTAGTAACCGCTGCGTTTCCTACATGACCTGAATTGATCAGACCACTACTCAAATGGAATTGGCAGATAGCTCCAGAACCGACATTTCCACTAGCTATCGCATTATCATCAACATGACCAGAACGAACTGTACCCGAATTGAGATGAGCCCAGGTTATCTGTCCACTGGCAATATTTCCACTAGTAACAGCATTGTTAGCAACATGACCAGACCGAACAGCTCCTGAAGCAAAGTGACTCTGACCAACCTGTCCTGAAGCTATTAAACCACTAATAATCGCTCCAGAGCCTATATCATTAGTAGTTATTGTTCCGGACGCTATAGTACGACCGGCTCCAGCAGCTCCGATCACAGAACCTGAGCCAAGATGACCAGAGCCTATAATACCACTTGCTAGATCAAAAGTACCTACCGTTCCACTAGCAATAGAACGCCCAGCTCCACCTGCTCCAATAACCGATCCAGATCCAACATGACCACTGAGAACAGCTCCACTAGCCAGAGTATGACCGATTTGACCGGAACCTATAGCTCCACTAAGAATTCCTCCACTAGCTATATGAAGAGAGAAAATCTGCCCTGAAGCAATAGAACCACTGACAACGGCATTGTTTCCAATTAACCCAGAAGTCACTTGACCACTGGTGATACTAACGGAAAGACTGGCAATAAAACCAGAAGCCATCAACCCAGAAGTTAACGAACCTGAAGCATGATGGAAAGTACCAATGACCCCAGAAGCTACAGAACCAGAAACTACAGAACCAGAAGCAAGATCGTTAGGACCTATAGTCCCAGAAGCTATGTTGAAGGCTCCACCACCGAGAGAACCTAAGACAGAACCAGAAGCAACATGACCTGAGTTGACAGCACCGGAAGCGAGAACAAATCGACTTATAGTTCCCGAAGCTATTTGACCGCTCAGAATAGCATTGAAACCAAGTCCCATTGTAATGCTATCGACTTCAGCAACAATAGCACCACTGTTCTTTACCACTCCCAATGTCTGGATAATATCCCCAGAAGCGAAACCTCCACTGTTGAAAGATCCAGAAGCTGTCACTACATGACCGGAACGTCCTACATAAACTGGCTGACCTAGATAACCAGAATAGTCACCACTAGCTGTAATAAGAAATTGTAGAACGCCAGCAGTATAGACGCCAACTTGAATACCTGAAAGAGCGTCATCAAGAACAATGCCAATTGCAGGCATTGTCCCTGAAACACTTGCCTTAGCAATCCGAACAGTTCCGCTTTGAGATATAGAAACTGCTCTACCACCAGAGATAATTTCTTCTGAAAGAACAGTCCAGTTAGTTCCACTGAAGAATGGACCCTGGAATAGAGAGCGAGTTGCTGTTGTTCCACTACCAAGATGATAAGTCTGTAACTGACCGGAAGCTACATTACCAGAAGATACAGAACCACTAGCTAAATCGTTAGGACCAATGGTTCCACTTGCTATTGTGAAAGCGCCACCACCAAGGGAACCTAGAACAGAACCGGAACCAATATGCCCTGATTGTACAACCCCAGAAGCCAGGTGCATCGCACTGATGACACCACTAGCAATAGTACCAGAACGTACACCAGCATTAGCTATATGACCAAAGCCTATTTGACCTGAGCCTATGGAACCGGAAATTATCCAACCAGAGATCAGACCTCCGCTGAGAGCTACTCCACTTTGCAAATGGAATAAACCAATTTGTCCAGAAGCAACAGCTCCACTAAGAATGGAACCACTACCCATTTCATTTGGGCCAATGGTTCCACTAGCTATAGTCCGTGCTCCAGCTCCTAAAGAACCTATCACCGCTCCAGAAGCCACATGACCACTATTGACGGCTCCTGAGCCTAACTGGAAGCGTTGTACGGTCCCACTAGCAGTTCCTACGGTTACTCCACTAACCAAGGGAGTTTGTATTTTTACTAAAACAGCTCCACTGTTTACCGGGAAACCTATTGGCTGAATCATATCAGTAACAGCAAATCCACCACTATTCCAGGAACCGCTAGCTGTTACTAATTGACCACTTTGACCTACATATAGAGGTAAACCAAGAGAACCACTGAAATCAAGCATTCCCGAAGAAGCTTGGTGCATACCTTCTGTGTAAACATTTACCTGAATACCACTAGCTACATTCTCAAAAACAACGCCGATGGCTGGTATTTGACCGCTCAAACCAGCTTTAGCAATACGGATATAACCGCTCTGACTTAACTGAACGGCACGAACACCTGAGATATTCTCTTCTGTTACCGCTGTCCAGGAAGTCCCACTAAGAAAAGCTCCCATGAACAGAGAACGAGTAGCTGTTGCTCCACTGCTTAAATGCTGAGTATGCAGTTGACCAGAAGCAACAGAACCAGAAACAACTGCATTATTAGCTATATGCCCACTACCGATAACACCAGAAGCATGATGATGAAACCCAATCTGACCAGAAGCTACAGAGCCACTGACAACCGCGTTATTTCCTAAATGACCACTAAGAATAGCTCCAGAAGCCAAATGACCTTGTCCGATAATTCCAGAACCTATACCACCGCTGAGAATTCCTCCACTAGCAATGTGAAGAGTAAAAACTTGTCCAGAGGCAATAGTTCCAGAAACAACAGCAGCATTTCCCAGATGACCACTAAGAACAGAACCACTAGCAAGATGAGCTTGACCAACTTGCCCCGAACCAAAAGCCCCAGAAAGCAAACCACCAGAAGCCACATGCAAAGTAGTGACCTGTCCACTCGCTATACTCCCACTAACAACTGAATTATTTCCTAAATGACCACTGGAAACTGAGCCAGAAGCATGGTGCATCTGACCAATCTGACCACTACCTACCGCTCCTGAAAGTAAACCACCAGAAGCAATATGAAGGGTAAATATCTGGCCACTGGCAATGCTTCCGCTCACCACGGAAGCATTGACCAGGTGACCGCTCTGTACCGACCCCGAAGCCAAATGAGGCCAACTTATACTCCCTGAAGCATAGGAGCCGCTGACAACCGCATTGTTCCCTACATAACCACTTTGTACGGCACCGGAAGTAAGAGTGACTGTTCCAGAAGCAAGATGATTAGCACTTATCTGTCCAGAGCCGAATGCCCCTGAAAGTAAACCACCACTAGCTATATGAAAAGTAAATATTTGACCAGAAGCTATAGAACCAGAGACAATAGAAGCATTTCCTGCATGACCAGATAATAAAGCTCCTGAAGCAAAAAGAACGTGACCAATCTGACCAGAGCCAAAAGCTCCTGATCCTAGACCACCAGAAGCAATATGGATAGGTCCAATAATACCAGAAGTTACCGTCCCTGAATTAACTGAGTTATTAGCTAGATGACCACTAAGAACTCCCCCGGAAGCGATATGAGGGCCTAGCTGCCCAGACCCTATTGCTCCGCTCAGGAGGCCTCCAGAAGCGACGTGGACAGTCCCCATAGACCCAGAGGCCAAGGAGCCACTGACGACGGCTGCATTAGCTATATGACCGCTGCCTATGACCCCACTTGCGTGATGATAGAAACCTAATTGACCAGAAGCGATAGAACCAGAAACTACAGCATTATTTCCGACATAACCACTTTGAACTGCACCAGATGTTAGAACAACCGTACCGGAAGCAAAATGATTACCACCGATTTGACCTGAACCAATTGCTCCACTAAGTAAACCACCACTAGCGATGTGCAATGTAAAAATTTGACCGCTAGCTATAGAACCACTAACAACGGAAGCATTAACCAAATGACCTGATTGAACACTACCAGAAGCCAGATGAGGCCAGCCAACTTGCCCTGATGATATATTACCACTCAGAACAACATTATTTGCTAAGACACCACTTTGCAAAGAACCGGAAGAATTACCAACCAAACCAGAAGCTAAATGATTAGCCCCTATCTGTCCTGAACCAAAAGCTCCGCTGAGTAGTCCTCCACTAGCGATGTGTAAAGTAAATATCTGTCCTGAAGCTACTGATCCAGAAAGTACAGCAGTATTAGCTATATGTCCACTGGAGACAGAGCCAGAAGCGTGGTGCATCTGGCCTATTTGACCGGAACCAATAGCACCACTAAGAATACCTCCACTAGCTATATGAAAAGTATAAAGTTGACCAGATGCTATATAACCGGAAGTGATCGCATTGGTCGCAATCATCCCTGATTGGATGGAACCAGAAGCAACATGATATCCACCGATTTGACCAGAAGCAATATCCCCAGAAAGGATTGCTCCTGAACCAAATGCCGGATGGACCACGGAACCAGAGGCCAGAGAGCCTGACACAACAGCCTGATTGCCGATATGTCCGCTCTGAATTTGTCCGGAATTTATAGAAACGTTTTGGAGCATAGCACTATCCAAGTATACATAAAATAACATTTTAGTAAGCTAATAATTATTATTTCAATCACTTCCAGGTTTTTCCTTCCAAAACATCATTTCATCTTAAGTTTACTAAATACAAACCAACCTTTACAAAGTAATACATCCACCGTAACGTTTACTTGCTTCCTCAAGACTACGCAACGTTCCAGGAACATAATCCTGACCTAAAACACAATAGTACCCACAACCTCCAATTGCCACATAACTACCGTCTGCTAATTTACTTTCAAAACAACGATGAGGAAATCCTAAAACCAAATCGTGTTTCGTTTCTGGAATGTCATCTTGTCCTAGAACACTAACATGCCCACACGCTACAAATTCTCCATTAGTTCTACTTATTTTTTCTTTACTTTCAAAACAAAAAGGTTGCAAGCCTAAGCCTACTGCTGCTTTTATTTTTGGTAAATCTTTTTCCAAATAAGCCAATTCCATTTTCTTGCATTCAATTAATAATTCCTGAAAAAGAACCCTCACCTTCCCAGACAAACTACCATCGACAGATCCCATCATACATAAATCTATCAGAGTGTGTATCTGACTATCGTTAAGCATAAAACCAACATCCTTTCAAGGAGCACTAGACCATTCCACTCGAAAAACCTCTTCGACCGCATCATTATCACTAACTGCTTCCGCTGTTGTTTTCAAAGTTAATTGAGTTGTATTATCTTCCGCTCCAGCAACATAATCGACATAAGAAGCTAGAGTAGCATTACTTGTGTTCAAATAAACCACACACTTTTGCGTAGCAGCTCCTGTACGAACAATTCTCCCTCGCAACACCCAATCAATAGCCGCCGATATAGGAATCCCAGAAGCTCCTGTATCAAATAATGTAGTAGCTCCTAATTTGACTCTAAGTCTCTTCGCGTTGACATTATTAGCAATCGTCCCGTAGGCTTCAAAATAAATAGAGTCTCCCGAATTGGCTAAAGTACTTGCTGGGATGTTATATGTGTGAAGATCATCTTCTCCTATTCCAACATTTCCTAGTGAGTTAGTTTGACTATTGATTGTTCCACCGACTTTGACTGTTGGAGTACCTAAACCAGCTCTTGGTCCAAAACCACCACTAGCTAGATGAAGACTTCCTATCTGACCAGAACCAAAACCACCTGAAAGTAAACCTCCAGAAGCAATATGAAAAGTACCTATTTGACCACTAGCTATTCTCCCACTGACAATTGCTCCTGAACCAATATCGAAACTACCTACAGTGCCTGAAGCTATATTAAAAGCTCCTCCACCTGCCTGACCTAAGACAGCTCCGGAAGAGATATGACCTGAATTAATAGAACCTGAACTAAAATCATTAGAACCTATACTTCCACTAGCAATATTAGAACCACCATAAGCTGGGGACGCTCCATAAACTGCTCCAATACTAATATCAAAAGAACCTATAGACCCACTAGCTATAGTGAAAGCTCCACCACCAGCCTGCCCTAGAATCGCACCAGATGCGATATGACCGCTGTTGATAGCTCCTGACGAGTGATGGAATCTACCAATAGTTCCTGAAGCTACCGTACCACTCTGTACGGAAGTATTAGCTAAATGACCGAAACCAATCTGCCCAGAAGCTATGTTTCCACTTACAACAACAGCATCTCCCAAATCTCCAGAAGCTACTGATCCGGAGACAATATCAGCTGTGTTGAAACTAGGATAAAAATAACCTAGAAAAGGCATAGAATAATCCCACTTAACCCTGTAACCAGGACAATAGTGTTATTCCAGCATCAAATGTAGCTTGACCTGCATTGACAAAAAATCCTACTTCGTTAGCTGTCATATAATCGGTGCGGCCAACCGAGTGATCCGCCGTAAGAAAATTAATACCATCCATTGAGCAGTATACTTTTCGGTTTGTACCATCATCTTCAAGTCGAAACCAAATAACTGCTCCATACAAATGGTGGCATCCTCCAAGGGCATAGTTGCCGCCTGCACTGAAGGCGGTTGGCGAGTCCCACTTGCCGAGTTGGAGTCGCAGCAAACCATCCGTGCCCGACAGGTAGATACCCATCGTGATGATCTTCCCACTACTACTCTCCCGCCAACACAGGCCCGCCGTGGGAAACTCCCCTGTATTAATCCAGGTAGGAAATTTAAGCAACACGGCCGCTGTAATTGTATAAGGTGTTATTGGTGCTGTTTTTTTGCGGATGCGTAATGATGAATCAGCAGTTGCTGGAGCCCTGAGAAAAATCCCTCCATTGACAGCACTGACCGAAGCTCCACCCTGATTAATCCAGGCAAAATCACCATCAACCGGCACAGTAAACGTGTACAACGGACCCCAAGGGGACCATGCTGAACCAGTATCTCTCTCTAAATAGTAACCATTTGAAGGTATAAACAAACGACCAGGCAAAGCAGCTGCTGGTCGATTTGCATAAGTACCTGTTATAACTGTAGTTGAAGTAGAATA
>ERZ1292637.395-Hain-H14-01um-R3-395-length-27182-cov-9_pt3 | contig 10515 bp, 19 predicted proteins | sample MGYA00564405_ERZ1292637 | MGnify/ENA primary metagenome ERZ1292637 (study PRJEB36523, sample SAMEA6512645) | groundwater metagenome | collected 2019-01-09 | study: AquaDiva: Metagenomics assemblies of 32 groundwater samples | reverse complement strand
TTAACCCCCTAACCCCTAATGACCACCGCCATAAAACCTCGTTTTAATTATTTTGGCCGGAGAATACACAAAAATTCTATTCTTTACATTCTTTCTTTCTGGTGCTGGTTTTATAAAATAGACCAGACAGGAATTTTAGAAAATCTTTATTTATTAAGACATAAATTAAATAGGATTTGGACTACGCATAGTCTGACCAAAGAAGAACGAGATATTGTTAAATTATTGGTTGAAGCGTACGCAGTGGAGCGGGGGGATTGAAATAATGCCCAAAATATGGTAAGGTAAAGAAAAAAGGAGGTGATAATGACTGGCAAAGCCGTATTTGAGTATCTTGCCACTTGCCAGAAGATAAACGGAGAAATAAAGTTAGTCCCCGAGATCCCCGCCGAATTTGGATATCGCATAATGAAATTGGCTTTAGAAATAACGCGGAATGATTACGGACTTTTCTGGAACTACGATAAACAGCAGTTTATTTATCAGGGCGATCCGGAAAAAAGGTTTGAAGCAATGCTCCATTTTCTGCAAACATACAACCAAATTAAGGAGCTGGTATAACCAACGGGGGAATAATTCCCCTAAATTTTTTGAAGGTTATCCACACTTGACTTTTAATCTATATTTTGGTATGAAAGTCGTGTACAGTTAAAATATAAAAACAATGAACGAACAAATAATGGAAACTCCGTTGGAAACTCCAGCCGAAACCATAGAAGAGGAAAAAGCGGCCGAAGAAACTCCGACAGATGCCCCCCAGACGCAATAAAACGCGCTAGGACGCATTTTAAGGACAAATAGGTAGTTTACCTTATATTTTTATGGAGGGTTTAAAAGTAAAATTTAGGACAGCCGACAATCGCCTTTTAGGCGAATAGTGGCTGTTTTTATTTATTATGGTTCATCGCGGAACATATAAAGGCAAAAAGCCTTCTAAAAAGATGGCGGCCAAAAGAAAACATAAAAAGTAATGCCGTTTAAAAAAATAAAAGGAGGTTATAAAAGCCCCAGCGGAAAGAAATATACGGCTAGACAAGTTCGCACTTATTTTGCAACTTCAGGATTTAAGAGAAAACCACGAAAGAGAAAATAAGTCAAATTAGTAAAGAAATGTCCCAAGGAGGAAAAACTTTTAATGATAGAATAAAATCAGCTAAAGTCCGTGATAAAGTCTTGGACGCTGTTTTGAAAATTTATGAGGGAAAAGAAGATAAATTAACTCAAAGACAATGGGAACTTACTTTACGAATGGCAACAACTATATTACCGCGCCTTAATGAACATACTGGAGAAGATGGCGGGCCGATTCAAATAAAAGAAGTAACAATCAAAATCCAAAAATGAAATGCAATTTGAAATCAGAGAAAGTTATTTACCCCTATGGGAAAAGAAAGAACGTTATATTGTTTTAATGGGCGGCAGGGGCGCGGGACGTTCAACCGCCAGCTCGCAATATGTAGTATCCAAACTCCCGACTAAAGATTACTTCCGTTGCGCCTTAATGAGAGCTATCCATTCAGACATCAGACATTCAAGCTGGCACGAAGTAATAGACCGCATAGAAGAACAAGAAATCAGAGACGCTTTTAAACTTACCGAGAATGATATGCACATCGGATACGGACGGAATAGTATTCAAGCGCACGGTTTTAGAGCTTCAAGCGGGGCGCATTCGGCAAAACTTAAGTCTTTAGCAAGTTATAGTACGGTTTGGATAGAGGAGGCCGAGGAAATAGGAGAAAAAGAATTTATAACTTTAGATGATACCTTACGAACTAAACGGGGAGATATAAAGATAATTTTAACACTTAACACTCCCCCAAAGAATCATTGGATTATTAAAAAATGGTTTGATCTTGAACCAACAGAGATAGAAAGTTTTTATAAACCAAAAGCCAGAGAAGGAATAGTTTATATCCCCGGAACTTTTAGAGACAATCTGCCTAACTTGGATGACCACACGATAAGCCGTTATCAAAGATATAAAATAGACAATCCAGCTTATTATTGGCAATACATAGAGGGTTTATCTCCAGAGGTAGTATTAGGAAAGATTTATTCCGGTTGGCAGGTAATTGATTCCATACCGCACGAAGCAAGATTGATAGGACACGCATTAGACTTCGGATTTGACCCCGATCCGGCCGCCATAGTGTCAATTTATTATTATAACGGAGGGTACATTTTAGATGAAAAACTTTATCAAACACGTTTACTTAACGAGCATTTGGCGATATTTCTTAAGTCCCTGCCGCAAGCCTCGATTATAGCCGATAGCGCGGAAGAGAAAGCCATAGAAGACATTAGAAGATACGGACTGAATATCATAGGCGCGGAAAAGGGGCCGGGAAGCGTGAAAACCGGAATAAAAGAAGTCCAAAGTTTAAAAATAAGTTATACCAGAAGTTCTGTGAATTTACAGAATGAATACGAAAACTATGCTTGGAAGATAAATAAGGACGGAGATAATCTTGGCATAGAAGACCCGAATTGCGCCCAGCATTTGTTATCTGCGGCAAGATATGGTTTAACTACTCTCGCGCCAAAAGTAGAAAGAGTGGATAAGCAGAAAATTTTAAGAGAGCTGGGCAAAAACCAATGGAACAATCAAAACAAAATGACGAATCCAATATAAAACGGGAATATGCCGTAAATATTGTTATGAACGAATTATGCTTGAATGGCGACCCTGATTGTCCGTGTTATAAGAAACCGCCTAAGAGAGACTATAATCCGGTGTAGTATGGATAAAACTTTTAAGAGACATTTAATGACCTATCTTGATACCGGCCACCGTCATCAATCAATGACCGATATGACAAATTGCGACCATTGCACAGTGAAATTTAACAAAGGGAAAGCACTTTTTGAACGCTTGCAAAAGGAAAAACCAGAGCTATTCATTTATGAGCGTCCGGAATTTACGCCAAGCGAGGATACTAAAGTAATGTTCGGACAGCTTATGGAACGAATTAAGAAAGATAAAATGTATCGCAGACATATTGAGAGGTTAGCTCACGGAACAGAAGAAGAGAAGGACGAGGAGATTAAGAAATCCAATGTAGGTTATTATAAGACACATTATGAACAAGACGGAAATATAAAATGATTACCCAACATTATTTTTGCGATACTTGTCTAAAAGAGTTTAACCCCAAAGAAGGCATATCTAATATCTTGGCGGGACTTTCCAAGATGAACGAGAAGTCGGAGAAACAGAAATTAACTTTTGAAGGAAATTACTGCTCGCAATGCACGGAATTGATTTTACAGTTTATTTTAACCCTAAAAAATGAGTTTAAGAATACAAGTGCCACAGGAGTGGTTGAGCAAACTGAATAAAGAGCAACAGATAGCGGAACTTAATTCAGAGGTAAGGTGTAAGTTGGGTAGTTCCCCTATTCATAGTGTTGGGGTATTCGCAATTAGAGATATTAAATGGGGGGAACGATGCTACTGTAGACCCAATTTTATCCCGAAATTCTACAATATCCCATTCGGTAGTTTGAGTAAGTTATTTCCCGAAGTAAAAGAATTAGTTTTACAAAGATGGGATTCAGTAGTGAATGGGTCAATCTTCTGTAGTCCTAATGACGATGCTCACCTATTGATGTTTATAAACCATTCAACAAGCCCCAACTATGACGTGGTATCGGATACCACCCTTAAAGATATTAAGAAAGGAGAAGAGTTGTTTGAGGACTACCGTGTTATGGACAACTGGAGTCAGGTCAGGCCATTAAAAGATAACCCTTGGTTGAATGGTGAAAATAGTATAATTAAAGAGAATAAGTTAAAAACCTTTATCAAAAAAATTCTATGAGTTATTCTTGTTATAATTGCAACAAAGTTTCCGTAGAAAATGAATTTGAACGTTGTATTTCCTGTGAACAGAATCATAAAGAACTTTGCGCGAAGTTAGATGCAAGACCAATAGTAAAAAAAGAAAAGGTTAGAGAGGAATTATTTGCCATTAAAAGTATGAGGGGCGGAGTAGAATTTACCGACTTAATTACTCGCCAAGACGCGGCAGTTTTAGGGATTAAATTACCATAATATGAGAAAAAAAGGCAGTAAAAATAAATCTAAATTACATCCTATTGATAGACCAGAATTATTGGAAAATCAGATTGAGTTGAATCAATTGGAAAATCCCATAATCAAGGCTACCCTAAAAGTCCACGCAGATATTTATAAACTTATCGTAAAATCAGTAGGTAGAGTATTTAAATCCGAAGGAGAATCCTTAGAAGAGGCATTGAGGAAAATTAAGATTACGGGAGGGGCAAAAGCTATGTGTGTGTTGAGGGTGGAGAAAGGAGACCAAGTTAAAGAACGGATAATAAACAGCAATCTTGCCTATAAATTATTTACCGATGTAGGGCCGACTATGAAAGATTTTGCGATTAGAAAAGCAATAGAATTGATAGGATTATGACTTTATTCCCCCTTACAAATGATGAGAAATCCCGCCTGCAAAGATTAAACCGAGATAAGGCCACATTATTTGCCTTGAAGAAATTGTTTATAAATGTTGCTTGTGAAAGACCCGCGAGTTATGAAGTAAACTTTTTAGCCGCCCAGAAGATAGCGATAAATATGCTTTTTGATGTATTCCACGATTTAGAAATAATCCAACCCGATAATCAGACATTAACAAACAGAGAAAATTTAGTCTAAAAGGTCGTTAAATAAACTAAAAACTATGAAGAAAAAATATCTAATTGCATTATCAATTCTTGTAATCATCGGCGCATTGATTTGGTTTCGCGAACCGATTGTAAAAGCGGCAGGCGGAGCTTTTGGATTAAATTCAGATGTCAGTCAACCAAGAAATACTGATGGGGTGGTAAGCACTTCAACTTTGAATTATCTCACCCCGGGATCTGGAACAACTACTATTACCGCTTTTACTGGAGGAGCAGATAAACTTGATTTGAATATTTTTATGGTGGCAAGTTCCACGTCAAACTCAGCTGATTTGAGGTGGACTGTTGAATTTTCACATTCAACTTCCAGTGTCGCTTCCCAGCAACTTTGGTATCCACTTACTGAAAATCTTAATAGTACCGCCACTACTACTTTCCGAACACAGATAGCTAAAGAGTTTGGTTGGAAAGCGGCGACTTCTACCCGCCACGTTGTAGCAACAAGCACCTTTGCCGATAGTACCTTTACTAGCCCAACAGCTTCTACCAGAATTTCGATTGAAGATATTGCCGCCCGTTGGACAAGGGTTATCTTTTATATTCCAACAATCGGAACAACGCTTAACGAATCAACCGCTTTAGGTTCAATACCAACATCAACTTCAACTAACGCCGGTATTCAAGTATTTATAGTTCAGAAAGAACCGTTATAGTTCTCTAAAATTTAAAAAAGCATTGCAAACTCTTGGGGAAGCGAGCTCGTTCCCTGAAAAGTTCAGCAATGCTCTTTTCAGTGGACGATCCGACTTCCTCAAGGGTGGTCGGATTTTTATTAACCAATAAAAAATATGACAACATTATCAGAAGCAAAAATGCCGAGTTTAAAAGATAAACTTGAAATAATAGAAAAAGAAAGATTAGAAAAAGCAAAAGCGGCTGAAGAAGCCAAAACGGTGGAGGTGGAAGCTGAAGCTGAAGCCGTGGTCGAAGTAAGTAAGCCCAGAAAAAAGAAAAAATGAATAACATCAAAAGTGCTTTTATATTAATCGGTTTAATAGCTGTGGTAGTGGGTGTTATCTACTTCGCACCTACGTCAACAAATACTGTTAAAGAGATTGTGAAAGAGGTTGTTGAAGAAAAAGCAGGCGCAATTCCGGGAAACGATCTCGCCTCAACAATTAAAATTGGTGGAGTGGGATTAGTAGGACTTTCACAAAATTTTGAAACAGGTACTACCTCTGTTTGTTCTTTTGATTTAAGACCGTATGCAAGTTCTTCTATTATCAGTTTGGGCGCGACAGTACGGGGTGTTCCAACTACCACTGGACTTTCTTGGAAATGGTATAGAGGTATAGGTCAGAAAAGTACCACAACTATTATGGCGGGACGGGCAGTAACTGCCACTGGAACTTCTATCTTTGCGACAACAACTATAGCCGCAAATGATAATAAATGGACTGGATCAGGACAAAATTTTCTAGTTTTAGATTTTGAAGGAGGATCATCGCCATATCTGGCTATGGAAGGTCAGACGGGAACTTGCGATGTTTTGTTACACGTTCCTAATGTTCAATAAATAGAGAGGCGTAACTCTTAAACGCATCGTAGAGAGCTTGACTCTTAACAAGCGTTGAGGAACATAACCTCTTAAAACAATGGAAAAAGATTGCCTTGGTTGTGCGGAAGAAAAACCCTTATCTGAATTCGGTAAAAGCAAAGGAATTAAAAAATTTTATCAGCGTTCTTATTGTAAAAAGTGCGCGATAAAAAAACTTAATGACTGGAGAGATAAAAATCCTGAAAAGTTAAGGGCGGGTATAAAAGAGAAATATAGGAAACACGCAGTAGTCAATGTAATAACGGGATAGGATGGTTTAGAGAAAGTTTATTTATTCTTAACAGAGCAGTGAATTATCTTAGAGTCTCCGACTCTTAATCGGAACTCGCAGACCATAACTGCTTGAAATATGGACGAAGAAAAAAAAGAGAACGCTAACTCTACAAATAGCGAAAATGAGTTAGATGAAAACATCGAACTCGATGCTCTAAAAGCAAAATATACCGATTTGCTTTCTAAAAACAAACATTTGTTTGCGCGAGCTAAAAAAGCGGAAGGTTTTGAACTACAGGATGATGGTTCTTATGTGAAAGTAGAAAAATCTAAAGCCAAAGATTCGGTTAAATCAGACGATAAGCTATTGGAACGCCTTGATAAAATGGCCTTGCAGGTTGCGGGCATTACCGAGGCGGATGAAGTAGAACATCTTAACAAATGGAAAGACCAAACGGGAAGAGAAGCTGATGATATTGTCGGCAACTCTATCTTTAAGAAAGAAATTGAAGAAATCCGCACCGCTAAAGCAAATTTAAAAGCCACCTCCGAAATTAAAGGAGAGAGGGGCGAATCGGGAGTAAGAGATACTCCTGAATACTGGATAGCTAAAGCAACAAAGGGGGCTGACGGGAAACCTTTATTTCCCGAAGAAACGCCTCCGGAAATGTTTGCGAAAATTGTTGAAAAACTTGGCGAAAAAGAACCCGGTGCTTCCAAAGGAAAATTAAAATTCTACAACAAATAAGGTCGTCCAAAGCTGTTTGTCTGGTTCTAAAAATTAAATAGAACTTAGAACAATGTCTAATACAATTACATACGAAACGATTTTTGAGAAGGTAATGCAGAACCGGCTTGATGAACCCCAGAATTGGAAGGAAATATGCAATGTGGAGATGACTAATGATCAAGTTATTTCCTCCACTTATGTTTCCACATCTGGTGGTTGGGCCGCTGATGCCGCCCTGACCAGAGGCACTGCTTTTGATCCGACTGATGTAGCACAAACTGCGGAGCTTCTTACCATTTCAACAGGTCGTCATGTTACGACTTATTTTGACTTTGCCGATCTTCTGCAATCTCCGTGGACTACCGAAAGAGAAATCTATGCGAGAGCGGGCGCAAGATTGGGTGAGCGAATAGAAACGGCAGTTCTTGCGAGACACGGAAGTTGGAGAAATCTCGGTTTGGTATCAGGAGTTTGGACTGATAACAACGCTACCGCAGGAGCAATTACTGCTTCTAACGTTGATGATCTTGCTCGTCTTATGCGCCAAGTCATCCGAGAACAGAGTGGACAAGAATTGATACAATCCAAAGGGATTGGAGCGGTTCTTGACCCAATTTCATTCTCCTTCGTTGAAGCATTCGCGCAGGCCAATGGTTTTGAATCGGCAGACGAGGCCCTTAAAAAAGGTCTTGCCCCGCAGGTTCATTATCTTGGAGTTACTTGGTATGTCTCAAACCTAAATGCCGCAGATCACGCTTTTGGGGGCATAAGAAAAGCTGAGCGTTTAGGAATCATGCAGGGCACATTCGGAAGGATGCACAAATTCCCCGGTATTGCGGGAACTTCAGGAGGTATTCAGTCAGGTATTGCTTACCACACCCGTGTAGATTACGGACACTTGACTCCAACGACTTTAGCGAACGTGGTTTTTGATATAAACGATAGTAATTCCTAATCAATCCTTGTGTGATTACTCGCCCTAACTTTGGTTGGGGTGGGTAAATACAAAAGTAATGATAAAAATTTGTTTAGGTATAACTTCTACCGGAACGATAAAAGCAAAAACTACTCTGTCTTTAATAGAAACAGCTAAAAGACACGACCTTTTTTCGGTACTTCAGTATGGAAATTGTATTGATAATAATAGAGAAAAAATAATAGAATTGGCCATTAAAAATTTATGTTCTCACCTTTTTTTTGTGGATAGCGATATGTCTTTCCCCGGAGATACTTTAGAACGGCTATTAGAACAAGATAAAGATGTAATAGGAGCACCTTACAATTATCGTTTCTTACCATTAACTACCACTGTTAAATTTTTGGGAGAAAATAAAGAACTGGTTAAAAAAGAAATGCCTAAAGAAACTTTTGAAGTTTATGCGGTAGGAATGGGCTGTACTTTGATTAAAATGTCTATTTTAGAAAAATTAAATAAACCCTATTTTCTCATCAAAAGATCAATGGCTGATATAGAATTTACTGAGGATGTTTATTTTTGCGAGAAAGCTAGAGAAGCAGGATTTAGCATTTGGTGTGATCCAAAAATAAAAGTTGAACATTGGGGAGATTATCCTTATTAAAATGATATTTCCAGAAACAATTCACAAATATATCCAACAGGAAGAAACTTCTTATCAAAGTCGCGCTATTCAGTTAGGCGATAATTATGAATGGAATATGAGAGATCATATAACTCTCTCTTTTCATTTTAAACACGGAAAATATCTCAATATCTCCAATGACCTTAAAACTAAACCGCCCTTTAATAATATAATTCTCCCCATACTTGAATTTCGTTACGCCGCAGAAGACAGAGACGTAAAAGATATAATCTTTGAAACCGAAGACCCTGAAAAACAGCATCTCTCGTTTCTTATTAAAAAGTATTGGGATGATGTATTTACAATAGAAAATAATCTTGATGAGTTCCTAGATGATTGTGTAGAGGAGAAAGTTGATATGGGAGGAGTGCTTGTACAAAAAGGCACGGGAGCTGTGCCTGAATGGTTACCTTTACAGACTATCGCTTTCTGCGATCAAACCGATATTCTTGGCGGCCCAATAGGATTTAAATTTAATTTCTCTCCCGAAGCCCTTAAAAGAAAAGCCAAACTCGGCTGGGGAGATGAAAATAACGGAGCGGATATAACGATTAAGGATTTGATTTTCCTTGCCACCAAAGAAAAGGATTCTGATAGCGTTAATGATGTCGGACAAAAGAACCAAACCACCGGAAAAAATATAGAAGTGTATGTGGTGAGAGGTTCTTTGCCCGAAATGTATCTTAAGGGCGGGAGTGAAGATTTAATTGAGCAAGTTCAGGTAGTGGGTTTTTACCAAGATGAAAAAAATGTGAGACAAGGAATAACGCTTTATAAATCTAAAGAAAAAGAAAGCGTATTAAAGTTTCATACACCTAAAAAACTCTTTGGCCGAGCACTGGGCTGGGGAGGCGTAGAAGCTCTTTTAGACCCCCAAATTTGGGCAAACTTTGCCGAGATACATAAGAATAACCTTTTAAAATCCGCTTCTAAAAATAGACTTTTTACGGATGATGACGCTTATTCTTCCCGCAACAGAATACAGGATATGGAAAATGACGAGATTACCGTTATTGATAAAGAATCAAGATATGGTATCCGTCAGATTCCGGTAGGCACTGTAAATATCCAGTTATTTGATAACAGAGTGGCGGAGCTTGAAGCTCACGCTCAAAAGCTGGCGGGAGTTACCGACCCTCTCTTGGGTAAACCGCCTCCAGCTGGAACTCCCTTTAGATTACAGGAAAGAGTAGTTTTTGAAGGCAAAAAACCTCACGAAAGAACCGCGGGAAAGTTTGATAAATTTATTGAGGAGATAATAAACGACTGGGTTATTCCTCATATCATACGGGAAGTAACCAAAGGCAAAAAATTTTTATCCACCCTGACTTCTGACCAGATGGAATATATCTTACAGCGAGTTCCCCGCAACCGAGCCGTGAAAAGACAAATAGAAGATATTTTGGAAGGGAATCCTCCGCAGGATTTGAATGTTCTAATTGAAGAAGAAAAACAAAAACTACTGCAAAACGGAAACCAACAGATTCTTTTAATTCTTAAAGACGAATTTAAGAATGTGAAAATGAAAGTAAAAGTGCGGGTATCTTCCAAACAAAAAGATATGGCTCAATTTACCGATAAATTAGTGAATGTTTTAAGACAATATCTAACCCTTCCGCCCGAAGTAAAACAAGACCCCGTAACTATAGAATTGTTAAGCCAGATTTTAGAGGCTTCGGGAATTTCTCCCGCTTCGCTCGGAAA
>ERZ1292637.1352-Hain-H14-01um-R3-1352-length-10518-cov-4_pt1 | contig 10518 bp, 18 predicted proteins | sample MGYA00564405_ERZ1292637 | MGnify/ENA primary metagenome ERZ1292637 (study PRJEB36523, sample SAMEA6512645) | groundwater metagenome | collected 2019-01-09 | study: AquaDiva: Metagenomics assemblies of 32 groundwater samples | reverse complement strand
GAATGGTTACATGACAGATGAAGAATGGCGCCCGGTTCCTGGCTTTGAACGCTTCTATTCGGTGAGCAATCTTGGTCGCATCCGCCGCGCCGAACAGATTGTTCGGCCCACTCCAAAGCGAAACGGCTATCTGGGCTACACGATCTCGAAACCCAGTCGCAGATCGAGCCATTGGGTCCATTGGCTCGTCGCGACGGTGTTCCTGGGACCACGCCCTACGGGACATCACATTCATCACAAAAACGGAGATCACACCGACAATGCCGCAGACAACCTGCAGTACATGCCGGCCGAAGAACACCTTGGTTTGCCAAAACTCGGGACGCGCGGATCTCGGAACGGCCGCGCTCGGCTGACCGAGGAACACGTGCGCGCCATTCGCGTCATTCCGCGATCCGAGGTCAACTGGGATGCGCTCGCTGCGCAGTACGGTGTCTCCCGCCATGCGATCCGAGCTGTCCGCACTGGCGAGAGCTGGGGCCACGTAGAATCGATGCCGAAAACTCCAGTCGCGAAGCTCGCCGCGGCCGATGTGCGTGCGATCCGATCCGCACCAGGCGGATTCGGCCGCATCGCCGCACTGGCGACGCAGTACGGCGTCTCGCCCGTCACCATTTGGCGGATTCGAGCAGGCCGATCGCGCGCGAACGAACACCATCACTCCTAGCGGCGTATCAGCTGCGCGGCGCGCTCTTGGCGCCGAATCGCGCGATAGGCCGCGGTATTGCCGCTTTTCACCGCCGCGGCCTTCGGATCGACCGGCGGGGCCGGCCGTGAGCCGAGGGTCTGGGCGGGAGGCGGCGCGTGTGTCAGGGTTGTGGGGAGCGGTGTGGCCGTCGTCGCCGGCGCGCTCAGCGCCGCTTCGAGCTTCCCGAACTCTTTGACGATCCACTGGAGTTGTCGCGACACCTGCACCGCCGCTGGCATCGCCTGAATCTCTGGCGGCATCGTGATGAGCCGCGCGAGCGCCTCGGGATGCTCGGAGAAGTGCCGGAGCACCTGCGGGGCGATGGGGGAATCAAACACTTGCTCGGCCACGACATTGGCGGGGCCGCCGGGTTCTCCGGGCTGCAAGGCCGCAAACGGGCGCAACGCCCGGACCTCGGGCGTCAGCGCGTCGGTAAAGGTGGGATCGGCCGCGCTGGCCTTGCTGAGCTGATCGGCGAACGTCTGGACGCGCGCCTGTTGCGCGGCCGTCAGGGTCTCGTGTGCACGCGTGAGGCGCCGCTGCTCGGCGGCCATCGTCGTCTTGCGGTCGATCCGTCGCTCGTTCCACGCCTCGCGCGCATCGAGGAACAGGCTGAAGTCCTCGAACTCGTCCTGGCGGGGTTTGGGATCGCTCGGATCGAGGCCGTCGTAGGCTTTGGGAGGCTCGCGCTCGACGACGGGGGGGGCGTGCGCCGCCACCTGCTGTTTCAGGCGGTCGATCTAGGCCCGCAACTCAGTCGTGCCCTGTTCGACCCCCTCCCGAATCCGGGTCCCGATATACGCCTCGTCCCGCTGACGACGCGTCGACGTGGCGGGTTCGGCACCGGCGGGCTCACCCTCGGGTGTCGTCGCGGTGACGGGCACGGGAGTGAGCGGGGTGCCTATCCGTTCGGCGCGGCGCGCCAGTCGATAGTCAGCGGTCTTGCCGCTTTGAACGGCCGCGGCGGTCGCGGCGATCGCGGGTGGCGTTTCGGGCGGTACGGTGACTGCGGCGGGTGGCGTCTCCATCCTGCGTAGGATGGCGAACGATCCGCCGGCCGCGAGTTTTCGGGCTACAGGAAATGCCCGTGGGAGAGGAGGCGCACGAGGATGCGGCGAAAGACGCCATCGAGGGGTTCGCCGTGGTGCATGGCGTAGCGATAGGCGGCGTCGGCTTGCGCCGGGGTGACGCGGATGCTCAGCGACACCGACAGCCGCTCATGGGGCGCTTTCGGGGGCCGGCCGCGTGGGGGGGCGGACCGCTGGGAACCCCTCGACGCCTGCGGACCGGCCTGGCTAATCATTGAGGATCACCGGACGACTCACGCTCGCCGCGACTGCCCCGCCCCCCGGCAGACGCGCGACCCGATACGGGTCGTGACTCTCGACAATTTGCAACAGAAAGACGGCCATGGCTTATCCCTGTCGGCGCGCGGCTCCGCCCTCGTGCGCCGCGAGGACCAGCTCCATCCGCGCGATGCGATCCTCCATCCGCGCGATGGCGAAATCCAGCGCGTTTTTCGCCTCAGCCCGCTGGGTGTCTGCGGCTTCCTGGTGCTGCACGATCGCGAATTTCCCCTGTTGCTCGACGACCTTCCCTTGTTTCTCCTGCGCCGCCTGCTGTAAGAGCTGCTTCAGTTGTTGGTTCTCGCCCATCAACCGTGCGACCTCCGGCGACAGGGGCTTCCCGTCCTCGCCCACCGGTTTCGGGGCGAGCAAGTCCACGATCTCATCCCCAATCGGCCCGAGCTGCTTGAGTTGAATCGATTTGGCCAGCACTTGCACCGCCACCATCGGGCCGGCGAGTTGCGCCACCGTGGCCAAGTTGCGCACCATTTCCGCGACAAACGCGGCCCCTTCCTCGCGCTGGCTGTCTGTGGACGGCCCCGCGCTCACCGTCACGCGGTAGCTCCCTTTCGTCGTAATGGAGTCGGGATCGGTCGGGTGGTTAATCCAGACGACCGCCGCCGAGTCGTCCGGCTGACGCACCGGCACCTGCCGCGGCGTGTCCAGTGTTTTGTCCATCAAGTCTTCGAGAATGATCCCGGTACGCTCGATCATCAACTCGTAGTGATCGACCAAGTGGAAACTGCCGCGTTGCTGGGCGGCCTCCATGCGCTGCAGCGCCACCCCGGATTTCTGGCTGTCCCGCTGCATCGGTGTCGGGAGCGGCGTAATGCCCATGGCCGCCTGAATCGCACGGCGCGCCGCTTCGGCCGCGACTTCCAAGTTATGAATCGGCGGGTCCCACGGCTGACGCTGCGGGAGCGGTAAGACCACGTTCGGCGGGGTCAACGCCGTCCGTTCCAGCGCCTCGGTGAAGGCGATGGGCCGGAAGTTCGCCTCTTCCCAGCGATCGGGGTGGGCAAATTGCCCTTGATACCCCACCCACTGCGTCCGCGGCACGCCACCAATGGCTTCCGCTTGGCAGGTCCGAATGTAGCAGTACAACATGTAGGGATCGCGAGCCAGCCGCGTGAGGCTGAGGATCTGCCGCGCCGACTCCGCCGACTGGGTATACAGCACTTTCCCCATGCACGAGACGAACGGCAGATATTTCCCGAGCCACTCATTTTTGCGCAGGATTTCGATGCCGTTCGTCAGGCAGGCATAGACGGTCGTATCCTCGATCGTTTCTTCGCGGAGATTCTCGACGCCCTCCGGCAGTGTGCCGTCCGGGAGATCCTCGAGGAGCGCGGTCAGAATCTCTTGCGCGCCCGGCACGCGGAAGGCCACCAGCCGTTTGGTCACGGGTTCAATCGCCCAGTACTCGGCCACCTGTACCACGCCCGGCTGGACCCACGGCGTCGCCAGCGTCCGCCATTCCGGCGTGAAACTTTTTACCTCGGCGTGCGGAAACGCTCTGACAAAATCCGCGTCCGTCCACGGCTCGATATAAAACAGGTATTTCAGATCGCGGGCGTCCGGCCAGACAAAGCCCGGTGACGGCAAGACCTGATCGGCGTTCATGATCGGTTCGATCCAGAGGTCTTGATCGAAGGTGCGGGCGTGCGCCCGCTTGGTCGTGACCCGGAGCCACCCAATCCCGGAAGTGACCGCCTGTTCAAACGCCGTACTGTAGGCAATCCGCGCATGGGACCGATACTCGATTTCCCGGGTGTGGTTCTGGTAAAACTCCGCGCCCTTGTCGTTGGCCCCGTTCCCGGTGGGGGCGTAGCGAATCCCCCGCGGGTTCGCCCGCACGTCGTTCACGGTTTGATTGATGTACTGACCGAGCTCATCGAGGGCGAGGGCGGGCCGCTGCGCGTCCTGCCGCTTCTGCAGGCCCTTCGGGTCCAGCGCCAGCCAGGGTTTCCCGGCCACACAGAGCCGATCTTTCCGCGCTTCCTCGAGAATCGGCCCCCACTCCGCCTCCGCCTGCGTGCGACGTTCGCGAATTTCTTCGAGCCGACTGTCGGTCAGCAGACTCATCGCACCCTCCACGTCGTACAGCCGCACTCCAGCACAAACCGCCCGCCGGGCGCCCGCCGGTCCGAGCCCTGGATCAAGCGATCCTCCTGATCGAGGGCGACCGGCTGCCGGCACTCCCGACAGAAGTACCGCGCCTCCATCCCGTGTGACCGCGACAGCCCCATTAAGCGTTTCATGCGTCGAAAGTCCTGCTCAGGGAGCGTCTTCTGGATCGTCGCCGCCGGCACGTAGAGCCCGCTCGCCCGTTGCGCCAGCCCACCATCCACGCGCCCGCCATTCGTCGGGATGGGGACCATCAGCGATACCGCAGCGCCACCAGACTCGTCGCGGTCGTATTGGTGCTATTGATGCGCGTCCCGCGCACCCGGTACACCGTCCCGGCGAGCAGCCCCGTCAGCGTCACCGCCTCGCCCGAGGCGAAGACCACGGCGACATTGCCCGCCCCCCCCACGGCGATCGCATCGAAGGTCCACCCCTGATTGACCGTATCGGACGGCGTCACCGTCGCCGCGTCATCGTACACCTCGCTCTGCGGATTGATCATCGCGTTTTCCTCCTCCGTGCCGTGCGATGTGGCAGCCCACGCTCAGCCGTGTGCGCCAGCGTCGCCAGCTCCCCCACGGACAGCTCGAGCAACCCCCGATTACGCGCCTGAAGCTGCCCGGGATGCTGGCGCGCGATGGCCGCCGCCCGACGTTGCGCCGTCGACCGCGCCGGCATCACCCGCTCCACGGCGACACCGGCCGATACGCGACAGTCGGCATCACCGCCGCCCGCGCCACCTCCGGCACGCCAAAGGTCAAGGCGAGGGCGTCCGCCAGATCCGGCGACCGCCCGAGCCGCGCTTTGACCTGATCCTTGGGTTCGAGCAAGAATTTCCCGTCCCCGCCAAACAGATACGTCGGCGTCGTCAACTCCCCGACCAGTTCGGGTATCTGTGGGAGCCAGCCCCCACCCTTGACCCATTCGGCCATGCCAAACCACAGCTCCGCGCGTCGATTCCGGTACTTCGGATTGCCCGCCGGAGCATGGAATTGCACTTCGACGGGCCGCGCGCGGGACGCCTTCAGCACATCGCTCGCCCCAGCCGCCCAGCCCCCGGTCGCATCCATGATGATAGGCCCCGCCCCGTGTTCCTGTTGCGCGCGGAGCACCGCCGTCGCAATCTCGGTCGAGACCGCGCTGTCTTTCGCGTGCCGCATCACGATCGGCAGGAACGCCCGCCGGCCTTGCCGCGGGAAGAGCACCGTCCGGTCGTCCCCATACCGGGCCACGTCCACCCCGAGCCGCATCTGCGCCCAGCGGTACGTGTCCTCTGGCCACGACCGCCGCATGGCCGCCTCGACCTCCTCCGGCCCGAGCAGCGCGTTGAGACTGGAGGGCGGGAAGGCCCCAAGCACATTGACCATGACCCAGGGATTGTCGCGCCCGTACGTCGCGATCTGCTGCCGCGCCCAGTCGAGGTCGATCCGTGGCGACCGCTGCGGATCGTCCGGGTCCCCCGTGATCTCGATGACCGTCCAGAGCGCCCGATCCGTGACGCACGCCCGGTAAAGGGGTCCATCGAGCGTCGTCGGGTTGCCGGCCTGCACGATCTTGGTGTCCCCGCCTGTCGCCAGGGCCGCCTCGGCCGTCGCCATGACCGCCTGCGGAATGCCACCGCTCTCGTCGAGCACGAACAGACAGTGATCCTCATGCACGCCCGCGAGCGTATCGGCCTGCTGCGTCGTGTCCGCCGACCGGGACCAGCTCCGCGCCTCGGCCGACCAGGTCGCCTTTTCCCCGCGCCTGGTGATGCGGGTCGCCGTCCACTCGTATTGCTCGCGGAGCCTCGGGCTCGTGCGCTGCCATTTCGCCAGCTCACGCCAGAGATTTCCCCTGAGGTTTTCCTCGGTCACGGAGGTCGCCACGATGCGCGGGTGCGGACGGGTATCGAGAAAATGCCAGATGAGCCAGGCCAGCACGGCAGTCTTGCCCGGGCCTTTGCACGCCCGCAGACAGAGCCGATTCGTGCGCTCGCTGGCCATGAGCGCCTCGGCCTGCCACGCATCAGGCTCGGCGCCGAACGCCTCCCGGACGTAGCGCACCGGGTCCGACCGCCACGCCCGCCGGGCCTGCTCGGCCACGACATCGGCGAGCGTGAGAGACCCAAGGAGACCAGTGGCGCTCTCGGGGACGGTCATCGCCATTTCAGCAGGACGTCTTCGACACAGGCGTCAATTGCCGGAACGAAAGGATCAATTGATCCTTTCTCACCGAAAGCGAAGGGGCACTTTCGCCCCCTCACTTTCGCCCGGGGCGAAGGCGAAAGTCTGCCCGTAACTCGTTGAATCCATGAGGCTGACAACTTGTGTCACGTCGCATAAGCGCCCTTATGTCGCCAGCGGCAGTTGTGGTTCGGCAGGCTTCGCTACCGCGGGATCGACTCATCCTCCAGATAGGCGAGTGCCGCGTACACCTCGGCCACGTGCGCCAGCAGGTACATCGCCTCGTCGGTGGTCAGCCGGCTCGCGGGCCAGTGAGCCATGAACCGCTGCACGACATCGATGACGTCCCGTCGCGCGGTGAATCCCCAGGGTGACGTCATGATCGCAGGCACTACAGGACGGGCCGGTCCCACGCGGTGGCTACTCCCCATTTTCCTTAGACTTTTCGTTGACCGCCGGCATCGCCCGCTGGAGCAGCGTCGCCAGCGCCGCCAAGTCCGCCTCACTCAGCCGGCTCAGATCCGGCCGCGTCGCCGTGACCTCGATATGCTCCGTGGGTCGGCCCTCCGCGTACTCGATGACCGTGCGCGCCGCGCCAAGCTGGGTGGTGGGATACTCCGGCCTGGCCATGAGCGTGTCGAGCGTCTGCACGGCCACCGGTGCCAGAGCCCGCAGGCGCTCTCTCGCGCTGGCGATGACCTGTGGTGCCGCGCCGCCGTGCCACTGGCAGACGGTACCGCCCGGGATAGCCCTCGCGCCGCAGCGGAGGTGCGTCCGCTTGCTGTGCGCGCAGCACTGCGTCCTACCCGCAGCCGAGGTGATCGGGTAGGCTGCTGTCACTCGGTGTGTAATTTTTACACTGTCTTGGGGTGTAATTTTTACATAGCTGCCAGTGGTCGCGTCTGCTGCGTGGCGCGGGCCTTGGGGCGCGTGGCGGTGGCTGAGAGAGGCGTCGTAGATGAGCTGCTGTGCTTGCGCGTCCGCATCCACGGCACTGATGATGCGCGCGGGCGACAAAACTTGTCAAGTGACAAAAAGTGTCACTCGCGCACGGTGGTGCGGCACGCTGTATGCTGACACCGAGGTCATGGCAAAATCTCGTGCGGCGGTCACCCTCGGGCGCAAAGGCGGTACGGCGCGCTGGGCCGCGCTCACGGCTGAAGAGCGGTCTGCGCTCGGGCGCCGGATGGTCCAGGCACGCTGGGCACGGCAGCGTCAGCGGGCTGACACCCCCCAGAGCACTTTCGCGTGCCGACCGCCACCGAACCCGCGCACGCGCTGATACTTAGCGCTATGTCAGGATTCTGACAGCGTATGTCAAGATTCTAACACGAAACGCCAGCGAACGCTACGATATCTTGTGCCTGCGGCTCTCCATACCCCTACCGATAGACTTATACATAGAGGCATGTAGTGTGCAGTCAGAGTCAGACAGGAGGACAGGAGGACATCATGACCACCCTATTGACAATCGTAGACGCGTCCCCGGCGCATTATCGCGTCTACGCCCAGGGCATGTACCAAGATCGTCGACATCGGCATCTCGCGGCCGCCCTGCGCACCGCAGAGCGGCTCGCGCGGGCCTGTGGTGAAGCCAGTATCGTCGACAGCTACGGCCGCACCGTGATCCTGTGCCGTACGAGCGACGAGGCCGCCTATCACGACCTGCTCGCGACAGCGACCGCCGGGGCCGCCAGACCGGACGAGAGGAGCTGAGATCATGGACATCGCACGAATCACTTACCACGCACGGAAGCACTCAAACCTCTTCGACGCCCACGGCGGCGATTATCGCGGGTTCTGCCGCATTCACCACGAGGGCGGAAGCTACACCGTTAGTTCCATAGTTCGGCGCTTCAGTCGCGGCGATGCGAAGCGGGACGCCGTGCAAATCGGCCGAGACATCCTGTTCGAGAACTTCGGAAACTGAGAGAGGAACTGAGATCATGACCACCAAAGCCGACACCCACCCACCGTGCCCGTACTGCGGGGAACGGCAGAGTAAGGCTGAGGCAATCACGATCTGGATCGGGCGGAAGCATCACCAGGACGAGGATCATTGCCGCGCCTGCGACCAGCAGATCGTGTTTGGGTTCCGTTTCGGCTCGGGGCATATGTCAGAGATCATGACCGGCGCCATCGTTTACGAATGGAGGAAGCCATGAAACGCACCTTGACCGCTGATCAAACCGCTGCCCGCAATGCCAGACGCGAGCAGTTTTCAACGCTCGCCCGCAATCTGGCCGCAATGTCCGACACCGAGCGCGCTGCGCTGGCCACTCGCATGGCCACCGTGACGACCGTTGAGGGGCGCGCCCTGAGCGTTCACAACGCCTGTCTTGTCGCCATGCAGTTGCCGTCTACAACGCTCGTCGGCGGATTCAACCAGTGGATCAAGGCCGGCCGCTCCGTCCGCAAGGGCGAACACGGGTTGATGATCTGGGCGCCGTGCAAGGGCGCCACCGATCCGAACCTCCAGCCCGGAGAACTCACCACCGACCGCCAGCAGTTTATCACGGTCACCGTGTTCGACGTCTCGCAGACAGAGGAGCTGAGATCATGAGGACTCGCCGATCCCCGCGGAATCAGATGATTCTTTGGCGCGCACTCACGCCACCCACGCCGATCATCTCGCCCGCTCCGGCCATCAATCGATGCTGGACGTGCGCCTCCTATCCGACACACGGCCGCGCCCGAGGGGATTGCGTCCTCCTCGGCGTCCTGGTCAATGGCCGGACTGCTAATCGTCCGTGTTGGCGCAAGAGAGGAGCTGAGATCATGACTACCATCCAAATCGCTTGCGACCGATGCCGTCGTGACGTGGAGCCGTCGCAGACTCGCTAGCGCGATCCGGCGCTGGAGAAGAGCGGATACCTGTGACGCGCTCACAAAGGCCGGGAACGGCGGCCCTGAACGCAGGAGTATGTGAGTAGTAGTAGTTGAGTAGTAAGGAGTAACTAGAAGCAGGCACATACGTGAGAAGAGCCTTTCCCGCTACCGCGGGAGTGGGACGATCTCCAACACGTTGCTCGAGATTGCGAGAAACCGAGGCCCACCAGTCAACGGATCGACGCCACGCAGCTTGTACACCTTTGTAGCCACAACCTTGATCTTGATCACCGTGCCGTCTTCAAGACGGTACGAACTCCACGCCTCATCGAGAGGTCTAAAGTCCATCTGCTCCGGTGCGCCTCCATCAACCATGATCCCTCTAGCTGCTCAAACGCGCCAGATACCGAACTCGGCACGGGCACCGCTCCACCGTCCGCGACAAGTCGAGCCGCACCCGAAAGCCGGGACTGTCCTCGCACTCCACACACCCCGTGTACGGATGCGCCGCCACGTACGCCTGCAGCGCCTGCTCCGCATACGCGCGGATGGTCGGCGCCGAAGGGAAGCTCGGCTCGTACGGCTGCCGCGTGCGACGCTCGACGATCGTGATCGCCGCCTGCAACCAGGGCATCGGGAGATCCCGCAGCGACCGGTAGTAGGCGGTCCAGGTCGGCTCGTCCCACGATGCGCCCAAGGCGAGCACGGCTGGCTCGACAAGTGCGCGGAACTCAGCGCGCGTCACCTAGTCCTCCCCGTGCTCGTCATCGGGTCCCTGCGTACCGCCCACCAGCCGCACCACGCGACGCGCGAGTGACGCATCGCCTCGCACGAAATCCTCCGCGCCCGCGACGGTCCGCCGGGTGCGATCCGTGAGCCGCGCTGGTGGGTGCGGCGGCTCGTCCTCCCAGCGCAGGCCGCGGAGGTACGAGGCCGGGTACGGCTGCCCGTATCCTTGTCGCGTCCAGAGCGGGAGCTGCCAGGCGAGCGCAGCGAGGATGGCGTCGAGGGTCGCAGCGTCAGGCATGAGCTGCGCGTACGCTTTCCGTGCGTCGCGCTTTGCCACTTTCCAGCCGTACGCCGTCCAGAACCGCACCCACCCAGGATCATCGTCAGCCACCAGCCGCGTCGTCACTGTGGGGCCTTAGAGGTGGTCATGGCGTGTCCTGCGACTTCTGATGGCATTCCGCAACGCCAGGCCAACAGCGTAATCAGACCGCCGAAGTAAGCGCGCCATCTCGTCGACCGAAAAACCAGCCGTAAACAGGACACAGATCGCCTCATCCTGGCGCTTAAAGGACGGTCGGCTGGATACCCCTTGATGCTTCCGCTGCTTGTGCTTCTTAGTCGTCACACGACCACC
>ERZ1292637.1350-Hain-H14-01um-R3-1350-length-10524-cov-7_pt1 | contig 10524 bp, 14 predicted proteins | sample MGYA00564405_ERZ1292637 | MGnify/ENA primary metagenome ERZ1292637 (study PRJEB36523, sample SAMEA6512645) | groundwater metagenome | collected 2019-01-09 | study: AquaDiva: Metagenomics assemblies of 32 groundwater samples | reverse complement strand
GGACTGTCGAGCTTGACATGGTGATTGACTACGGGTTTGGAGAACTTAACGACGGCTTCGGGAGAGAGTGGGATCACGCAAATAGCGCACCCACCTCTTGACAACGCTACTCCATCGTTGTGGGAGTAACTAGATGGACTTTCTGGTTCCCAAATATCGCCGCAACCCAAACGCCAAGGTGGAGACGTTGTATTCCGGCGTGGCGCCGGGAAATCGCACCGTCACGACGATTGTGAAGCCCTCCCTGGATGGCAACCGGATGGAGGCCACCAGGGTGTACGGGCCTGGGTTGCCCAGGGGGGTGGGAGGGCGCATCGCCGTGTTGGTGCTGGGCGGCATGGAGACCACCCTGGATGAAATGGAGTATCTCATCGAGGCGAAGCGGGACAAGAAGTTCGTCCCGCAGCGAGGCCCAGGGGAGATTGCGTCAATGGGCCGCTTACTCCTGGCACGTCGGAACGAGCAGATTGAGGCACGGCAGAAGTATTTGAAGGCGAACCCATCGGAAATGCCCAAGAAGAAGCGCACGGTCACGCTGCATCTTCCTGTGGGGTTCCGATATATGCCAACCAACGAGCCTGGAGTACGCATCCTCGCACGGATATAGAGGTGTCTCTTGCCTAATGTTCTTGAGATGGACACGGTAGAGGAACTGACCTTAGACGCCGAGGCGGTCGAGGAGGAGTCCTGGCGGGTTGGGTCAACTGATGGGGTGGCTGACCTTTCGGATGGGGGCATGGTCAATGGCGTTAGGGTCAGGCCCGCCCGTGATAAGAACGTGACGAAGGGCCGACCAGCGGCTCGGCGGGCCTGGATGGCGAATGGAACGGAGTCGCTATTGCCCCTTGCTTATCAGCCAGATGGTAGAACCCATGACTCGGCTGCCCGCTACTTCCGCAAGCGTCTGTGTCTGTGCTGTCAGCGGGGAGGGTTCATGGGGCGGCAATGCCCTGACTGTGTGAAGAAGCGCTGTAGCCTCTGCAACAGCAGCAGTGACCCGAAGAAGATTATCCCGTGTTTCTATCGGCGTAAGGAGGATGTCCCATTCCCAACCAAGTTCTACGGTGAAATCGACTGCTTCCTGATGGGCTGTATCCGGCGTGGCACCCAGGGGTTCTTGACTCAGGCGGATATGCGGCTCCACGCCCGCAGTATGCACAAGCTGGAGTACCAGGCGCACCTGGAGGGCCTGGAGGTCGATAAACAGGACGAAGTCGCCACGTTGCGAGAGGATCTGCGGTCAATGAGGGAGCTGGTGATGAGCCGACCCGCAGAACCACAAAAGAGGGAGAGAACCGACGCCCAGAGGGAAGCAGCCCGCAAGCTAGGGGCGGCGTCCAGGGCCAGGGCAAAGGCAAGAGCCGCATAACGGGTATCAAAGCACACAACGCCAGAGCAAGGAGGATACCATGCCACGGATTCTGTTTGGACCTCACGGGGAGAACAACTCGACGTATGCCAACGCTGGGAATGCCAACCTGGGCCGGTTCGAACTGGGCAGCCGCCTGATTCTACCTGACGGGCGGGTCTACCGTCTCTGCCTCAATGACGGGACGGCCGAGGTAGCGGGCAACCTGTACCAGAGCGTCGCTCCGGTAGGTGACCATACTAACGTCACGGCGGATGCAGCCAGGTCGATTGGGGCTGTTATCGTAAGCGCCACCCTGGGGGCCACCTCCGCTGCGGCGGACATCTACGCTGAGGGCGCGGTGCATACCAACGATGCGGCTGGAGAGGGCTATTTCTACCGCATCCGGCGGGCCAACACGGCGGGCGCAGCCCATGCGCTGGCGGCGGCCTCTGCGATCTTGACCGTCAACTTGCAAGCGAGCGAGACGGTGCAGGTCGCGCTGACCACCGCGTCAGAGGTGACTTTCAGCCGCAACCGCTTCCATGCCGCCCTGATTCACCAGTCCCCGCCCACGGCGCAACTGGCCGGGGTGTCGCCGGGGGTAGCGGCGGCCGACCGCTTCTACTGGAGCCAGGTGGGGGGTGAGGCGGCGGTGCTGGCGGAAGGCACTCTGCTGGCTGGGCTCCCAGTCCAAGCGGGCATCACGGTCAACGGTGCGGTGGAGAACGCCAAGCGGCGAGTCCGGTCCGGCACAACTGCCGTAACGGGCATCACGGACTCCGGCGCCTTGCTGACCGACCAGGATGGGGCTGAGGTCAACATACGGGCCATTGGCAACACCGTCAGCACCACCTACGACATCAGCGCCGGCATTGCGTACAACGCCCCGCTGGTTGGCATGTGCATCAAGGCGAACGCCTCCAGCGAGTATGGCCTGATTGACCTGACCTACCTCGGCAACTAACAGAGGAGGGTCAGCCGTGGCAACCAAAGAGCAACTCATGGCGATGGGTGCGGAGGAGCGGTTCATTATTGACCGTGAAACGCACCCATCCTTCTTCGAGTCCAGCGTGCCGTTGACCGAGAATGACACGGCTCTGCTGGGACATCGGGGCAAATACCACCTTGTCCACCTCAAGCCCATGTCGATCTTTGTCTGCGCCATTGGGAATATGTGGGTTCCAGGTGGACACCACCGTGCGGTCGATATGGTGAAGGCGATGGAGCAGAAGGGCTACACCATCGCTTACGAGGAAATCCACGATGGCTGCGTCATGCCGGGAGACCGGATTGGGCAGATGCGGACGGAAGCGACCTACATGGCGCTGGACTCCGGCGCTGAATGGCTCTTCATGGTGGAGAACGACGTGCTGCTGGAACTCGATACCCTGGAGAGACTGCTGGGGTGCGACTTCCCGGTGGTGGCGCCCTATATCAACGACCTGGAGCAAAGGTGGCCTGGCACAACCCTCTCCGGCCCCGCATACCTGCCGCATAGCGGAATCCACCCCGTCCTGTGGACCGTGATGAGCGCCATGCTGTTCAACACCAAGGTGTTCAATGCGATAGGGCCTAACGTGTGGGGCAGCCACGGCGGGATTAACGAATACCACCTGGCCCAACGCCTGAACCACGTTGGGCACCGGATTTACATGGATACCGACGTGGTGGTGAACGTGGCCCGTAGCCCATCCCGATCCCGCAGTCTCACTTGGGACGAGCTACAGGATGGAACCAGGGCGGCGTTTGAACGGAGCCGCAACGAGGAGCGAGACCGCAGACCCCCAGAGGGGTTTGACCCCATATTCGGTGAGAATCACCTATCTCGCAGCGGGGCCTATGAACCTCTGGGGAGTTCCTTCCGGCAGCGAGCCAACATAATGGCCCCGCTGCAGCTACCTCGTGCGGAGCGGCGGCGTCAGCAATTCAAGAGAGGCGAGAATGGGAATAGTAATCAACATCCCGGTTGATATGTTCAAGCTGGTGGAGCAACGCTTGAAGTACAAGTTCTGGGATAAGGGACGGGAGCGCAGCAACCATGCGAAGCAGTTCATGGACGCTGGGGCGGTGGCGGTGCGTTGCATCATGAAGCATGACCAGCTTGCTTATACTGGCCCCCCTGACGACAAGGTGCGGGCCTGGGTCTGCCTGCGCTGTCACGGCGCCGCCTGTGAGCCGGAAATCATCCACCGAGGCTTCGACTTTGATACCGCTCCGGACTGGATAGTCGATGAAATCCTCAACCTGGACTTGCAGCGGCAGAATCAGGGCAACCCCAAGATGTTTGCCATGGGGAACGGACGTTAGATGCTTTCCACCTACCGAGCGGCCACACTCAATACCGTCGTGGCGGCGGCTGGCTCCGCCATGTTCTTTGTCATCACGGGTTCCGCCAACGTAACCCGCAGGGTGCGTAAGATTCGGGTCAGCGGTGACACGCTCACGACCCTGGCGGTTGGCAGCATCGTGGTGGAGAAGTGGTCAACAACGGCGCCAGACGGCGGGACGGTCACGACTCTTACACGGGTGCCGTTGGATTCAGCCTTCCCTGCTGCGCAAACTGATGGGCTGGTGCAGGTCTACACTGTGGCCCCCACTGAAGGTACGCTGGTGGGCACCATCGCTTGCCGCCGCCACGTTTGGAAGTCCTCCACGGTCGTAGATGCTCCCTTCGCTGAGGCGGAGTTCGACTTCGACAACAAAGGGGACGACGGACGGCTGGGTATCCCCTTGCACGGCCTGCTTGAGGCTCTTAGCCTCGCCTTTGGCGCTAACCCTGCCTCAGCCATCACGCTGGCGGTCGAGGTCGAGTGGACAGAGGAAGCGGGGCGGTAGATGCCGCACACAACGGGAGGGGCATATCCGAGCAAGCCAGGGCACAAGAAGCCTCGGGCACGGACTCCGCCTATCATTCGCCGGAAGAACCCCCCCAAGCCACTTCAGAAGAGGCGGGGAAAAGGGAGTTAGCGTGTGCCGGTTATACAGTCGCTCGACCGTGAAGGCATCCGTCTAGCCGTTGGTTATAACGCCAATGCGGTCTTTGAGGGGTCCACAACCTCTGCCTCCGCTGGCACTACGGACATCATCGACACCAAGCTGCGGGGCGGTGCGAGCGATTACGCTGGTAAGTGGATCATCATCACGTCCGGCGCCCGTGACGGCGATACCGCTGTCGTCACATCTAACACCGCCACTCCTGTAACTCTGACCGTCTCGCCCGCTCTTGGGGGAACCCTGGCCAGCGGTGTCACCTACGAGATGTGGGACAAAGAGTTCCGGCCTCAGTTCATCCACAACGCCATCAACCAGGCTGTCCACTACGCCACGGGCAAGGCTTACGACCCAGAAGAGGACGTGAGCCTCCACCTGCACGGCTCAGAGCGGCGGTACATCATACCGGCTGTCTTTGGCGACCATATTAGCAAGCTGGAACGGCGCTACTCCTATAGCAGCACGGTCATCGACCCCTGCGAGAGCGGCTGGACTCAGCAGACCAATGTGACCCAGGCGTTTGACCAGACGCAGCGGCGGGAGGGGAGCGCATCCCTGCGACTCGTGCTGGCGGCGGCGTTGGCGGCTGGGGATAACGTGGCGAGTAAGACCATCACGAGCCTGGATATTTCCAAGAATGACCGCATCGAGTTCTGGATACGGTCTACCGTGGCGGCGGCGGCGGGGGACTTCACCCTGCGGCTGACTTCGGGGTCAGTTACGGTGGCCTTCAACGTGCCCGCTCTGGTAGCCAATACCTGGCACTTCCACCGGGTAACGCTGAACCCCGACGACGCCCGCCAGCTTACGGCCGTCACCACGGTGGTGCTGCGCCAGGTGGTGGACATCGGGGCCGCAACCCTCTGGCTGGACGACATCAAGGCGATGGAGAATAGCACGGCCAGGTGGGAAGAGATACGCCAGCATCTGTGGAACATTGACCGAGAAGCGGGGGAGATTGTGTTCAAGCCCGACTTCGGGACGCTGCCCTACAACCTTCTGAAAATTACTGGCGGGGACAAGCCGGTGCTGCTGAACGCCGACGCCACGGTCAGCGAGGTGGACCCAAGTCTGATTATAGCGAAGGCTACCGAACTCATCTTGATGGCCACGAGTGGCGGACCCCAGCTAGACCCAGAGGCTCGACGGGAACAGGTGCGGTACTGGAACGCCGAGGCTGAGAAAAGGTTGCGGGCCTTGCCCGTCCGCCAGAACGCCCGACAGGTAGCCTGATGCCCGCAAGAATAGCTGGGAAGAACCAGGTGTCGTTGAATGGCGTAGTCTACAAGACTACGGGGCCGGTGCAGCAGGTTCTTGCATCCCAGTTTGCGCCGAAGTTCGTTACTGGGGATACGAACAAGGACTCTCACACCCGCCACTCCATCTGGGCACCTCGCTTCATTGGGGGCATCGGGAAGTACAGAGTGCGGCCTGGGGAACCTTCCGATAGGGCCTGGTGGTCCACCCACCAACTCCGCTACGACGGACACCTGCCGCTGCCCCAGCTCGCCACCACCACGGCAGCCTCCGGCGTGACGGGTTCCTACACCGTGGGGGCGATTGGCGAGCTGGCGAATGAGATTTACGCTGCCTTCGGTACAGCGGTAAGAAAGTACAACAACACCACCGACTCCTGGGGCAGTACACTCGCTACACTTCCGGCTATCGCCACCGACTCCATCACGTTCCGCATGGGGAATGTAGTGTATCTGGCCTTCGCCACCACGGGCGGGTACACTTATACATCGGATGGCATCACCTGGACGGACGACACCAAGGACGCCCTCTACCTGGCCTACTGGGACGACCGGCTGTGGGGCATCGACAACACCGGCTTGCTCTGGTGGTCAAGCCAGATTGGGTCGGAACAGAATGACGCCCAGATACCCTTGCCTGATGGGTCAACCAACGACTTGTTTGTAGCTAGAAACGCAGCGGGAGACCTGGTGCTTTTCGCAGCTACAACCAGAGGGCTTTTTGCCCATGACGACACCACGATTAAGTGGCTTTTCACCGAGGTATCGCTACCCTATCATCCAGACAACGGCAAGGGAGCCACGGCGTGGCGGGACTCGGTTTACATTCCATCTGGCAACGCCGTTTATAGATACACTCAGGGTTCTAATAGTGCGGTCTTGACAACGGTCGGGCCAGACCGAGACGACGGACTGCCCTCGGATAAACGGGGCGTGATTCGGCAGCTTATCGGGACGCACAACGATTTGCTGGCCATCACGGACGGCTCAACTGCGCCTGGGGCATTGACGAGTTTCCCTACCAGGGGTGCTTCAACTCATCACGGCGTCGTGATAGACCCTGACGTGGGCTATTCCACCATCTTGGGCTGGAATGAACGGGCCTGGGAGGTCAAGTGGCTTGGGGGAAGCGCCGAGCAAGCGATAAGCTGGGCGCACGTATCTAACGCCTACAGCACGTATCGTCTGTGGTGGGCGCAGAACCAGCGTATCTATTTCATGCCGGTACAACGGGACATTGTAAACCCGTTGGAAGTCACCACCCTGACGTATGCCGCCACGACACAGGAAACGATTACGCCCTGGCTTGACCCAGGGCAGGACTCGGACACTTTGGCTCTCAGTGTGAAGATAGAGGTCCTGACGACCACGAGCACCGAGACCGTCACGGTGGATTATGGGCTGAACTATTCCAGCACGTACACTAGCTTTACCAGCCCGTCGGGAGTCATCACGACTAACGGAGTGACGGAGTTTCCGTTTCCCACCGACACCGCTCCAACTGGGACAGCGTTCCGGTCTATCCGGTTCCGCATCAGGACGGTGCGGGGCAGCACCACGACGCTGACGCCTGACGTGATTTCCATCGTGTTCATGTATCAGAAAGAGATGCCCCCCAAGTATGTCTTTCGCATGGAGATAGACTTGCAGAAAGACACTGGGGATAACACGGTCAAGCAGTTGCGGGACTCGCTGCGAACTGCCCTGGAAAGCACCCCATTGGTTGAGTTCGCTTACCGGAACGATACCGGAACCGATTTAGGTTCCACCGACCGGAGGTATTACGTGAACGTCGAGGAAGCTACCAACATGGAGGAGACGGGCGAAGATGAGAGCGGGGTTAGCCGCTTGGTACTGAGCGAGGCTTAAGCGATGGCAAACCAACTTTTTGCGGGATTCCTGTACACTGGTGCTGGTGCTGTTATCGTAGGGGCCACGGTTGACCTGCTTGACCGCAACACCCTGACGCCTGTTCGTGCTACTACCACCACGGACTCCAGTGGGTATTGGACTATTTCCCATGCCACAGAGGGACGATTCGATGTCAGGATAACGAATGGGACGTCCATCTCGTTCCTCAAGTATGATGACCAACTCCAGATAGAAGGTCTCGAAGTGGCGGTTCTCAGGGTCCGTAATCCTGCGGACACCTTTGACTACGACCTTGTAGCAGCCGCCATCGTCGCAGACCGGACGCTGAACCTCCCGCTGATTACGGCTACTGACACCTTTGCTGTCCTGGGAACGGGTATCACCACCCAGGTAATGCGGCTCTTGAGGCTTGGGCTAAACCAGGCGGCGGACGCCAGCGCAAGGATAGCGGTTACGGGGCAGTATTTTTCCACCCGCTACGCCCTCACCGACGGAGCGACAATCGCCCTGGACTGGGACAATGGGAATGTGCAGAGCGTTACGCTGGGGGGCAACCGCACCTTCACCTTTGCCAATCCGAAGGATGGGGGGCGGTACGTGATTGTACTGACGCAGGACGGAACGGGGAGCCGCACCGTGACGTGGCCCACCATCAAGTGGCAGGGCGGGTCGGCTCCCACATTGACGACGACAGCCGCAAAAAAGGACATCATCACGATCTTCTATGATGGCACAGATTATCTGGGCAACTCCAGCTTGAATCACTAACATGGACTTCAAAGTTCTTGACGTGTTTGTCCAGGGCGGTCACCTGGTGGTAAAGGCCCAGCACTTCAAGCTGGACGGCACCGCCTGGTTTACCGAGCATTACCTGTTCCAGGGGCGGGAGGGCCTGAAGCATAAGCGGGCGACCAACGGCCTCGGCCAACCCCTGCTGGATGATGGGACGGTAGCACCGACTGAATTAAAGCGGGACAACAACCGGCAGGTTCCTGTCCTGCCGACTGGCCGCCAGTGGGCCAGAAGACCCGAACCCCACCTGGCCGAAGACTCCATACTCCACACCATCCGGTTAATACACCGTCAGCGCACGGCTCTCAACTCGCCCAACACCGTAGATTCGCTTGTGGTGCCTCCCGCTACGAAAGCGGATAACGACGGCTGCGCCGCCCTGCTGACCAAGTTCCAGGGTCTGAATGGCCGGGAAGTCTGATATGGCCTTTACCGCTCTAAAGGGGGTGTAACATCGTCGTTTTGACGGTCTATCCCGACGGCGACCCCGAAACGAACTCGGTTGACGGCATGGTGGCGGAGGGCACCGACAACCAGACCTGGGCCACCAAGCACGACGCTGCTACTGGGGACGAGGCCGACCCGACTGCGGCAGAACTGGCCTGCCAGATTAGTGCCGGCACCAACGTCAACACCTGGCTCCGCATCCGGCGGATATTCCTTCTGTTCCTTACCTCAGCCCTGGGGGCTGGAGCTGACATTACGGCCGCCACACTGAGCGTTGTTGCGGTGAGCAAGTCGGACCAGTTGGGCGGGAGCGGCGCAGTCCGGCTCGTTACCTCTACACCCGCGAGCAACACGAACCTGGTTACTGCGGACTATGACCAGCTCGGTACGACGGCGCAAACCGACACGGACCCGACGATTGCGGGCATCACTGCGGACTCCGCCACGTTCACCGACTTTACCCTGAACGCCACGGGGATCGCCAGCATCAGCAAGACCGGCGTGACCAAGTTCGGGTTACGCATCACGAAGGACGCCACCAACACGGAACCCACCTACGAGGGAACTAACAACGCGTCCCGTGTAACCTGGGAGATGGCGGAGGAAATCGTGGCTGGGGACAAGCGGCCCAAGTTGGTGATAACCTATACCGTGCCATCAGCGGCCATGATGATAGTAAACGACTAAGAGGTAACATGGTGAAGAAGCTCCTACCCATCGCCCTGGCCCTCATCGCCACCGCTGGCGTCGGGCTGGTGGAGGTGGCGTGGCACCACGACCACGGGCCTGTCGGCATCATCCTGTGCAACGGCCTCTGGTGCGCCGAGCCGGAGCAGGGCATCCACCTGGCGACGGTGTTGATACTGGCGGCGACCTGGGGGATGGCGGCGATGGCGCTCCGCAGGGGCAAGCGGAGGATGAGGTAATAACTTACGACACGGTGCTGGGGTAACACGGTGCATAACGGTGCCGGAATCCACCTGCTCCTGGAGGGCGCTACGGCCAGGCCCTTGACCGCCGCCAGGATTGGGGGCTTCCTGCGCTGGTTCCCCCAGTACATCGGGGTTCATCGGATTACTGAGCCGGTCGTGGTGGAGCAAGAGGGGGGCTGGTGCGGTATGGTGGTGATAGCGGAGTCACATCTTGCGGTCCACACCCGTCAGCGCCAGGTCTGGGTTGACATCTTCTCTTGCATCGGGTTCCGCCAGGACACCGAGGTGGTGGTGCAGGCCGTGGTGCGGCTGTTGAGCCTGACGCAGCACCGGGCGACCGTGCTGGAGCGGGCCATGCCGCCCCTGGGGGCTAAAAACGCCTGGCCTGTCGGGGTAAAGATGGGCTTGGGGACGGAAAAACCGGCGGAGACGCCTAGAATCGAAGCCAGCGCACACGTTGTATCTGAGTAGGAGGACCAGATGGCCGAGGAAACAAGCGAAGGAAAGGATAAGGTGTTACCAGAGGGGGAGCGCATTACTGCGCCCGTCGTGGTGGCAGAGACGCAGGCTCCCACGAGTGAGGACGCCGATGTCCTGACCCGCGCGGAGTTGGCCACGAAGTTCGAGGAACTCGCTACTCGCGCCAGGGCTGCTGGCATCAGTCCGCTTCACGCGATGGCGCAGACTTATACCAAACGGGCCATGGCCGTGCTGGACAGCATTCTAAGCGCTCTTGAAGAAGCGCCGAAGAAAACGCCTGACGAGACAGAGAAGAAGGTCTAGCTCGTGGGCTGGCTAATTGGTCCCACACTGGCAGCATTCGTCGCAGCGTTCATCGTCATCAAGCTCTTCGACTACGTGTTCTCTGGGGTAACGGGCACTC
>ERZ1292637.1348-Hain-H14-01um-R3-1348-length-10528-cov-4_pt1 | contig 10528 bp, 11 predicted proteins | sample MGYA00564405_ERZ1292637 | MGnify/ENA primary metagenome ERZ1292637 (study PRJEB36523, sample SAMEA6512645) | groundwater metagenome | collected 2019-01-09 | study: AquaDiva: Metagenomics assemblies of 32 groundwater samples | reverse complement strand
GATTCAAAGAGAGATAGAATTAGCAAATCAAACAATGGTTCAAAATGTTACTGAAGAAATGTATAACAGAAAAATAATCTTCCCATGACAAATGAAATAATTCTGGAAAATGGAAAAGCAAATCAGATTACTATTTATACTATAAAAGTAGAGGAAATAAAAAGTAAACCCTTACAGACTATTACTCCTCCCCAGCTTCAATATGGTTCTGCTCCTAAAGATACTATAATAGTTGATTTACTTAGAGCAGAGACAAGATTCAATATAGATGGAGTTATTGATGCAGCTGATAGGACAAAATTAAGAGATATCTTTGAAAGTAGAGGAACATTTACAATGGATTATGCAGGAATTACTTATGTTGTTAATAGCGAGAAAATTTCTATAATTGAAATACCGGAAGATGCTGGAGATTTAAATCCTGAAACCTTTATTGTCAAATTTTCTGTAATTGAAGGAGTTAATTATGGATAATTATGGATAAAAAGTATGTTATAGGAGGAAGTATTTTAGGTATACTGTTAATAACAGTTTTAGTTTCAACTTTATATATAGCTGATTATAAGCAGATTTTAAGTGACAATCCTAATGATGATTTATTTTTATTAAGTTTTAATAATACTGATAAGATTGAATTACTGGGAAGAAGCCAAACCCATGATTTTATAAGATGGAAATATGAAAATGGTGCTTCTAAAATGTATTTGGGAAGTGATTTATCTGCTACAAGTATTTGGAAATTGTTTGAAGGAAATAAGCAGATAACTTACAATGTAAAATATCCTCAAAAAATTGATTTCAATGAGATATACGGAAGAGCAACTATCATACAAAAGATAGATTATTTTAATGACAGCAATCATGTTAATCTTGTAGGGACATTAACAAGGAAGATAGAAATTATTCCCAGAACCAATAAAGAAACTATTATCTTTGAACCTATCAATCAATTTAAAAAATATCAACTAATCTGGGAGATTAATAATTTAAATGAGGCAGTAGCTTATGATTTTTTAAAAAATAATGAATTTAATAAGAACATTAATAATGAATATATTATAGATTGGAGTGATTATAGGGATATAACTGAAGCTAGAGAATACACAAATTCCAAAATAAAAATTAGATATCAAAGCAAGGCTGGAGAGCAGGTGATAGATCCAATTATAGGAGAATTGCCATTAGAATTACCCTATAAATTTCTTCCTGAAGAAGATAAAGATGGTAATTCAATAACCTATCAGGATTTTAGTTATACAATAAATTATCCAAAACAACAGGAAGATTATATTAAAGCCACTGATTTTCCAATTTATCTAAAAGAGGATGGTGGAACAAAAAAGATTGAGAATGCTAAAAGCTTTATGAATCAGCCTAATATTGGATGCTTTACAGAAGAAGATGAAAATACTACAGCTAAATGCATTGAAGGTAATGCAACTTCAAAAATTATAGAGTATGGAATAAAGAACCCTGATTTAATAGGAGAATTGATTCCATTGAAAACTTTAGAATATAATTCCAGCTTTAATATTTCAGATTATGATAAATTAACTAAATTCTTAACCAATGAACAGAAAACATCTTTAGAAGAATCCATGAAATATATTATATCAGATAAAGAGTTCTTAACTTTTAGTTCTATCAATGAAAAAAAGATTGTAACAAGATATTCTGATATTAATGAAATAGAGAAGTTAGGCTTAGCTTCTACCACTATAACATTCAGGGCAAATTCTACAGATTGTAGGGATTCTTATTTCAATCAGGATAATGCTAATAATAATGCTGGTGCAATCACCACGCTTATAGTTGGTAAGGGTTCCGGTGGTGGTAACGCACATTCTACATTTTTATGCTATTTTAATAATAGCATAGATACTACAAGAAAGATTGAAGAAGTTAATTTAAGTTTTTTTCATATGGTTCTTGGAGATACTCAATATAATGGATTTAATGTAGAACTATATACTATAAATGGTACTCAGGATTGGCAAGAGGGTACAGGAGCTGGTAATGATTGTTTGGGGTTAGACCCACCAGGTGATGCTTCAACTTGGAATGAACTGAAATGTGTTAGCAATATCGCTTGGATTACGGCAGGTTTGGGTTCTGGAACTGATAGAAATGCATCAAACAGTTCTGAGTTTTTTGTAACTGATATTCGACAGAATATTACATTGAGTTTCTATGCTAATGGGACTGATAAATCATTAGTTCAAGATGTGCAATGGATGTTAAATAATCCAGATTTAGACAAGGGATGGGTTATGATTCAAGGAGCCGACACAGAAACAAATGAAAATTATGTTATGGGTTCGGCAAATGATGTTGGAGGTAGTGCTCCAGAGTGGATAATAAGGAGTTCAAGTGAACCTTCAACACCAGATTTACATCTGCCTGAGAATAACACTCTCTTACCCTTGAGAGTTTTAACTGTGGAATTGAATTGGAGCAACTCTACACATCCAGATAATGATATTATAAGTTATTATTTGGAAGTCTGGAATGACACAGATGCCACAGGAGAAATGTATATTAACAATAGTATTTCAGAAACTATCAATACTACTTCTGATATAGTTACTTTTCCAAATGAAGCTAATGATTATTTCTGGAGGGTATTATCAACCAATGGAGACCACAATTCTTCTTTCTCTGAATTAAGAAATATTTCTATTTCGCCTAATTTTGTTCCTAGTCAGCCAACTTTAAATAAACCTGACAACGATTCAAAATTTAATGTTATTCAAGAATTTAATTGGAGCAACTCTACGGATGAAAATAATGTTGTTAGCGATGTTGACTATCTTGTATATTATATAGAAATAGATAACAATGATGATTTTACTTCTCCAGAATATATCAATAATTCCATCAATGAAACAGATAATACTACTGAAGATACAGGGATTGTTTTGCCTTCTGCAAATATATATTTTTGGAGAGTACTTGCTACAGATAACATAGTCAATTCGTCTTGGTCTGAAACTAGACAATTTACTTTTGATAATTCAACTCCTCTGCCTTACATCACTTCTCCTACAAATACAACCTATTCAGATTCATTGATTGATTTAAATTGGTCAGTAGAAGATTTAACTTTAGATAGTACATGGTATAGTGATGATAATGGTTTAACTAATACTACTTTATCATCAAACATTTCTGTAGTATGGAATGTTAGTGCCAATACAATTTATCTATGGGCTAATGACAGTTTCGGATTGGAAAATTTTACAACTTTAGCATTTACAATAAGTTTGATAAGTACAGATTTATATTTAGACGGGCTAACTCAGCCAAGAAAATATGAGTATGGAACAACTGCCAACATCACAGCTATCATAAATAATTGTGATACTTGTGAAGTATGTTTATCAACTAATATAATAGCAGGATTGGATGGTAATATTAGTTGTGGTATAGGAGCAACAAATTATAGTTGGTTAGTTGGTGATGTGGTTATACAAAATTTTAGTAATAGTGATTTGACTACAAATGATAGTTTATTGAATTTAACCTTTAGTTCCAATCCGCAGTCATTCAATATAACTTTTCCTGATAATATAACTTTTTCACAATTTACTATGAATATAACAGGAAATATAAACAGCAATAATTATCCTTCTGATTTGGTATGCGATTTGGAAGATGATGGGGATTTTGATTTTAATCTTCCTGGAAATTTGACTAATAATATTGTTCATCAAGATAGATTCACGAATGGAAGATCAGAAGAAACTTTATCTTATTCAACAGCAGGAAGCTTAACAAGATTCTTGAATTATACCACTAATCTAGGAACAAGTTATACTAATTTAACTATGAATCTTTCAGGCGGAAGAAATAATCCTGAAGCAGCAGATTTTAAAGATTTCTTTTATAACAATACAAATATTAACACTACGAATTGGTTTGTCAGGGATGATTTTAGCGCTGGGGATACAGGCAAATGGTCAGGAAGCTATACTGTGACAACAAATACTTCTGTAGCGGATAGCGGAACTGTAAGCACAACTTCATGTACAGCATCAACTGATTCTGGAAGTTTTGAATCTACTCATTTGAATCTAGAAGATTATGGATCTACAATTTTCAAAGCCACTATATCATCAAATGGAGATGTTCAATATCCTACTTCAGGAGGATGTAGTCCCAATAATGCAGCGTCTGGAACTGCGACATTCAAGTTAAAAGACAAAACAGATGGATCTACTACTATTTTAAAATCTGTTAGTTGTCTTACTGGTCAGGGATCTGTTGGTACAGACAGCTGTACAAGTTCAGATACTTCTACATGGGAAATAAGAAAAGTCAATAATAATTTTGAGATATATGATGATTCTGTATTAGCCCAGACAATTAGTTTCAATTCTATTCATCAATATGAAGTTGTATTTGATTTTACAGCTTCGGCTACAAAAGGAAGTTGTCCAGGATGCAATAGTTTAGGACCAGATATAGGATCTCAATTCGTTTCTTCAGTTACTTTAAATGCCATAAATCAGACAGGAATTGTTGGCACCGATCTAGGAGGATTGAAATATGGAAATGCAAGTGTCCAAAGCTCAACAATACAATCATTTACCAGCAGCATTTCTTCAGCTCGACTAGATGTTGATTACAATGCTCCAACAAATACAATTGCCAAATTTTATCTATCTGCAAATGGAGGAACTAACTGGGAAGAAGTTCAGGATAATATTGCCCATGTATTCACTACTCAGGGAACAGATCTAAGATGGAAAACAGATGTGAGCTCTACTGAAGAAGTTGATGATGGAACATTGAATACTGCTGCAATTGTCAGAAGTGCAAATTTAGTTGTAAGCTCGAGCTATCCTGATAATTTAAGCATAGATGTCGGTGCTGATGGCACTGATGATTTTGTAATTAATGAAAATATTACAGATCAGCAGGATTATTCAATCAATGTCTCTTCAGCATACATTTCACGATATGTCTTTAACAACTGCCAGAATAGAATTGATTGTGCAGTTCCGTTGGCTATTTCCGTAGGATCTGCTGGAGAATTAAACTTGAATTCAATTGATGCCAATACTACAATTGAAACCCTATCTTTCAGCAATCTTCTTTCAAATCTAAGCAATTTTACAACTTTAAATACACAATTAAATAATTATTGCATAAGCGGAACTAATGGAATTGCCAGACTGCAAGATTTAGATTTGAGATACATCGGAGAAGAAAATATAACTGTAGAAGCAGTAGTATCGGATAATGCTTCTATTAGAGATGAAGAAACTATTACAATAAGATATTCTAATTTTAGCAGGACTCTTCCTAAAGGAGCAAATACATGGACTATTTATCCAAGCAACTTTACAGCTTATAATGTAACTCCATCAGGACAGGAGATTAATTTCTGCGATGCTTCAAATGCGACTTATGGATATTGTAGCAATGTTTCTGTTCCTGTATTTAATATAACTAATCTTGCTAAGATAGATCCTCTTGACTTATATGTAAAATTGAATGAATCTCTCGTAAGCTGCATCAATCTTTCAATTGCCAATTCAGTAGTGAATTCAGATTCTTTTATCATTAACACTTCAGAGCAAAAAGTATTGGATGATTTTATCTTAACAAATAGTACAGGATTGTATATGTGGGCTGATTTAGTTGGATGCAACTCCTCTTCTGTCCGCTATTTCAATCCCTTGCTTTTATTCAATAGTTATTGCGATACTTGTGTATATTAAAATGGTAACATATCAATCACCAGGAATAATTTGGATATCACCACAACATTTGGCTAGTTTCAAACTTACATTAGAAAGGCTGGATGGAACTGTTGATGATATTACCAATGATGTAGTTGAATTTGAGATAGAAGATGGAGTTACAGAATTTATAGGAAGATTTTCTTTTAATCTATGGGATAAGAATGCTTATAGGGATATATGGAAAGGCATGGAGATTTTTAAATATTCCTCTGACTATGAGGATAGTGCTACAACATTAAGATTCAGAGGAAGAATAGAGAAAGTGACTTATCCTCAGGATAAAATAAAAATTACAGGAAGATCTGAAGCATTGAAATTCATGGATATAACAGCAACTCAAAGCTATCAGGATACCTTTACAGATCAAATTCTCAAGGGATTAATTACTACATATGGCTCTGGATTCACTACTACTAATGTTGAAAGCTCTACTACAAGATTAACAGTTAATTGGCAGCAAAAACCATTTTGGGAATGTGTCCAAGAATTATGCACAGCAGCAGGATTTGATTGTTATATAGATTCAAGTCTAGATTTTCATTTTTTTAGATCTGGAAGCAGGGAAAATACTGATGAAGCAATTGTAGAAGAAATAAATATGCAGGATATCAATGAATTCGGAGATGATATAAACCAGATAAGAAACAGGATTATTGTTTATGGAGCTGACCAGGATGGAGTGCAGATTATGTACACAGCAGAAGATTCCTCTTCCCAAACTACATATGGAATAAGAGAAGAAATAATAAATGATAATAATCTTACAAGCTATGCTCAGGCAAAAGATTATGCAGATTTTAGATTATCCCGAGTAAAAGATCCCGCGCAAGTAGGAGAAGTTAAAGGACCTTTATTAGCTACAATACAACCAGGGCAGAAAATATTATTATCCTCTATAGCAAATAATCTGCAACCAGCTGTTTATGATATTAGTGGATATAAGCATAAATTTTCAGACAGAGAATATTCTACTTTAGTAAAAGTAAATAAAGAGCCTAGAAAGCTTAGCCATGTATTAGCAAAACTAGTGGAGAACCAATCCAAAGGAATTATAATAAATAATCCCTATGAGATGCGCCATTCCTATACTTTCTTGTTTGATGCGGATGAGGGAACTCATACTAATACTTCCATTGCTAATGGAGTGTTAAAGCCATCAGGAAGCACAGGAACATGGATAAGCCCTGCCAGAGTTGCATCTTCAACAATAACACAGGCTTATTTGATATTGAAAGGAACTATTTTAAGCGGCGCTTCTATAAACATAAGTGCGGATGATGGAGGAAATTATCAAATTATTGCAGATAAAGACAGAATAACATTCGCTAATAGCGGAACAAATTTAAGAATAAAAGTTAATTTTACAACTTCAACTACAGAAATAGATAGTTTATCTATTCTTTATAAGTAAAAATAATAAGAAAAAGAAAATGAATAAAACGGATTTAATTATAGAGAATATTGACAAACTTGTTAGTTCTAATGAAGAGGTAAGAATAAATATTGGAAGAATAGAGCAGCATCTTAAGGATATGAATAATAGGATTTACAAGCATGATAGTGAGATAGATTCTTTAAAAGAAGTTCAAACTAATACAAGGATACAAATGGCAAAGCATTTTGGAGTAGGAGGCTTTGGAGGAATTTTAGGTGCTGTTATAGTAAAATTAGTGGGAGGCTAAAAAATGAAGGATAAAAATTGGTATTTGAGCAAGACTGTTTGGGCTGGAGTAGCTATGATAGTAGTAGCTGCTGCGGATGGATTATTTGGATTTGATTTAGGAGTGGAAAGTGTAACTACATTTCTATTGGGATTAGTAGCTATATTCCTAAGACAGGCAGTTGGAGAATCTGGACCTACTATAGTTAAAAAATAATAAATTATAGCTTTACCTGCCAGAATTGTAAAAGTCATATAAGAATATGGCTTGGTGGATTTGGTAGAGATTGGATTTGTTTTCAATGCAGAAAGGGAGCTAGAGAATGAACAATAAATGGATTAGAATAGGCATTGTCAGTGATACTCATTTGGCTTCTGATGGGGAAAGACTAGACAGATTGCATGAATTCTATGATTGGCTTGAATCTGAGGAAATAGAGAGAGTCTATCATGCAGGGGATATAAGTGATGGAACTAATGTCTATAGGGGGCAGGAATTTCATCTAAAACAAATTGGAACAGATAAACAAGCCAAATATGTTATAGAAAATTTTCCTCAAAGGAAAAAAATTAGAACTTTTTTTATAACAGGAAATCATGATCTAAGGGCATTTGAAAGAACAAGAGTTGATATTGGAAGTTTAATTAGTAGAGGAGTTGAAATTACAGAAGAAGAAACTAAACCTCATAAAATAGAAGGAAGAAAAGATTTAAAATATTTAGGGCAATATTATGGAAGAGTCAAATTAAATGAAAGCATTAAACTAGATTTAGTTCATCCAGATGGTGGCTTTTCATATGCTATCTCTTATCCATTACAAAGATATGTTAATGAAATTCAAGGCGGAAATAAACCCCATATCTTAGTGATGGGGCATTTTCATAGGACTATGTATACTGTTTACAGAAATATCCATTGCTTTATGGGCGGAACATTCCAAGATCAAAATGATTATACAAGAAGAAGAGGAATCCAGCCTAATCTAGGCGGTTGGTTGTTAGAAATGGAAATTGATCACGGCATTAAACAAATGAAGCCTATTTGGAGGGCTTTCTATAGATAGTTTCCTCTGACAGAGACAACATATCCATTGTCTCTTAATTGATTCACTAAAGAAAAATCTTTTTCATCTAATCTATGATGGGTATTATACTTTACATATAATCTTCTTTCCCGCAATAAAGGACTTAACCCTTCTAAAATCTGCTCTGTATTATCTACAACTCTATTCTGGACAACAACTTCTTCTAATTCATCCAAAATAAACTCAACAGAATAGCCAGCATCCTTTCTTGGAAATCTTCCCCTGTAAAGCCTATCTATTTGAACTATCATGATAATAAGTGATCAATCTCTATTTTAACTTTCTTTCTATCCAATAAGTTATCAAAAGTTTTATATAAATGAGAAACTAATCCTAAAAAGGCTGCATCAGATTCTGGCTTTAAATTATGTATATCAAATCCTGTTCTATATAAAACATAAGCAGCTGTAAAATTATAATCATGCAATGTCAATTCTCTTCCTTCTGCATCATGTATCTCTAATTTCTTAGGAGTATAAGATATGACAATATCCCTTAATTCGTTTCCTCTTACAAATGATAGTCTAAATTTCATTTCTTATGCCCGTTTTCTATTATAAAATTATTCTGAGACCATGAATGTTCATCATTGAAGGTATAATCAAGCCTATCATAAAAAGGATTATTCTTTGCTAATAGCCTAAATTCAACAGGCAAAAAGCTGATTTCAGCAGAATTCCAATCTAATACAACCCATTCATCATCCTTTTCTCTTAGATAAATAGGATAGGAATGATAGAACTTTTGTTTTCCATTATTAGCATAACCAACTGTTGCTTTGCATCTATAAGCAGGGATCTCAGCGTTTCTCATTAGACTTATCATTAGATGAGTTCCGTCTTCACAATCTCCCTTTTTATAATATAGAGTTTCAGCAGGGAAAAGCCAATGCTCTTCAAAATTAAATTGTCTTAAATCAGGATTATATTTTATATTGTCAATAACCCATTTCATACAGGCATATGCCTTTTCATCATTTGACATTCCTTCTTTCATTAAAGTTTTAGCTATTGTTGAAAGAATAGCATCTTTTGGGACTATAAAATTTCTTACATCAAAACTAATTCCTTCCCTACCTTTCCTGTTTCTTACTCTATATATGATATCTTTTCTTGGATATTTATTATTCCAAAATTCTGCCTTATCTTCTTTAATTTCTATTTCTTTTTTTCTCCATTTAGTAAAGAACCACATACCATCATATATAAGAAAGATAATATAAATAGAGAATCTATTTTTTGTTCTTAAAAGATACCGTTAAATATATAAATGAGCATACATCTGTATATCTATATGTATTTTAAAGCTAAATTAAGAGAATCTGGAAATTCTATCATCATAACTATTCCTAAAGATTTTGTGGATTCAGGAATGCTTAAAATAGGCAAAATCTATGTGTTTGATACAGATGGGATAGACATAGAGGACAAAGAAAATGAAGATGAAAGTAATATTACAAATTGAGGATTTTGAAGAAAATTATAATAATATAAATAAACATGATGCTTTAATACTTTTAAAATTTTGCAGACTTTTAGATTCTTATAAATATAAAGGAGGAAATTTAAAAATGGGAAAGAAAAATCCAAAACCAAAAAAGAAAGAATAAAAATTTGACAAATCCTAGAGGTTTATCACCTCTTTTCCTTTAGGATGACCGAAACTATAGCAGGAAAGAATAGTTTTTTCCTGCTTCCTAATCTAGCAAGTCTAGATTTGCGGGAAAAACATAATCCATAAATTGAGGGAATTTCTCAAGGCATTAAGGAAGACCTTCTAATCCCGCAATCATAGTCAAATCCAAAAGATTGACAGGAGCATAAAAAATGGCAAAATGGAACATATCGGGAAAACCAACAAATCAAGAACGCCACTATTTGCATGCAACAATTGATGGCGAACCTGTGATATATCAGGGCATCATTAGAGATATATCAGAAATCTATAAGCAGAAAAAATTGAATGCCAAAGATGGAGATCTTGAAGAAGAAAGGATCACCATTCAAGTGGGAATTACAGAAAAAAAAGGAAAA
>ERZ1292637.1347-Hain-H14-01um-R3-1347-length-10536-cov-4_pt1 | contig 10536 bp, 12 predicted proteins | sample MGYA00564405_ERZ1292637 | MGnify/ENA primary metagenome ERZ1292637 (study PRJEB36523, sample SAMEA6512645) | groundwater metagenome | collected 2019-01-09 | study: AquaDiva: Metagenomics assemblies of 32 groundwater samples | reverse complement strand
GTCGAAGCCGATGAGCTGGCGCTGCTGGCAGAGCTGGCCGCTGCTGTGGCACTGACAGCAGCGGCGGCGGCATCCACAGACGAGTTACCCGTAAGATGGAAATACCCAGTTGCCGTACTGTAGCGTGCAGCAATGGGTACGCCAATCGTGATATCACCCGCGTTGACGACAGCGCCATCACCACGACGCAAAGATTTAACACCCAAGCTGTTGACATTGACCGTTGACCCGCTTGTGCCTGTGTTTGTGTTGATTGGGCGAAAATTGATTTCAAGGCCATCGACATAGCCCGATGGGGTGTGAGGTAACGCGATCAAATACGCATTGACAACCCCGGTATCGACGGCAAAATTAACCGTTCCGCGTTTGAGGTTGTCCTCGGTTGGTAACTTGTCGAAGGCAACTACAACCGCCGCGTCCAGGTCGTTGATATTGGCGGATAGCGCCTTTGTGACCGCTGCAACGTCGGTCGGCGAGGTGAAATAAGCGCTCATCTGGCAAGCCTTCTAGGAGTAAAGTGAACCAGCATCCCTTGTAGGGTGTGTCCGAGGTCAACGGCAGATTTCGAGTAGAAAATCATCGCCATATTCAGCCCGGTGCCGGTGATGTTGAATTCAGGTGAATTGACAATACGGGCATCGTAAAAGAACTGGCCCCAGGTGCTCACATCCCAGTACCCGCCTGTGCCCTGCCCGGTGACGGTTTGCAGGATGTGCTGGGCATAGTACGGGTCGCCGTAATCAAACTCGGGGTGAAAGCGGATGGAGGTGTACCCCACCGAACTCATCTCAAGAATGGCCTTGCGGTAGCGCTTGTTGACGCGTGGAGTGTTGACGTTGTTGAACGGCAGGCGCAGGTAACTCTCAATCTCCGCGCCGTCGAAGCTGGAGCCCTTGTCGGCTTGGTAGACATAGCCATTGTCCGCGCCGAAGAACACCACATCCTTGCCGGTGGAGTCCTCACCAGACCATGCACAGGTTGGATTGACGGGATACTGCAACTCCGTAAACCCCACCACCTGGCCGTTTTTGACCGTCATGATGATGCCCGAGCCGTCCGAGCCGTACAGCCGGTATTGCCCTCGGGCGCGGTACACGCTGGATGAAACCACCTTGGAGCGCATGGCATCCACCAGGGTCTGAATGCGTTCGCTGATGTTGCTTTCGTCAAAGTTGCCGAAGTTCTGGGTGCGCGAGATTTGACGGATACCCTGATCATCCAGCCCGTAGGTCTCGCCCATGATCTGGATGGTGTTGCTAATGGCCCCTGCTGTCTCACTCAACGAATCCAGCACAAAGTCCGCCACGCTGGAGCCGGTCAACTGATCTGCCCGGTTGCGCGAGAAAATTACCAGCGCACGCGGATTGGGGGCGTAGCCGGTGATGGTGTCGCCGATGCCTATTTCTGTAGCGCCAAGCAGTGGCGACCAGATGTAGGGCGTGCCAACCCCTGAATTCTGCGACGACCCATAGAACGACAAGAACAATTGCTTTTTGTACGCCGTGATGTTGACGGGCTTGTCTACCGTCATGCCGGTGTTGATGGGTACAAACACGGTGCCGTCGAATTCAAACGCCCGGTTCACCCCGTTGCACCCGTACATGCGCAGCGTGTCGGTGGAGCCGTAAAAATTATGACTGACGCACTTGTAATTCCCAAGCGGCGACAAGGTGATGGCGCTGCTGTTGGCGGCGATAGTGGCCACGTTCAGATTCGCCCCTACGTCCAGGTTTTCCGCCTGGAAGGTTCCTGTCTGGCTGGCGAAGATCAAGCGCCCCGCCGCCGTGCCTGCTGCCCATGATCCGCTTTCCAGCACCACGCGGGTGATTACTGCAGTAGCTGCCGATGTAGCCCCGGTGATGGTGTTGCCTTCGGCGATAACGTAAGTGCCGCCCGATGTGAATGCCACTTCGCGGCCCAGCGCGACCAGCACCCAGCCCCCGGTGGTGGATTTGTACATCTCGCCCGCCGTTCCCCCGGCGTTGTCCTGAAAGACGTAATTCACGCCCTTGTGAATGTGCCCACCCCGGATAGTCCGGGCCGCGCCATTGACCTTGAGGATATCCGTACGGTACACGCTGGCCGCCGCGTTAAGCGCTACCGCATCATCAGAGCCAGTGCGGTGCCCACCAAGGCTAGGGGATGCCGTAAGCGTGCCCTGCGGTGCAGCGGCGACGTTGATCACCTCGCCGGATACAAAGGTACCAGTCAGCTTGGTGATGGTCAGATACCCCGATCCAACCTCGACCACGTACCCCGTCGCGGCACTGGTTACGCCAGTAATCGTGTTTCCAACTGCCACCGCGCCTATCAGTGTGTACGCTAGGTAGTAGTAGACCGCAGCCGATGGCGAGGTTCGACCGTCAAAGCGTTCAAAGCCGTCAATGCGCGTGTACCCACCACCGACACCCGGCTCGTAGTTCATGGCCGACAGGGCCATACCTGGCTTGATTGACAGTACCGGGGAAATGAGGTCCAACCCCCCATCAAACTTTACGTACGAGGTGGAGATGGGAGTCGATGGCATTCTCATGCTAGTGGCCCGCCCAGGGTGAATGTCGGCAGATACTTGCGTTTGATCTTGCGAAGGATGCGCTTGAACTCGCGCTCGGATGTGGCGTACAGCTCAGCCGCCCCCTGATCCGTGGCGTAATACATAACCGCTTTCCAGACAATGGCCATGTGAAACGTCCGATCGAACAAGGGTTCGTCCGCATTGGCCGACATGGTTTGCGGGCGTTTCCAGTACTCGCCAACCACGGTGTAAATTGCGTCAGGAGTCGGCCAAAATACTAGCGACTCATCGGGTCGGATGGCGAATTCAGAGGGTCGGCCAGACTGGATTGTTCCCAATAAATTGACATCTCGAAACATGTTCCAGTCGCGCTCCGTCAGGAATTGCTCATCACTCACCCCGGTAGCCGTCAGGTAGCAGCGCAAGCTGTCACTCTTCCATTTACCGTGCTCAGACAACGAAACAGCGGAAGGTAGGTAAGTCGATGATGCTGCAATCGTTGGAAAGCTGAAATCAAAGCGCAGAAAACCCCACGCCTTGGTCTCATCCTGAATGTCTTCGTAGGCCGTCAACACCCAGTCCACTATTTTGCCAAGCTCTCCGGCCTGCCCCGCCACCGTGGTGGGGCCAGTCCCGCTAATACTCGCCTCTTGGCGAGTGCGCTGACAAAGCTGCAGGAAATTCACTTTACGCCTTGCACCAGAGGTAGTGGAAAGCCACCGTGCCGTTGAGCGCAGTCGTCACCAGCACGTCATTGCGTAGAACAACGGTGATGGTGTTGCTTGTTGCGATTGCAGACTTAACTACCACGCTGGTGGTATTGGTTCCGCCAGCCAATGTCACAAACACCAAGTCACCGGCTGCAACACCGGTCAGCGTCAGCACAACAGCGGTATCCGCATTGGCCGCCGTGGTGAGTGCGCCTGTTGTGACAGTCCCTGCCATTTTGGTGACGGTGGCCGACTGCGTGGTGTCGTTACCGGTGGCGGCCTGGGTTGCACTGTCCAGGTCCAGCGTTGCGCCTGCTCCCAGAACAACAGCCCCGGAGGCCGTCAATGTAGACCCCGTGGCCATCGTGATCGCGCCACCCGATTGAACCGTCAGCAACCCACCGGTTGGCATTACGGTATCCAGACTCGCATCTGAAGTCCATGCCTTGCTGGCTTCAAGCGTACCCAAGGTAGCGATGTCGTTGTAATTCAATTCGGCAGTTGTTGCTGTTGTTGCTGTGGCGGTGCCTGTCGTCATCACGAACGATGCAGAAGCTCCAGCATCCGGGATGGTGTAGGTGCGCGCAGCGGCCTGGCTGGCGTTGGTGACGGTTGTTACCGTATTGCCAGCAGAATCGGCCGCCTTGACTACCAAGCTACCCTTTTGAGTGGACGGAGCCTGAGAAACCAGCATCTCTTCCGTCTCGTACGTCGTGGCATCAATCGCCCGGAATGTCATCTGCCCATTGACAGGGATGTCAACGGACAAATTCGCGGCCAATGCGTTGATGGCATCTCCCGTGGCCGGGAAAACCGCAAGGGCGGCAGCACCGCTGTTTTTTACCGTTTGCTTGCGGCCCAGCACGGCAGCCAACAGTTTAACGCTGTCGCTTGCCGTGGCGCAGGTAGTGACGTTGTTGAATTCACCAGTCAATGCGGTTGCGCTGGCTTGGCCGCCCGTTGCGAAGGCTGTGATTGTGGTGTTGTGGTCGTATGTGATTGGCGCATCGGTCGTGATGGCCCCAATCGTGCCGATTTCCAGCGAAGCCCCCAGCACTAGCGCCTTGCCAGCAGCAGCGGTCCCGTTGGTGATGCCGTCAATCTTGGCGAGGTCAGCCGCCACAATGCCATCCAATGCCGCAAGCTCCAACAAGTCCACCGTGCTTTGCGAGTTATCGGAATTCGTCACCACCAGGGATGCGTTTTTACCGAGTGTCAGCTTACCGCCGACCAATACATTTGTCAGTTTTTCCCAAAGTCTCATACTCATGATTTCACCTGTCTAAAAAAGTGGGCGAGGCCCTTTGTTGATGTGTCTTACGCTTGCTGGTCCAAAGCGCGCTCCATGCGCTCTTTCCACTCGTAGCCCTTTGCGGTGTCTTGGATGACGTCGAACGGGTACGATGGGGTGGCCTTTTTGGCCATGTGGAACTGGTCTGGACTCATGGGGTTGATTTGCTGTTCATAGTTTACGTCATGGCTCATGATCAAAGCCTCGACAAAACAGCGACGCACCGACGTAGCAACTCCGCGAACGATGGGCTGATTCCTCCCGTTCACGCTGGGGGTAATCACGTCCAACGCCCCTTTCTCTCGTGTCTTGTGAACCATGATGGTCACGCGTTCAGACATAAATTTCTCCAGGTCAATCGCGTCCATGCCCATGCTGGTCACGGGTTCGATTTCAATACCGGCCCCGCTGGTAATTTCAGATAGGGCCTGAGCTGGACCTGTGCTGATATCTTGTTGTTGTCCTCGTCTCGACATATGGATCTCCAAAAAAAAGGCCCGCTATCAATGCGGGCCTTGGGGTGGTTAGGTGGTTGGTTAAGCTGTCAGCGGTGCAGTTGGCACAGAAAACAGGTTGTAGTACGTCGCGGTGACACCAGTAGCGTCAAGAGCCGTGGTGCCCGCCGTGAAGTTGTAAGTTGTGGTGACTGCCATCTTGACAGCTCCGATGGGGGCCTTGTTAGCTGGCAGTTCCGGCCATTGCAGGACTTTCGTACCTGCTACCAGATCGGCGGTGAGGACTGCCGTACCCTTGACGCTGGTGACTGCGCCTGCCGAATCGACGCAAATCAGGTACAGGCACTTGGTAAGCAGGCCCTGCGCCGTGGCAGCGGTGAGCGGCAAGTCAGTAGCCGCGTCGGCCTTGTTGTACAAGATGCCGTCGATGCAATAGTCGATGCCAGTGCCGACCGTCGAGGCAATGGCTACGCCCAGTTTAGAGCCGTCGCCAATGGCGAGAGCCGCTTTGGACATGCAGAAGTTGCCGCCCTTGATGCCGTTGTTGAAGTTTTCCATGATGTTCCTTTGAAATTAAAAAGGCCCAGAAGGGCCTATTGTTTTACGCAATTTGCAGCTACAGATTTTTAGCTAAGTTGTTGATTCTTAAGCTAAATCAGTCACACCGCATTCTATCCTTTGCATGAAATTTTCGTTAAGACGAACACACGCGTACCAGAAATCAGCACCGACATAGCCAAACATGCCGCTTGGGTTGGCGTGGTTTTTGGTCTTGGACGAGATGATGGTTGGGCTGATGCCGGAGTACTCTGTCGTACCCTTGAGACTGATGTGACCAAGGGCGTTTTCGGCAAGAATCACAAAAGGGTACACATCCACGCTGCCGGAAGTTGCAACCATACCGTTTGCCGTGGCCGATCCTGCTGTGAGGTAGGGCGCAAACAGGGGTGACGGAATGAACCGGAATTCTTCGCAGGCGCCAATTTCGCGGGGGTGCACCGGCTTGATGGCCGATCCATATTCCACGCGCTTAGTGAAGCCAGGCAAAGCGCGAACGTCGCTGGAGCCGTCGGTGTGATAGAACACCAGGTAAGCAGGTTCCACGGGTGCTGTGCCAAAATCAGGACCTGGCTTAACCATATCGGTGATGTGGGTGGCTCGGTTGCTTTCCATAGAGCGCGCGGATTGCTGTAGCTTGCGCAGGCTGATGGCGGTATTGACTCCGGCGCGGGTCGTGCCGTTGGCGTAAATCACGCTGGTGCCGCCCTTGACTTGTCCATAAGCCACCAATTCAGCGACCTCTGCCAGTGTGGTTGCCGTCAACTTTTTCATGGCCGCAGGGATGTCGTCTTCATACATCAACTCCGATTTGGAACTGAATTTGAAAAGGACGCTGTATTGCTCAAGCGTCGATGTTACGTCAGTCCAACTGATGGTGTTGGCAGTGGGGGTCATGCCCTCTGTCGTGATAAAGTTCGCCGCCGTGATGCCGGGAGCGCCGGTTGTGGCGCTCATGTTGAACGGGTTCAAGCGGCGAAAAACAACGGTATCAGTCTTGTTCTGGGGTTGCTGCTTTTGCTCGCCAAACAGGCCGATTACTTGAATGTTTTCGACCATTTTTAGAAGGTCCATCTCGGCGCGGATGAGGTTCCGTGATGCGACGGTGCTGTAATTTTGGGTAGCCATGATTTAGTTTCCTAGTTATTCCACGTCTGCTTTGCAATCGCAGCACGCAGTTCTGATGGGGACATATCGGCGTCGGATTTGGCGGATGCCACGCGACGGCCTGGGGTGGTTTGCGAGGTCTCTAGCCGCTCTTGTCGCTCGGCTTTGATCTCAGTGGTTGATTTACGGTTAGCGATGTGAGCTTTGTATTCGTCGAAAATTGCGATCACCTCGATGGGGTTAAAGCTGTTGGGCGAACCCTTGGCCTCGTACCAGCGCATGAAGTCCGGCGAGTTGTTCACCTCTGCCATGTCTGGGTGCTTCATCAACACCATGCTTTTTCCAAGCTCGGTTTTCACAGACTCCAGTTGCTCGGCTGCGGCTATCTGGATTTCTTCCCTGATCTTCTGGACATCCGGCATACCTTTCAGGATCTCGGCGCGTTCGGCGGCGAGGCGTCCTTCAGTTGCTTTTGTCCATTCGGGGAAGTCTTCTTTCAGCGCATCCCAGTCGCCCTGGCTGGCTGCGGCTTCGGCCATCTGCTCCTTGCTCGGTGCGTTGGTGACCGCTTTCGCGGCTTCCTTGGCAGCATGCAATTCGTTCTGGACACTTCCGAGTCGGCGTTCCGTCTGCTTCAAGCGCGAATCCATCTCTCCAAGACCTTGAAGCCGCGTGCGCATGCTCTCGAATTCCTCACGCAAGCCTGGTGCAACACCGGCCCACGGATCGACTTCGGCAACCGGCTCAACGACTTCCGCAACCTCTGCAATTTCTGGTTTAGCTTCCGGCACCGATGTCTCGGCGGCGGCGTCCCATACCTCATTGGCAATGGCTGCGCGGTCTACTTGCTCTTGCTCCATTCGTAAATCTCCTAGCTATATTTCCGGCGATTGCTCGGCGGAATGGTTAAGGGCGATTGCTCGGCCTGTGTGAAAAATAACGTCGCTGGACGTAAAAACTGCCCCAATGGGTGTTGGTGGCTGATACTCGTACAGAGGTGGAATTGGTAGCCTCAGCGGTTGATAGCGTGGTTTTTACGTAGGTATTCGTGCAGTGGGTGCCTGTGGCGCCCAGGGAGTAACCTGCCGTTCCGACGGTCAGGAATAGCGTGGCCTGCTTCATGGCCCACAACTTCGCACCTGTGGCCATGAGCGACTTGACCCACGAATTAAGACGCAGCGACACCGCCAAGGTGCGATCAGGCGTGATGGCTTCGCCTTCGGCAACTTCGCCAATTTCCTCAAGCGCCGAACGGATGATGTCGTCGCGCGTGATCGCGAAATCTGTTGAATTGGATGTGGTCATAAATCCGCTGTTGTTATTTCACCAACCGCCAAAAAGCGATATTCAGGTTCAGGACGGGCGTCTTTGATGTTGTTGCGCTCTGGGCGTGCTGTGAGCTGGTCTTGTGGGTGGCGAGGCTCCCAATCAGCACGGCACACCATGGCACCATCCCATCGCTTTTGAAGCTGCGAGGCTTTATGCTTAAAGCCACACACATCGCAAATTGCGTTGCTGTCGCCGAGGATGAAAGAGTCGTTGCTCATGTGTGTGCGTAAAAAAGCCCCGGTGAAGGGGCTTAGGTTTTTTTGCAATCTTCGTGCAGAGGGAATTAGGTTTTAGCCAACAAACCCGGTCATCTTGTGCCAGATGCGTGGACGGCCTAGCTTCACGTTTGCCGAGCCGGTCCCGTTGAATACCATGTCAAAATTGAAGTCCAGATTCTGAGCTGCAGTTGTGTTGATGTTCTCGGGCATTCGTAAAACAGGTGTTCTATACACGGCGCGAAATCCAGATGGATAAGCATATGTGCTGCTTGCCGAATCGCCGACTGTGCCGCATTGCGCTTGCACCGTCGTTGTACCCAAATAGGGCTGGTCTGCTGGCGACGTTCCTGCCGTCCAATTGCCCTGAATCTTCAGCGTGCACTCTTTTAGATTGACAGGGTTTGTTACCCATACGTCAATTTCGGCAAAAAACAAGTCCCCTCCTAAACATGTGTCCGGAAAAGTCCCGGAGCTTACGATGCTTGTGCTAGCGGGGAGGCGAAGGCGCGGATTATCAGCGTCGACAGCCGACGTTATGTCGAACTCCTGCCAGTGCTCATCAATGCCAGCAGGTGCGCCCGCCCACGGACCGACATAATCAGCGCTGACGGAATAAGCGTCGGTGTTGTCAAGCGCGAATGTGGCTGTTCCTGCATTGTTGATTGAGCGCCAGCCATCGGCTAGATTTCCAGTGCCATGGGTCTTTACAGCAGCAGTGCCGCCAGTACCTGACCTAAAGCCACTGTATAACTGCCATGCCGGTGAAAAATCGTCGTACAGTTGATAGTTGCCGCCCACTGACGCATACGCGAGCTTAGCAGCAGACATTGCCGCCGTGCCGATCAGGAGCGCCCCCGTCGCGGCGATGTGCGTACCGTCCGAGTGCATTGTATTGGTCAGGCAGACACGAAGCGGTGGTTGCGCCGAATCCCATAAAGCGTCAAAAGCATCGACGACAAACACATTTGCGCTTGCCAGCGTTGCGATATGGGTGTTTAGCCTATCGAGCAGTTGGATCCTCGAATCAGTGTCTGCCGAATACGCATCGTTCGGAATAATCGTAGAGAGCACGACCTTTTTGCCTGCCGCCACAAGTGCAGCAACACCCGTCGTAAGATAGCCAGACACATTTGTATAGGTGCTGTCGATGGTCCCCTGCACTGCCGCCGAACTCATCGACAGCACGTCGTTAGTCCCGGTCATTAGAAACACTACACCGACATCGCGCGGAATGGCCGAAATTCGTGACATGACTGATCTTGTTACGTCGCCCGAAATGCCCATGTTTGCGCGAAATACGAAAGGCGCGCCGATTAGCCAGTTCGCCCAGTTCCACATCCCGATAGCCGACGATGATGAGACGGTCGACTGATACCGACTGCGAGATGTTAGCGAATCGCCGATAGCAATGGCCGAAACATGACTCCCGCGAATGAGTGAGATAGTCCCTGCCGATTCGTTAACCACCCCGGTGACGGGGGCGGTGTTGGCAGTGACGTTATTGGTAAATATCGGCATTTACCACTCCCGGCAAGCAAATGCCTGCGCTGTCGTTGCTCCATAAATACTGATGGCCTTTATCGGGCAGCCTGTCATCGGGGACTCGTAAAGCGCCCCTGCTGCAACTTTAAGGCTTGGCTGAGTCGCTGCAGCGGTTCCAACTTCACTGATCCACAAATCGCCAATTGATTGATTTTGCAGCCAGAAGCCAGAACGCCCAGCGTTGAGTGGCATTAGTGTTTGCGCGGTTAATCCCGCCGTAATGGTGCCGCTGCGATCTACGGTGTGCGCTGGTGCGGCTTTTGCGAAATCTGTCATGTGCTTCCTTAAATTTTTGATTCCTGGCGCCGCTTGCCTGGTAAGTGCAGCTCCAGAAGCTCCTTGAGTATCTTGATTCTGCCGCGCAATGCTGCAGTCTGGATATCTGTGCGTGTCAGCACGTCGTTATCTGAGCGTGCCCGCTCAAGCTCTGCACGTGCCCACCCCTCTACTGCGCCCCATGTGCGAGAGCTTGGATCGACGTCTGAAATCATCTTTGGAATGCCTGACCATCAGGCGCCTTGCCGGTGGGCTCCATCGCCGGTGTTGCCACCTGTGGCGGGTTGTAGTGTTTTTCGATGTCCATTGCACCAGCTGCTGCAGCGAGTTGCTTTTGGGTGTTTAGCTTCATGGCGTCCCGCGCCAATTGCACCTTGGCATCTTCGAGCGATATCTTCTGCTGCGTGCTGTACTTCAAGATTTCGATCTCGCGACGCATCTCAAGCTCTTTCATTCTCAGGGCTGCGTCGTTTGCGTTCTTCTCGGCTGCTGCATTGACCAGGGCGGTATCGCGATCCGTATCCACATCGGTACG
>ERZ1292637.1346-Hain-H14-01um-R3-1346-length-10544-cov-5_pt1 | contig 10544 bp, 16 predicted proteins | sample MGYA00564405_ERZ1292637 | MGnify/ENA primary metagenome ERZ1292637 (study PRJEB36523, sample SAMEA6512645) | groundwater metagenome | collected 2019-01-09 | study: AquaDiva: Metagenomics assemblies of 32 groundwater samples | reverse complement strand
GGGGTTGGTCGCATACACGCTATCGATCGTGAATCGATCCCCTTCTGCCACGGCTCCTGAGCCGGTCCAGCCGTCCGTGACCACCGTCGTGGCCCCGTCCGCCGTGGTGCCGTTCATGAGCGGAGTCCCCGCCCGTGCCCCGTTCGTGTGCCGGTACAGGTTCTGGTCGAGATGCCAGTTCCAGCCATTCTGGTAATTCCCGTCGATGTCCGAGTCGGTGAACATCTGCCCGACCGCCGCCGACGGATTCACCTGCAGCGGGGTCACCGCCTGAATCGCATCCCCTTCCATGTCGGGGTTGATGTTCAGATGCCGCTGTCCGCGTCCTCGCGGCGCGCACATGTCACTGAGGCGGGCCCCCGCATCGACATACGTGGCGCGTGTGGACGGGGTGGTCCCGTACGTCCCGACGTTGTGATAGGTCCGTCGGGCCACATCCCGCAACACAATCCGGTCCACCTCATTGGCGAGCCGAATCGCGGCGGGGCGCAAGCACTGCTCGGTGAGGGAGTTCAGATCCAGCTTGCGTTCCATGCTCGACATCTCGAAATCGATGCCGATCTGGTAGGTCAGGGTCAGCGTGTCGTACTGTTCGTCCACGTCCTGACCGGTCCAGGCCGTGCCCGTCCGCACGGTGAATTGCGCGGGTTTGCGAACGCGAATGGCATCGCCTTTCTTCGCGCCGGTCTGCCCGAACAAGGGTTCCACCTTGCGCGAACAGGTCTTGAGCGACACGCAGTTGGCCTCGAACGGATCGAGGGCCGCGATCGTGACGTGATCGATGGTGTAGCCGTTAAAGGCCATAACGTAAACCTCGCTAGGCCGACATGCCGAGCTTGGGCTTCAACGCTCTGAACTGTTTCAGCGACGTGATGCTCTTGCCGTCCGGCAGAACGGCCGTCGATGCCCCGGCGCCCACCGGTGTAATGGGCGCGGAAACGGGATTGGGATGTGGTGCCGGTGTCGCTCGGCCTTTCAGCTCCGCTTTCACCGACGCTTCCAATTCGCCAATCGCCACCAGATGCGCGTCCAACGTCGGCACGTTGAAGATCTGATCCAGCGCTTCAGGATGCGTCCCGAGATAGTGGGTCAGGTCATGGCCGATCGGGGACTGCAGCACGCGGGCAATGAAGCGGCGCGTTTGTCTCGGATCTCGGCGCGAGAGGTACTCCAGGACCTCCCCTTGCGCGGCGTCGAAGTCGGGATACCGCTGTGCGATCTCCGGCAGCTTGGCGTCATAGCGCTCCTGGGCCGTGAGAATCTGTGCGGTCTGTTGACGACCCTGCTCGACGCGGCTACGGGTCGCTTCGTACTGGCGGAGTCGCCAGTCCAGCTTCGCGTCAAACAGGGACGCGTAAGGGTCTGGCTGGTCGGCAAACTGTGCGAGGGTCGGTTCAGGGTCGCGCGGATCAGGCCGCGCCTGCACAGGCGATAACGACTCCCGCTGGGGCTCCGCCTGTCGCGGCGACTGGGATTGCTGCAACTGCCGCATCTGCGCTCTGAGGGCAGCGTAGTCGTCCAACGCCCGCCGGATTTTCTTATGATCCTTCCGTCGTAAGTCGAGTCCGATGCCAAGTTCAGGGTCTTTCCAGTGATGCGTGGGGGTCTGTTCCGGTGGTTTAGCCTCCACCGCCTGCGGCTGGGGCTCCTCGCTCTCGTCACGGCTCTCCGGTAGTTCCTCGACCGCGGTATGCACGATGGGCGCAGATACCGCCACCGCAGGGGTCGTCTCAGGTGCCTCCGTCCCCTTCTGGGCCCGAAAATCAGCTAACGAACTGGGCGCGGGTGACGGCACAGCCGGAGGGGCTGGCGTCGGTGCGACCACAGGTGTGTCAGGCTGCATACGCTCCAGAAACGCAAAAAGGGCCGGTGCACAGCCCCCTGCGGGAAGCGATGCACCGGCCCTCGTTTGATACGGTCGGGCGCGGAACTGATCCGCTATGTCCTGCTACCGCTCGCGCGGCTCAGGCGCGAGTCTACGGTAAGTGCCTCATTACACCCGCGCGGGCGAGCGCCTGTCAAGCGTTTTTGTGCTCGGGACTCGCGCGAACTCACGAATCGTCTCAATCGACGCCAGTTCGCCATTGTTCACGTTCAAGGTGAGTTGCCCGCAGACCAGCGAGAGTCCAAGCGCGGACTGGAGGCGCTGGAAGGCGATCTGCACCTCGGCGGCAATCACGCGCTCGCACTCCCATTCGGTGGTCGCTCCCTCTGCTCCTCCATAGCCTGCCGATGTCCCATCTCACCGGTTTCCATGTCGTGCGCATGCCCCACCGCCGCCATCCGATCCGCCAGCGCGGCCTCGGCACTGCCCTGTGCGGCCTCATGCGCCTGCTGGTCATTCTGTTGACTGAGGTCCGTCTCGGCCTTGAATTGCGCGAGCCTGAACTCGGCCGCAATCTTCATCTCCGCCACGCGAATGTCCGCCGCGATCTTCGCTTGCTCCATCTGCCCCCTGGCCTGCAGCTCCATCGCGGCGATCTTCAGCTTCACCTCGTCGCTCTGTTGCGTCCGCTGCGCCTCAGCCTCCGCTTTCACCTGGTCGGTTTCGATGGCCTTCGTCATCTGCCCGACCATCTGCTGCGCCTCCTGCATCTGCTGCTGCATCTGCGCGAGCTGCGCCTGCATAGCCTCGGGATCGTCCTGGTCCTGCTCCTGCCCGCGCACCTCTGGCGGCAAGGTCCGATCCGCCCGATCCGCAATCTCCCGGCTACTCGGGATGTCCATCTGTCGGATGACCATCGGGGCCACCGCTGCCGCCATGGGCGGATGCGTCTTCCCTAAGACCTCCAAGAGCTGCATCCCGAGATCGGCCGCTTCCTGCCGCCGGGTCGTATAGCTCGCCCCGACACTCGGGACCACGTCATACCGGCCCGCGCCCCACTGAAAGATTCCCTGAACACCGCGCTGGCTCTTCCGGGTCTTCCGCGGCTGCCCGACTGTCACCTCTTCGGTCTCGGTCTCATCCTCAAGCCCCACAATCCGGAGCACGCGATTCTGGCGGTGGTACACTTTCGGAATCGCCCCCAAGAGCAGCATCCCCTCAAACAGGAGCGCCGATCCGAAGCTGTCCTTGTAATTGACCGCGCCCTCCGCCTGCGACTCTTTCCGCGCCAGAATCGCCCGACCGCTCTGCTCGGTATTCGCCCGACTGGGATCGGTCGCGTCATACCACCCCGTCGTACTCCGTAAATCGGCCTTCGCCTGATTGATGGCGACCACCAACGCCTGAATCTTCGCCGGATCGGTAAAGTTCGCCACTTGCGGCGGAGGCACCGGTTGCCCCAGCAGGCTTACCGGCTTATATTTCAGGGCCGGATAGGCTTCTGACGCCGCGCGCTTCCACATCTCTGTGTAGCCTTCGTCCTGCCCTTCCGCCATGACGACTTTCGACTTTGGAGATAGCGCGAGCTCATACACCAGCTCAGCGACCTGATAGTTGTAGGCGCGCTGGGCATCACGGGCCGCCCGCACAATACCCCGCACGGACCGTTTCCCCTTGACCGTCAGGGATTCGCCCCAGATCGGCACAATCGGGATGAACGGCCACGGCTGCTCACGTCCCGCGGTCTTGTCCTCGTTCCCTTCGAGAATTTCTGCCCCGGTGATCTTCGCCAGCTTCACGACCTGCAGTCGCCGCCGACGCCGCTGCAGAATCGCCACACCCGCGGGGGCCTGAGCGAACGGCACGACCCGCCCATCCGCCAACAACGCCATCTCCGGACTGTTCGGGTCGTCCTGTTCCTCAAGATAGAAGTAATCCGCAACCCGAACAGCGCCTTCGGGATACCAGTCCGGCATCGCCAGGCCCGTCGCCGCGAAACAGTCCGCATTCGTCGCTAAGGCCTCGGGCCACTGCGCCGTGAAGTCCTCCGTCGGCAGATCTTCCACATGCAGCGCCCAGTGACACTTCCACGGCTCATGTAACGGGGTGCTCGGATCGCGAAAGACGGTGAAGGCATTCTCAATCGGCTTGTACTTGATGCACTGGTCAAAGAGCGCGATCGGATCCGGGCTGTCGCTGTACTCGAAGTCGGTATATAGCCGGTAATACCCCCATCCCGGTCCGACGGCGCCCTTGAACGCTTCCTCCCGTGCCGCCTTCGCGCCTCCGGTCTGCTCCACATGCCGAATCAGCCCTTGATACGCTTCCGCCGTGTCGATGTCGGCCCCGGAATCCACCGGGGTAATCTGCAAGGACGGCTTACTCGCCCGCATCTGCCCAACCAGCTGCCGATACGGTTCCCCAATCTGGTCAATCGTCAGACACGGCCGACTCTCCCCCCGCTGGTCGATAATGGTCTTCTCCCACTGTTCCAGATTGAGGAACTGCAGATCCTTCTCGCCCTCCGTCCTCATCGGACCTTCAAAGGTGTTGGCGACTCCCCAACGGGTGAGCGCACGGGTCAGGAAGGGATTGGTCGGATCAGGGGATTCAGCCATCATCAGCCCTGATCGAGCAATACAGCCACCACTGGTGTGTCTGTCTGCTGCGTTTCTTCCCAATTGTCGTCCCCGAGACCCATCGCTGACGGTGTGACCGCGCTCAGCCGAACATCAGCCAGCACTCGATACGTCGCGAACTCTTGCGTGTACAGCATGACGGGGGTATCGCCTGATGCCAGGAGATGCGAGAGATGCGAGCGGAGTTCGGTTAATGTCATGACATGCTTGGTGCGGTGTCAGCCACGTGGCGGCCTGAGCAGATCGGCATACGACCGATGCTTGAAATACTCCACCTGGGCCAGACGCTTCTGCGCCTGCGCCTTCGTCAGGTTCGGCTTCGAGAGATTCTTCCCGCCTTCGCTGGTCACCCGATAGCCCTGTCCCGTCTTCCGAATCATTACCGCCTTGCCACGAGCCAACGCAGCCGGCCCCACAGTGTCGGCCGTGGCGTAGCGAGCGCATGGGCCACCCCGGCTACACGCCCAATATCGTCAAGTGCTGTCTCGATCGCGTCTACGCGCCCGCGCGTCTTGAACTCGTCATGCGCGAGGTTCCGTAGAAAGGCGTCGTGCTGTTCCATATACTCCCTTTGCTTATTCATCGCCTGCCGGATCTGCCTGTTGCTGACTTTAGCCGCTGCGCCCATTACGCCATCCACCCGACCCCGCCCATCGTAGATGGCGCAGTATACCGCCCGGTGATAAGGTCTTTGTCTGCGCTCTTGTCTTTCACCGGCTGCAGCGCCACCGCGAGATACCGAAACGCATCCGCCCCATGCGAGTTGTGAGTTATGGCACCATTCAACAGCGAGAACTCGTGACCGTCAGGCACGGTCAGGCACCAGACATCAGCCCTTTCGTCGAGTGGCGTGACGTGCGCGATACGCAAGGGCTTTGCAAGTCTCCGTGCAGTATTTCTGCGCGTGACCGGACTTACGAACGAGCGCATCCATCGTCGCGCCGCAGCGCTCACACGGTTTCGGCTCTCGCTTCCACTTCGTCCAACTCTTTGACCGCTTCGCCTGTCGGCTGTGCCAGAGTCGTCCTGCTTCCGATGCATGCCAAGCAGCCGCACCGGCCCTTGCTGACGCGCTGAAATGAACGGCGCGAAGCGCGCCATGTTGCTTCCCTGTGTCGGCCAGATGCTGCTGTGCTGGCAGGCATTCGAGGTTAGCCACAACGTTGTGTGACGTGTTGCCGTCGCGGTGATGGATGTGGCAGCCGTCAGGAATGGAGCCAAAAGCGCCTCGCCACACGTCACGATGGAGCCGACCACCTCCGCGAGAGTAGTACCGTTCCTTCGGCCAAATGCGGTACAGAGCGCCATCAAAATACTGCGTGAGCGGGTCAAGGACGACTGGATCGGCGAACCCGTCCGCAGGTCGCTTGCGAATGTCCACCCGCTCGCCGTCAAGAATCTGTGCTCCGGCGTGCATTTCACCGTAAGCCCGTCGTCGAACGTGACCGCCACAAGTGGGGCAGCACGTCGAGTCACTCTCGGGCGTTCGTATGTTTTCCAACCACATGGCGTCAATACCTCCCCTGTTTCAGGAAGATATTGTATCTGATACGTTCCGGAACGTGTTAACACTTCCGTATCGCCAGTAACGCACGCCCAATCGTGCACAGGGGTCGCCTTGAACTCGTTGAGCCGCTGATTATAGTCCCGACGATAGTGTTGCAACGCTTCCACGCCCGACTGCGTGCGGACCGCATCGAAGTAACACCGGGGCAGGATCATCCGGACGGCGTGAATCCCGTCCTCGACGGGCACATTCGGCACGATTTGAAACTGAATCCCGAGACTCGCGGCCGTCTCCAATCGTGACCGTCCTGAGCTGAACTCGCGGACCAGAATATCATGCGGGGCCCAATGCGGGCCGTAGAGATAGCCCTTCTGCCTGAGCACATGCGCGTAATGGGGCAACCCTTCCCAGTTGGCTTCGTAGTAGTCGACCACCCGCACGTCCCCGCCGCGCATCGCCTGCACAAACCAGATGCCGGTGTAATCCCCGATCCCGAGATCCCAGAACGTCTGCACGGGCAGCACCGAGTCAACCGGCACGCCACACACGCGCCCGCTTATCCGCGCCGCCTCTATCTCCTTGCTGTAGATCGCGCCCTTCACCGCCGCCTCAAACGAGCACTCAAACTCCTGGGCGTATTCGTCGGAGGTCATCAGGGAGCGCGCTTGCGCGAGATAGGCGGCGTCTAAGAGCCCGGTTTGACTCGCTTTGTATTCGCGGTAGAACCATTCCGGGTCGCCGGCCGCTTCCGCCGCTTTGGCATGCTGGGCAATGTCGTAGAACTGGTTTTTTCCATTGGGAGTACCAAGGAACAAGGCACTCCCGCCTCGGTCCACAAGAGTCGGACCAATGACTTCGGAGAACGTCTTAGCAGGATGTAACCCAAACTCGTCCAAGACAGCCCGGTCCAGATAGATACCTCGAAGCGCGTCAGGGTTGTCCGCACCGAAGATACGGGCCTGCCCTTGATTCGGATAGTCAATTCTCAGCTCCGATTGGTTGAAGGTCGTCCCCGGTATCGGCCTGGCGTAGAACTGCATGTAATCCCAACTGGTCGCCTTGCCCTGCGTGTAGGTCGGCCCAATATACGCCACCCGCGGCCGCTCCTGCTCACACATCATCGCCGTCTGCTGGTTGATGTTCACGCCCAGCACCGTCTTGCCAAAGCGCCGATGGCACACCAGTACCCCGAAACGCTTGGCCCGGCACAGCTTCCCAATCTCCCGCTGAAACGGGCGAGGCGTGTAGGGAATATGCACGACGCGCTCAGCGACAGCAGGCATCGGTCTCCAGACGGTGGCGAGGTGTCATAATTCCTAATGAATGTGAGACTTCGGTGACTGGTCCACGACCTCCTGAAACGCCTGCACCATGGACTGCGCGAACCGCGTGCGTAATGCCGCCGGCGCTTCGTCCAAAATCTGCGACGCCACACCCATGAGCGCCAGCACCCAGGCGACGCCATAACCACCCTGAGCGTCCGCAGAGGCTTGCATCGCCTGCCAAATCACGTCCTCACGCTCTGTTACTGTCATATCGCTCCTTTAGTCGAACTCGCAATGGATGCGAATATCGCAGCCTTGTCGCGCAAACGTCACAGCCACCAACCCCACGTACTGGGAAACGCGAAGGTCCCCCACCATACCAGCAGACCCAGCCCGCTCAACAACAAGCCGAAGATGTTCGCGGGGCTCAGCAATCTCCCGCTGTTATCCAAGTTCTCCCGATACCGAAAACTCCAGAAGAAGCCGCCCAGGAACAAGCAGACCGCCAGAGCGAAACGACGATCAATCGGCGGCTCCACTTAATCCAGCTCGTGATGGATGCGAATATCGCCCGAATGGTCGACCGCGACAGATTCCGTCGGTTTGCCCATCGTCCGGTCCAGCACATCCCTGGATGCCGCATACGCTACGGTCGGAAACTCTTTCTGGTCGATTAACTCGCCGATTCGGTGAATCGCGGGATATTGCAGCTTGAACAGCCGGGCCCGTGCGGCTTCTTTCACTTGTGGCGCTGCGCCCCCGTGATAGCGACACACCGTGCCACCGTGAATGGGCGGCCGCGTGCAGCGTTTCCCTTGGCGATTCGTGGCCGTACACGTCACCTTGACTGCCATGGGGTCCACAACTGCCATGGGGTGAGCCTTAACCGGTCCTCGCGGGGCATGTCGTTTCGGGTCAGCCATTTAGAACACCTTCGCGCACCATGCGAGAATGCCGAGCCAGAGTGCAACCGCCAACCAATGGAGCACGATAGAACTCATCGAACACCAGATCTCACTCATACCACCCTGATGATGATGCCGTTCGAGGTATCGATCACCCTGCGGATCTGAAGCACCACTGTCGCCCCATCCTTCGTGTCTTGTTCCACGCGGGCCAGCCAGAAACGGCGCATCATCTCCATGCTGCACTCGCGTTTCTCCCGTTGCCAGAATCTCTGGACCCGCTCATCGGCTGACAACTGGCGCTTGAGAACCTTTGTCATCTTCGCCATCAGGCAACCTTCGCCGTTTCTTCAAAAATATTTCGGAATATATTGATTCTGCTTGACAGGTGATTATCCCTAGAGTAAGCCGTCATGTCGGATCGACCCACCCATCCCGGCCCACCCGCTCGCGCCAGACATTGAAGGATCCAGTCCCGCTGCCCTGCGGCGTGCCTCGATGCTCCACCGCCACCTGGTCAGACACCGCGCTCAGCCGTCGCTGCTGCCGCGCACGGCTGCGGTTGATCTGCCCACGGACCCGCTCCCGCTGACGGGCCAGAAACACCTCGAAGGCGTCGGTCTCTGGCGACGTCGTCATGACGCCCGCATGCGCCAGTTTCATCGCTGCAGCTTCATTTCTTCCCGTTGGCTGTCAAGAAACTTGTTCAGCGCCCGCGACATTTCGACCACCAGCTCTTTCGTGTTGCGAGCCTCTTGCCGGCGCCGAAATTCGGGTGAACATTCGGCGCGAATCTTCGCGCGGTTGGCCGCTTCGCTACCATCCAGGTGAGTCAGAAGCACGCGGTTATAGGCAAGGTCAGCGTCCAGGATTTCCTGTAAACAATTCCCGAGCAGGGCAGAGAGGTGCAGACGATATTCGCTGGCCTGACCCGGCGTGAGGTCTGACCCTGGGCGCAGCTTATCCTGAATCGAGCGCACGAAATCCCGCACCGTCGGCCTGGCGAGCTCAGCGAACGCCGCGACATTAGAGGTGGTGGACGTGGGCACAGATTACGCCTCCGCCGGTCTCAAATCAACCGCGATCGCCGCCTCTGGGGGGGTCGTCGCAGGGAATAATGCAGCGAGAACAGCCCGAACAGCACCGCGCCACCCATACTGAGCGCCAGCCACTCATCGTGATGCCGGCCGCCGGGCCAGAGTCCAAGAACCACGTAGAACGCTGAGAGCCCCGCATGCCCCACCGCGAATCCTCGATTTTCACTCATGTTGCTTCAGTTCAGATTGGCAGATGAAGTCACCGACAACGTGGGCCACGAGCAGCACGTAAATCAGTGGGCCATCTCTTGAGTTCCGCGAGTTCGTCCGCGCACTCGACCATCCCGGCTCGGAACTCCATCGATGGTTCGTCCCGCCACCGATCGGCCATCTTCTCGAGATCGCTGACCAGCACCCAGCCTCCTGCCGGTCGTGGGTTCTGCAAGAGCAGCGATTCCAGTTCGTCCGCGCACTCATTTCGCGCAAACGCATCAGATTCCATGCCTGGACCGCCCTGGCGTGCGCTCTCACTAGCCTCGGATCGCCATGTCGCAATCAAGGCGCAAAGATCGTCGATCATTTGGCCTCCGTCAATTGTCAAAACAGAACACAACCCGAACGTCATCTGGTGGTCCGAGCGTTTTCAATACGTCAAGATCAGCGAAAAACGCATCGCCAAGATGATCGCGCATCGCTGGCGACAACGCCTCGGCCGTTAGTAACTCTCGGAGCGTGAGCCATGAATGTGAATGGCGGTTTAAATCCCATTCTCCCGCAGCGGCATTGACGCGCGCAGACCGCTCGGTTGGTAAGCCCTTCGCTGCACAGATCGGCGGCACATCGCGCGTCCGCACATCAGCCAAAAACCCAAACACGTCGTAGTTGCGAATACTGAACGGCTCGTTTCCGTACGTCTTGTGCTGCTGTGTCCGATCGACCTCATCAAGCGGAAATACGTCACCGACGACGTCCCATCGACCGTCGCGCAACACCTCGGCAAAGGCGTGAATGTCGCAGCCCATCGCTCTACCTTCCGTCGTATCTGCCACGCGCGCTACAGTCGTCCGTGTGCGGATCATCCTGTGCGGCACCACACACCGGGCAGTTGTTCCCCCGCCAGCGGTTCCTTAAGGCGGCTGCGGTCGTGTCCGCGCCGGCTGCCGCCTCCCCCGCTGCGGGGAACAGGGCCACGAGTTCGTCCAAACGAGCGCGGATGCCTGTCTGGTCAGGCGTGGACACGTCATCAAGCGCAATACGGGTGGCTGAATGTCGCCATGCGCTATCAGAATATCGAACATGGTCGGCGTCGAAACCGTCCAGCCACGCGATTTTGAGTAGTCGCCTGACGCACGCCTGCACGCGCGCG
>ERZ1292637.1345-Hain-H14-01um-R3-1345-length-10551-cov-24_pt1 | contig 10551 bp, 20 predicted proteins | sample MGYA00564405_ERZ1292637 | MGnify/ENA primary metagenome ERZ1292637 (study PRJEB36523, sample SAMEA6512645) | groundwater metagenome | collected 2019-01-09 | study: AquaDiva: Metagenomics assemblies of 32 groundwater samples | reverse complement strand
AGACCCAACCCTTCAACCTCCTGAATGCCTTTGCGCCCACAGCGAGCCTCCTCGGAGGCATCGGCGGGGCACTCACCGGGTACGGAGCCGCGTCGGGGCAGTATAACCCCGGCACGTACAGGTTCTAGCATGGACCCCATCACGATGGCCCCCGGCAACCCCAACACAGATGAAACCCTGCTCGGGATTCTCCAGCGCCTCCGCGATCTATCCCAGCAACCTTTGGTCCCCCAGAATCCCATGGCCCAGTTGGGTACGGTGATGCAGGGGTTCGCAGCGGGCACACAGGGCCAACAGAATCCCGCGCTCCAAATGTATGCCCAGCAGCGTCAGCAGCAATTGACGGGGCTTGGTACGGAAGCCACGATTGGGAGCGCGCTCTCGACGCTCCAACATCAACAGACCCAGCGTGCGACGGAAAGCAAGAAACTCCAAGCGACCATCGCTGGGGACTTGATGAAGCACCTCCCCGACAACCCCGGCGCGATCACCCTGGCGCTCAAGAAGTACAAGGAGCTTGGACTCTTTGAGGGAGACGATGCCGCCATCGCGACCATTGCTAAATCGGGGATGGCCAAGAGTCTCCAAGACCGGCTCAAGCTCGCGTCTGGGGCTTTGGAAGCAGGCGTGAACCCTGCGACGCTGGGAATCAACTTGTCTCCCACGGCCATGCAAGCCCTCCAAGGCATGTCGCCAGAACAGCGGGTGGACCTCTTTGGCCCAGACGCCAAGAAGACCTTCCTTGCCAATCAAGACGCCACGATCAAGCTTCAAACGGACAAGATTGTCCTCTCAGCCAAGCAGAAGATCGACTTGGGGACGGCCACCCCAGATGACTACCGGCTGGCAGGCGTGGGCATGAAGAGCCCTGATGAGGTGATTGGGAGCATTCTCGCGGATTTCTATGCCGGGAAACGCCTGACGCCCGAGAAGGGCGCAGCGGTCCAGCAGTATCTCCAAACCAAGAAGCTCCAGGGTCTTACGGGCGATGCTCAGTTGGCGCTGCGTGCGGCGAACGGGGATGCCGAAGCGGGCAAGGCGCTCGATCTCCTGAAGCCCCCCATCCGAAACATGACCGAGGTTGAACTTTACTACCGTGCTGGACAGGTGAAGGCGAAGCAAATAGCCAACCCAACCTACCAGCCGTCTGTAGATGAGCAAGCGGTCCTCAACGCCGCTGATCTGATGGCCGAGCGGCGGACCTCCAAGCCCCTCCCCGAAACCGCGGTCAAGCGGTTCTCCAGTATGCGGGTGATCCTTGGGCAGCTTGGGATCGTGCAGGATCTCGTTGAGCGCCAAGGCGCGGGGAAGTTCTTGGGGCCTGTAAAGGGGCCTCTGGGGAAAGCTCAAGAGAAGCTGGGGATTGCTCCCAGCCCAACCCGGCAGCAGCTCCAAACCGCTCTCTCCATCCTGCTCGCCGAAGTGGGTCCAGAGAAGTTTGGTGGCCAATTCACCCTCCCCGAACAAGTCCTTGTGCGGGACTTCTTGGCCAGTGTGAACGCCCCCGAGCAATTCTTCAAGACCAAGTTGAATGCCGTGACGCGCATGATGGAACAAAAATACCGCAATGACCTGTCCATGGCCGCGACGAACAAGTACCGTGTCCCAGAAGAGTTCGCCGTGCTTCCAGGCCAAGAGCCCACGCCACCCACCGATGAGTTCTCCAAGCGGTATCGGGACCTTCGCTTGCAGGGGAAGAGCCCTGAAGAGATCAAGCGCATCCTCGGAGGGACGCCCTAATGGCTGACCCACTCGACCTGCAAATCCAGCAAGCGGAGGCCAAGTTCCAAGCCAGCGTGCAGGCGAATCGGCGGGATCGCACTCTGACCGACCGCTGGCGGGAAGCCGTGGCCCCCTCCACGGAAGGCTTGGCGGAAGGAATTGGGCGGTTCTTCCAAACGATGTCCCAAACGGGCGAGACGCGGGGTCTAGCGGGATTCAAGGAACCCGCTGGGCCAGCGCCACGAGCATTTGGGCAGGGGATTGCTCAAACCGTCATCCCACAAACCCCCACCCAAGCGGCACTCGCAGGGTTGCAATTTGTTCCAGGGATGCAAGCCCTTCCGCTGATGGGACGCGTCGCAATGCCTGCCCTCGCTGGTGCAGCCGCGTCGGGGTTGACAGGAGAATCTCGGTTGGCAGGCGCGGCCCAAGGGCTTGCTGTGGCAGGAGTAGGAGAGGGGATTCGTGGCGTTGGAAAGTTGGCGTCCCTCTCCAAGCGGCTGGGCATGGGGGGAGCGGAGCGGCGGGTCGCGGAAGAGTTCATGCCCAAGTTTGGCGAAGCGGTCGCCAAGGACATCCCTGCGTTTGGTGCGGTGGCCCCCAAGACCGGAGAAGCGGTGTTGCTCCTTCAAGACCCTGCGGTGGGGCTGAAGACGCTCCGAAAGGGGATGGATGCCGTGGATGACGGCATTCGGGCGGTCTTTGGGAAGGAGCCGATCACGGTCCCTACCCTCGCTGGCGCTGGGGCGGAGGAAGCCATCGCCGCCAAGCTCGGAAGGGGTGGCCAACCCCTTCCCCCCGGCGTTGCATTCCAGATTCAGCAACAAGTCCCCAAAACCCTGCCCGTGGATCTCGCCCTCTCAGAGCTTCGTATTCTCAAGGCGGAAGCCCGAAAAGCTCCAACAGGCAATCTAGGGTACGAGCAACGGGCGCTGGCCCGGCGTGCTGAAAGGGAGTTTGTCGCCAGCGTGGCCGCGAAAGACCCCAACCTTGCCGTCCAATACCAGCAGATGGTGGGGGATTTTGACAAGGGTTTGGACTGGATCAAGGCCATGAAAACGATGGGCGTGAGCCGAGACGTGAAAGGGGCCATGCTCCGTCCGGAAGCGGTCCGCACGTTCCTCGTTGAGAACATGGCGGATTACCCCCGCTCGCGGTTTCCCAACATTTGGGACGCCGCGTTCCCCACCGCGTTGGGGGCTGGGGATGTCGTGACCAAACTCACAGGGGAGCGCTTGTACACCCCGCTTCCAGGCTCCCCCCGGCTCTCCATTCCCCTTGGCCGTGCCACCCTGACAGAGCGTGTGGGAGCCCCTAAACCTCCCTCACGAAACGTCCTGCCACGGCTTGGAGCGCTTGAAACGGCGGCGCTTGGCGCTGAAGTGACGGAGGAATGACCCACTTCAGCCCTGAAGAGTTCCGTTGCCGCTGCCGAAGGGTGGAGTGCGATGCGCTCCCCCAGGTTCAGCAAACGCTTCTTGATCGACTAGAGGTCGTGCGGGGGGAATATGGCAAGCCCATGGCGGTGACGAGTGGGCTCCGGTGCCCGTGGTGGAATGCGCTCCAAGGGGGGAAGCCCCATAGCAGCCATCTCACGGGGTACGCTGCCGACATCGCTTGCGACACGCCCCAGGCCCGCTATGAACTGTTGGCGAGCGCCTTTCGGGTCTTCAACCGGGTTGGGATTGGCGCTACGTTCCTCCACTTCGGGTGTGACCCAACCCTGCCTCCGCGCGTGGCATGGCTCTACTCCTAATCTGGATCGCGTGTTGTCTCGTCTTGGGGGGTATGGCGTGGGTGACTCGCCGATGATCCCTCCACTCACCCAACGCCTTCGGGACGGGTGGATGGACCCCTTGCGGCGGCGTAACTCGCTCGCGCGCATTGCGGAGAGTTACCTCCCCAGCCTGTGCGTACTCGTGGCGGTGGGGCAGGGATGGCGAGCCCTCGGGTGGGCCGCCGCGATCACGTTCTTGGAGTTCGTGCTGTATGAGTTCGTGCTGGAGCCGCTTGGGTGGATTGGCCCCTACTGGGAACGGGGTCCCCGAGACGGCGAAACCTTCACACGAGGATAACGACCATGATGGCCAAGATTGGAACCTACGTTGCCGCCGCCGCCGTGCTCATCACCGCCATTGCCAAGTTCATGCAAGGAGAGGCCCCGAATATGACCGAGGTGATGCTAGCGGTGGGCATCCTTGCAGCGGCCTTCGGCTTCCAGAAGAGCGCCTAGTGTGGGGATGGGTCGCTGCCATCGTCAAAGGGGCGCTGGGAGCCTTTTTCCAGTGGTACGCTACCTATGACCAAGGCCGCAAAGCCCAGCGTCTTAAGGACCTGGAAGCCTCGCTCCTACGCCAGCACGCGGTGGATGACGCCGCTCGCCTACGGTCTGCTCGCCATGTGGATCGTAAGTGGCTGCACGACGGGAGCCCCGGCTATCCGCCCCCCACTCGCCCTGCCTCCAAGCGCCCGCCCGCCCCTCGCCGCGCCGGTGAGCGATGAGTGGCTCGCGTGGTTGGGTGCGTTGATTGAGCAATCCGAACAAAACTGCCGCGTCCTTGCCGCGATGAGAGGAGAATCCCTTGAGCCTTGTGTGGTCCCTTAGCATTCGTATCCTCGTGCTCGCAGGGGTGCTCCTGGGGTTCGCAACAAGCGCAAGCCCCGGTGTGCCCATGCCCGCTCCTCCGCCTACAGCCCCCCTCACAAGCGAGGGTGCGGCTCCCTGCACGCCTACGGCGGGGGTGGTGAAGCGGGTCTATGATACGGACCCAGGCGGGAAGGGAGCGTATATCGAGTTCCGGGTGTACTACCCTGACCGTGCCAACCCGATTGGGGAGCCCTTCCTTGTCATCATATGGGACCCAAGCGATGACCCCACCAAGGCTAGGGCATACCTTACGCTGCCGGGGCGGGAGGTGCAGGAGCTTTCGTTTGGCCTGCTGACGGCGCGCTACCAGGCTCCGTGCGAGATCGTGGAGCAGATCGTGGGGAGCCCGAGTTAGATGCCCAAGCCGAACGGCGTGTTTGTGAGGTGGGTCATTGGAATCCTCTCCGCCTTGAGCCTTGGGCTGGCAGGCTGGGGTGGGCGTACCCTGATCACGCAGGGAGAGCGGATCACGGGCGTGGAGTCCACGCATGTGGAATTCCGGGGATGGCTCGAACGGGTGGATCAGAAGCTTGACCGGCTCTTGGAGCGGCGCTAGAAGTCTTTACCGGCGGTGTACGTCTCGGTCTTGACCGAAAGAAGGTAATCTTGGGGGAACTTCCCTTCCCCAAGAATCCAGATGCCCCAGCGCCGGGTTGAAACCTCGCGGGGAGGCAGATAGCCAGGTTGGACGATGTTGTAGTCCATTGCCCGCTGTTGGTCAATGGAGTCAAGCCCTGCCCACTGGCGCTCGAAACACCGCTGGAGTTGGGGGAAGCTATCCATTTGCTGGGTCGCGCTTTCCCCGAAGCTCTTGATAAGCAATGGCCAAGCACCGCCACCCAGCATGGACCAGTGGGTGGGTTCCCGAGTCGGGATCGGTTTTCAGCCCCCGCTTCCACTTCGTCAGGTGACTAAAAATGGCCGCCTCGTGGCTTTCGTCTCGCCACCACGGCGGTTTCTCTCCCCGTGCCCGCTTCTGTCCACCGTCCCGCGTGACCGTTGCGAGCATATCCAAGAACACTTCTAGCACATCCTCTTGCTCTGACGGATTGTACATCAATCCTGCTCCCCCAGCCATTCCAAGAGTTCCTCCCACGTCTCGTAGGCCCCCAGCAGTTCGTGAAAGACATTCCGGCTTGGTCCCACTCTGAGCACACCCCGTTTCGCCCCGCCGTTGAACGCCACCCCCGCCTCAAACTCCCGCCCGCCTCGTTCATTCGTGTCGAAGGTGTCCAGAATCAGCACATCGCACGTCCGCACCTCGCCAAGATCGCGGATGGCATACGCATACGCCTCTGAGGGTGTGGGAGTCCCCGTGCCCGTTTCGTCAAGCCAGGCGCTCACGACGACATGACCCAAGGCAATCACACGATCCCGAAGCGGACGAAGACGGGCTTGGGACTCAAAGGCTCCAGCGATGTAGACTGTTATGATAATCCTCCCTCCAATCGTTTGAGCTTTTCCTGTTGGCTCCAGAAAATCCCCGCACACCGCTGACAGTTCATCGTGGTGTTGACCGACGAGTGCTGAGGGCAGCGGTCATATAGGACCGTACCGAGAGGTCCACCCACAAGTTTGACACGTAACCGTTGCATAGCTCTCCGTTCCCCGGTGGCTCCAGATCGGCTCAACGGGCGTCTCCACTCCGCGCTCGCGGCTTTGGGGACACGTCAGTCCCACGGGCTTGGAGCGTACCATCCTACCACCGCCGCGAAGAGGACGATGAGCAGCACCCCTCCGACGAGGATCATGCGAACACCTCTGGCGCGAACTCTCGCAGGAATCGACGGAGGTCTTCTAGGGCCTTCCCCACGCCATCTGGGAGGGTTTCATATTTGAGCCGCCCGCGAATCCGCTCGTCCACCGCACGGAGGGCTCCATAGTAGTCCACGCCATTGCACGCATGGCGGAAGTCCTCTTCCTCTTCTGGGAGGTTGTATTCGAGTTGGGCGCGTGGCATATTATTCCTCCTCCTTAAAGGTATTGACCCACATTGGGGTCGTCAGGACCCAATTCAGGTACGACCACGATGGTGGGAGAGGGCTCGGGAGGCTCCCCTTTGAGCATCTCCCGCTCCACCCCGCGCATAGCCAGCCGATGGCCAATCCCCTCCCGCAAGGCATCCTCGGTACTGAGTATTTTTACGAGCAACCGTGAGCACACGACCCACCCCGCATCGGCGGGCATCACGACCCAAGGGGCTTTCTCGCCCTTGACGAATCCTTGGAACTCGGCCCCTCGAACTCGCCACGTATCAATGGCCACGGGAGCGCGATCCCCTGAGGGTAGGAAGACGAGGTGGGTCGTAGCGGGTTGGAGGGCGAAATCGCGCATCTGGAGCACGCTGCGTTGGATCATTTGGACTCCTTCTTTCGCGCCCGTGCGCGCCGCAACGCGACGGCCAAAAACTTGGCGTCGAACATTTTTTCGTCCCACCAATGCGCGGTAGGTGACAGGATCAAATCCGCCGCGGGAGCCACCTGAATGGTGTGACCCTGCTCGGCAAGCTTCTGGATGTGCTCGTGAGTCAGCCATTCTTGGGCCACGAGGATCGTCAGGGGTTGAGGGGTTTTGCCCATCGCTGCTTGGCCTCCATAGGCTGATCCTCACGTCGCCCTTTTCGCCATGAGCGATTCCAGTTACCCCCAACCGTGTGCGCCTCCAAGACCCACCCGGCTGCTCGAAGACTTGTTCCGGGCTCTGTCTTCAAAATGTACGTCTGAATTCGGGAGAATCCCATTTCCCGAGCGATGCGAGCGCATGCCGAATAAAGGAACGAGCAAGCGTTTTTTGTGCCATCTGTTACGAGGCGTGTGACTTCGGCGACCATGTACGGATCACAGCCTCGTGCAACAGGCCGACCCACAATGGCAGCGCCTACCATGGTCGCTCCTTCTTGTGCTCCGATGCTAAAACGGTGCCCTACGACGGGCTTATGGTGTCGGTGCCACTTGGAGACAAGTTCGTTCGCCTGCATCAGCGTGAGAGGAACAATGGTCATTCCTTTGGCGTCTCCCGAAGGCGCTGTTTGAGAACCGCACGGCCTGTAGCGACAGACGTAGGCGTTGAGTCTGGGCCGTATGTACCTCGTGGCATGTAACCACAGTGGCAGCAATAGGGGTTGTCATAGTCACCGCACCACGAGCACATTGCCTCTGCAACGCCATCTACCCGCATTTTCGTGGCCTTTCTCGCTTTATTGTTCACAACCACCCCACCGTCACTTGCCACGTCCCCGCATCCACCTGCCACATCCACCGATCAACGAGGTCCCGATGCACGCCCCAATACGGATAGGGCCAACGCGCGAGCCGAAGATACGGTCCATGCCCGTTCCGGCGGGGCCAGTAGGTGAATAGGCTGCGGCGGAAGGGGCTCATGCGATAGCCAGCAAGAAGCGGATGAGCCACACGAATGCCAGAAGCAACGCACCACCCATCGCCACAAAGTACACGGGACGAAGCACGTAGATCATCGCTTTCCTACCAGCGTCCCTCCGTAGAAAAACCGGGACCGCTTGAGAATGGGGATCTGGCTCACGTTGAACCACCCCTGGTCCGCGACATGCACCACCGAGAACCCCTGCTGCCAGTCGGGGTATTGGACATACTCTGGTGTCAACTTGCACACGCATCCGTTCTCCCATGCCGCGTGGACGCCCTTGGCGTTGGTTCGGTAGTACACTCCAAGGCGGTGGGTATGCCCTATCAAGACCGAGTTGCCATACTTATCAAAATGGGCTCGCCCGGTCCACCCAGAGTGCTTGAGCACCAAGGAGCCATGCGTGACCAGGAGCTTGCCCAGGTGGACGATGCCCCCGTAGGGCTTCCACCGGAACCCGTAGTCTTGCGTGTGGAAGAGTTCAGGGAACTGGAGGGCTTGAAGGCGCGCAAACTTGGGGTTCTCCCAGAGCACTCGGCGCAAGCGGTCCTCATGGTTGCCCCCCAGCCACCACCGCTCTTTGGTGCTCTTGGCCAACCGCCCTAGCACGTAAGCGGATTCCCGAATCTCCCGATCAAGCCCGGCGTCTTGGAGTGGGTTCTTGTCGAAGGTGGATAGCGAGTAGCAATCCACCACGTCCCCGTTGAGAATAACCCCATAGGGCTTGAGATCGTCCACAAAGTTGAGGATCAGCTCCAAGACAGGCTTGTCCTGGAAGGGGATTTGGAGGTCATTGATAATCAGCCATGTCCTCACGCCTCCCCGCCTTCCTCAGTCTCATCCCCTTCTAGCACGGCTTGGGCCTCTTGGTGTTCCTCCGTCGTATGGTTGGTTTGGCACTCACACTCATGGCACCACGCGACGCGCCGCCAGGTGGATTCGTCGTCGGGATCAGGAATCATGGGATATCCCTTTCCACGCGGATTTGCACCGCATCAGGAAAGTCTGATGGGAGTTGCTTCGTCACTGCATCAGCAACGGCGTCATGGAGCGTGCCTTCCAAATCTGCATCGGTGAGGGCATCAAGGAGCCGCCCCCATCCCTTCTCGGTGAACGCCGTGTCGTTGGCATGGATTTCCACCACGAACCGCTCTAGGAGGCTCATGCCACCCGCTCCTTAGCGATCATATTTCTCAACGGGGGCACTCGTTGCTCCATAGCGTTCAACGAGCATCACCTCAAACGAGATATAGCGTGGCTGGTTTCCTGCGTGCAGCGCGGGGAGATATTCGTTGTCATACCAAGTTTGCCAGCCACGTTCCACGGCCCCAAAATCAATATCATTGGGGACCAAGACGTGCTCACATCGAGCGTCAGTCCAATCGCTACCAGATCGGATGGCAACGAGTTTCATGCTACCCGCTCCTTCCAACTTGCAGGGAACCTCACCCGCACTCCATGGATGTCCCACTCCTGCTCCACAATCGCTTTCAGCTTGGGCCACGTCTCCACCACCTGCTCATTGGGGCATCCCCACCACTGGCTATCATGGGAGCCATACACCCACCAGAGCCATGATAGCTCATCGAGAATGCGAACGTGCGTAAGATTGAAGATGTCGCTGACCGCCCCTTGCATGGGGTGGTCATAGGCTTGGCCCACGAGGCTCTGGTGGTCCCCGAGGAGACGGCGCAGGCGACCCATGAAGGTCCGAGACGTGCGGGTTTGGAGGGCCTCTCCTGCCGTGCGGCGTTGCCATTCTGTCAATCGGGGGCGGGAGGCAAGGTAGCGGAGGGAGGCTTGGGTTTCCAGCTTCTTGTCCAAGCCTAACTTGTTGGCCCCCGGCGTGAAGGAGTGGGGCTGGCCCCCATAGTGCATCTTGAGAATTTTGCGCTTGGTAAACTTGCGATAGTGGTCCCACATGGAGTGGGCAGGGGTCGCCCCAGGGAAGAAGATGGAGGTGAACCGGAGATAGCGGTCTTCATCCCAGCGGGCTAGGGCTTCCTCATCTTTGGTGATCGCTTCGAGGATGCGGGGCTCGATTTGCTTCCAGTCCCAGCCAAGCCACGTCGTGCCGGGGTCGGGACAGATAATGTCTTGGAGGTCGGCGGGGAGCTGGGCGAGCGGAGGGTCATTGGTGCTCCACCGGCCCGAGGCTTGGGCATGGAGCAAGAAGTCGGGGTAGAAGCGACCGTCCTTCGCGTGGAGGGCAGGACGAAGGTAATGGCTCTCCACCTGGCGGGCTCCTGCAAAGAGTACCCTCGCTTCCAAGATAGGGTCTGCCCCCTCTTCGATCCGGGCGAGGGCCATCTCCACGGTCAACCCTTCTCGCTCCTCCTCCTCCAAATCAGGAATCGGGTGGAGCCCAGCCCGCAACACCGCAATGGCATCCGCTTCGATGGTGGTCTTTTTGGTTTTGCGATGCTTCTGGCGAGGGAGAGCGGCGTGCTCGTAGAGATAGTGAGCCACGTGGGGGTTGCTTCCAAGTTTCATGGGCCATCCAACCCATGCACGGGCCAAGGATTCGGCTGCGGAGATCAGGGTGATATTCTCCGCACTCGCGCTCTCAACCCGAGGGAGGTTAACGAGGATGCCCCTCCGCTTGGCAGGGAGCAGGCTGCGGAGGGCGATGGGGAGAGATTGGGTCTGGTACACCTGTCTCGATAACGGGTCATGTTCCAATTCCTGGGACACGCCTTCCCATGCGCTGATCGTATCCAGTACGTCGCCCCAATTATAGAGAAAAGGGTCCGTCTTGGCCAAGTGCTTCATCTTGGGGTGCTGGCCATAGATCGACGCGA
>ERZ1292637.1343-Hain-H14-01um-R3-1343-length-10557-cov-12_pt1 | contig 10557 bp, 14 predicted proteins | sample MGYA00564405_ERZ1292637 | MGnify/ENA primary metagenome ERZ1292637 (study PRJEB36523, sample SAMEA6512645) | groundwater metagenome | collected 2019-01-09 | study: AquaDiva: Metagenomics assemblies of 32 groundwater samples | reverse complement strand
CCTACCTAAACGACCTGAAGAATGGCGCTTCTGGGCGGCGGTTCAGGCTTCCAAATACATCCCCCCTCGGAACGCCCGCAAGCTCAAAACCGCCCACATATAACTCTTGCTCCGAAGGTGGCAATCTTGAAAAGGCTCCCCGTGATAGCTCTGGTATGCCAGTAACGCCTTGTAGCGACTGCCGTGTGGGTATGCCACTCATGCCCCTTGTGCCGTAGAGGTCCCGAAAGAGCGGGAAGGGGCTTGCCCGCCCCAGCGTTCTCTCTAATCCTCCACCCTGTGCCGTTGGCTGCCCAGCAGAAGCCTGCGTGCCACCCTGGAATCTGGGTTCGCTCTGGACTTGTTGCCGGAAGAACTGAAGCAGCCCTTGAAGCTGTTCGTTAGGGAAGGTAATTCCGTTATCGGCAAGAATCTGCCTATGCTGGGCGAGCCTCCGCTGCACCTCAATCTCCACAGGGTCATTTGCATTAAATTGCCCACCCTGCGCTGCCCCTGGTGCCTGAGCACCTTGGGCTTCAAATTGCCTCCTCTGAAGTTCCGCAGCGATCATCGGATTTGTCGTTTGAAACCCAGTCGGCGCAGTAAATCCTTTGTCTGTCCCACTAAAGCCCGTAAACGGAGCAGCCGCAGTAGCTGGTCTCGGTGCATTCATGTATTTGCTCAGAATGCCATAAGCCTCAGCAGTATGCCCCCTGGAAATAAAGTTCTCATATTGTGCTCTATCTTGAGGAGTCATATTCGCAGCAGCTTCTCTCGGAGTGAACGGCCTGAATCCAGGAGGCTGCGCCCCCGGATTCAGCGCAACAAAGTCCCGCAAGTCGCCTGCCGTTGCCGGCTGAGTTGGCGCTGGCAACGCACCCCTAGCGGCTGGTAGCCCAGTCTGCTGCGTCCCTCCGCCGAAGGACTGCGTGGGAATCCCTCCCTGAGCGGCAGATAAACCTAACCCACCAAAGCCCGCCTCCAACGTTCTCGGTATGCCAGTGGGTGTGGTAAAGCTGGTCGGAGTCTGATTCTGTAACCGATTGAAATAGGCGAGGTAATCGCCTGGAGACTTAAGGAACTCCATCTGCTGCTGAAACGCAGCCCGCCGCTCCGTAGCAGCTTGCTGCGCTAAAGCCCGTTCGTCCAACTGAGCCCGACGCCTCTGCCTCGCCTCCTCTGCCTCTGTTAATCTCTTCTCCTGCGCTTTCCCCTCAACAGTTAGCCGTTCTTCCCGTGTCTGAGCGAGCTTTTCTTCAGGCGTTGGTGCAGCAAGAGGGCCGTAAGTCTCTTGAAACCTGTCAAATACTTTCTGGTACTCGGCTCTAATGGAAACTTGGCCCGTCTGTTTATCTGGCTTCGTCCATATATCCTTCCAGGGAATTTGGGGGGCAAAGGTCTTCCACTCAGCAGGCTCAGACTGTACCTTCTCATACTGCCCAGGTGCAGCAGGAAGAGTTTGTGGTTTCTTCTCTGGGAAGCCCCCTGGCTCGGAGGGCGTTGCCTGATACTCATTGACATCGGGATTGTAGTAGAAAACGTTCCCCTGGGGGTCCGTAATAGGCACAGTGCGAACAAAATCCTCTACATCTAGCAGCTCTGTAAAGGTTTGCGTAGTTCCGTCTGGGCGTTGAACAATCCACGCCCCACCTGGCGGCACGGGCACAAATTGCCAGCCCCAGCTTTCTATTAAGAGTTTAAGTTCCTGCTCCGTCATCTTGCGCCTCCTACTGGGGGAATGCCCGTCTGTGCCAGAACCTCGCTCGCCAGCCTGCGCCTCTGCGTCCTGGCGCTCACCTTCTCCATGCCAATGGGAATTTTCCCTATCTCAAAGAGAAGTTTTACCTCTGCCTCCATCTCCTCAACTATGCCAAGGGGTATTGAGGTTAGCTCGCTACGATTCGTTGGCTGGTTCACTAGGAGTGTCCTCTGCCTGTGTGAGACTAATCTTAAGGCTTTTCGCCAGCATGTCCAAATGTTCGTTCCGAACTTTCGTTCCTGCATTGTACCCATCCCAATAGCGGCATTCTAGCCATTCCTCCCAGGAGTCTTTTGGTGGGAATCGCATAAAAGTCCAGTACTTCATTACCAACTGATGCCAGAAGCGGACAACGAGATGTACGAGAACTGGGTAGTAATGGACATATCCCATTACCTTACTTTCATATCCCCGCCCTAAATACCAAGGAATAATTCGGCCCTCGGCTAATACCTTATATGATATTCTCATTAGCGCACCCCCGTTGGCTGTGGAAAGCCCGTCCTGACCATTTGCTGCTGTACTAGTGCCTGCTCCTCCGGGGAGCCTGGCTGCACAAACTGCTCCTCTGGCGTAGGTGTCGCTCCTGGCACCTCTGCACCGGCTCCACCACCATTCCCACCAACAGGTGCTATCTGGATAGGCTTAGGCGCTGGATGTGCCTCTAGCCACATCCGCTTCACCTCATCCATAATCATCTGCTGAATCTCTGGACTCTTCATTGCCGTCTCAATATAAATCCGCCGCTTCTCCTCGGTATCATCTGTAATGCCTGCCCACTCCTGCCTGAACGTCTCATCGGAGATTTTTTGCGCCGCCGCCATTCTCAACCCCGTCTCTATCTTCCTCAGCCTGGCACTTTCATCGCTCGCCTCAAAGTCTACCTGGAACTCAAAGTCTTTCTCTATCTCATCGGGTCCGATGGTTATCCCACCTACCGTAACACGCTCGCCCAGCACGTCCACCATGCGGGCGCATTGCCCCAGCATGATGCCAGCCATGTTGTTAAGCTGCATAATCGCCAAGCCGAATTTCAGCTTTGCCGTACCCAGTATAAGCGCATGTTGGTACGCCGTCGCCACTCCTGCCGTCCGTTCCCCCGACACCTCCCCCACGAATGTTCCCTGGTCAATGTTCCCCCGCACTATTTGATACTGCTGAAAGAACCACTGGTTTATCTGGGGCATGTCCATATACTTGAAGCTGTCAAGCGAGCCTACGCCTACGAAGCCGCTCAGGCCCGCCTCTGCCATCTTCTGCGCCAAATCCCCTGCATCCTCGGTTGTCATGCCAACCCGATAAACCGTGCTCATTGCGAGGTGATGCACCGCCGTCAAGTACTCTGCCTCTGCCACAATAGCGTCAACGCTCTTGGCAAGAAGCCCCTGGGCAAGATGCTCGGGATGCAACCCTCCCTTGATGGTATCCTTGGCTTGCCAGTCCTTAATGCGCTCGTGCCCAAACCCCGCATACGCATGGCAGTAGGGAATGAATCCCCACTTGTTAGGCACGCTCTTGATGCTCTGGTCTCCAATCATAACGCCCTGCCAGAGCTTGTCCCAGTGCGCTATGACCTCAACACTTCGCCACTCATCACCACCGCTATCATCCCAGGTTGGATATTGCGCCTTAACATCCCTCGCAAGCCTCAGCGTTACGTCTATTGCCATCTCTGGCTGCTTCTTTGACGGCGGCAGGAGCACCCTGTAAGGATGTGGCGCTTCAAGAATGAACGGAAAGTCCGTCGCCCTTTCAGCCTCAAACTGCGCCTGGCTCGCATCAGTCACCCTCCGAGGCTTCTTCGTCCATGCCGTATCGTTCCACGCCGTCCTCCCTATGGCGTAGCCATATAGGGAAAAGTTCTTCGCCATCGTCTTGAACGGCGGCGTCATCTCCTCCCTGTTTGCACGCTCAAGAAGCGCCTGCCCCCACTCTTCAACCTTGTTCGCATTGGCTGAATGTTTTTCACCTGGGCGTTTCGCCTTCCGGGTTACTACGGGATCAGTCGTGACCAACGAGTCGACCATCGCATCAACCTTTGACGGACCGGTGGGGGGGCGATAGACCGATGCAGCCTCTATCCTCTGGACTTTGTACTCGAGGTTGTATAGCTCGTCCTGAGTCTGCCAGCCCGCTCGAGCTTCCTCCCAGATGTCCTCGTAGAACTTCTTGCGCCTTGCTATCTCATCACTATTGGGTGCTGGCATTTAGTTCAGCTCCGCTTTATGAGGCATTATTTTTGGCATCCCAGGCACAACGAGCTTACTAGCTGCACCTGCCGGGTTTTGTGGAGCTTCCACCCTCACCCCCACCCTCATCTTGGAAAACAGCCACATGATGAACTGCGCTTGCTCCCGATGGTAGGTGCACAGGTCATTCACCGCAACGGCGGTCGGGACAGGTGATATAGCAGGCGACATACACAACTCATACTTGCACTTCTGCGGAGTAGGAACTGGTGCGCTATTTTCTGTAGTCATCTCATCTCCTGCTCATAAAGCCACCGCTCGCCGCCTTACCTCGCACAGCCGTCTCGGGAGTGAAGTCGCTCAGGATGTAGCGGGCTGAGGCGCACAAATGATACCTAGCTTCGTCCTTTATCACGTCGGTTGCCTTTCCCTGGTCGTCCTGCTTCCACATGCAGTTTGCCAGCTCCCCCAGGTAATTATACAGGTCGTTGAACACGAACAGCTTATTGAGTTCCATCATACCACGAACTTTATCAATCTGCGCCTTGACGCTCAGCAGTTTCGGCTCCTGTATCTGCCAGCCATGCGCCCTATATCCCTGTCGTATCTCCTCCTCCTGATGGCTCCCCCCTGCTCGCTTGATGACAGTTACTCCCTCCGTAAGTTTCTTGAATTCTACCACATGCTCGTATGTGCTACGCCCACCCCCAGGTAGATACTCGTGATAGGCATAGAAATAACCCGTTGCTGGGTCCTGAGCAAAAAACAACGCCGCAGGGTTAGCGGTCCCAAAGTCGTGCCCCGTGAAGTGTAGCCAGTTCTGAGGCATCGGGAAGCGGGGAATTTTACAGACCCTCTCGTTGAACGGCGCATAAACCAGAAGCGCCACCTGAAGGTCATCATCCTCCGCCATAATCTCTGTGTGGTAAGCATCCCTGGACATATCCAGGGTAATCTCTTTTAACCCTTCTGCCGAAATGTGAGGATTATCAAAGCTGGTAAAATGAAAGGCTTCCCACCTTCCCGTGGTGTCCTCCCGGGCAGCCTTGAACATCTTAGCGGCATGGCGATGGTCTTGTGCCCTTGATACACCAGTAGAACGCAGCGAAGGCGGAGTATAGACGAAAATGGCATCCCCATTGTTGTCCAACAGCATCGGCGCGCCGACTTCCTCCCAAGTGTCCTCCGCCATTAGCTGCCACTCGTCAAAAATCAGGAGATCCCCGTAGTCTCCTCTGAGTGTGTTCGCATTCCAAGCGGTCTTTGCCCTGATTCGATTTTCCGTGCCAGGACGCTCTATGACTCGTTCTGTCTCATTCTTGTGATATACGCCAGCTTCTACGGGCTCCGATAATGAACGAGAGACCTCATACCAAAACTTCTCGGCTTGTTCCCCAGTCGGTGCGGTGTAGAGCACCCGCTTCCCCGCTAGGAACCCATCAACGGCCAGAATCGCAACGCCCACAGTCTTCCCACTGCGCCTGCCGGCGCGGATTATCTTTCGCTTGGCGGTAGAGCGCCGAAACCGCTCTTGCTCAGCGTGGGGAGTCCGAAGGTGAACCGTTATTGCCTGAGCCATCGTACTTCACAACCAGCTCAATCCTACCCGCGTGTTCTTGCTGTTCCTTTAGCCTCCCCATTATCCTGTCCAGCGCATATCTCACACTCTCAGGATGCGGGTCATCGCCTGTCGACAAGGCTACGAGCGCTTGGGTGATTTCCTCCGCCTTTTCGAGAAGCATTTGCTCTATCTTGCTAGCCACATCAGCCTTGACCAATGCCGCCACCTTCTCGACAACCCGCCTCTCGAACCCGTCCATCTGGGATTGTGATACCAGGGTACGGCTCTGCTTCCACATGGTACTCTTTCTCGCTGGTCTCTCAGCCGCAGGCACAAGGCTCCGTACCCGAGGCTTGCGGTTTGGCGAGCGTAGGGTAGCCGCAGGGCGGGTTACGGCATCTACCAGTGGAGTCTTAGCCATCAGTACAACTTCCTCATAGATGTCACGCAAGACCTAGGGATAGTCAAGCTATCAGTAAAGCGGTCTTCTTTGGGATGGCAAGATTGTAGGAGGATAACCTTTTTCCTGTCCGCCTTTAACAGGTAGCCGACCGTCCTACACTGCGCTGGTTCTTGCGCAAGGTATCTATCCCGCTTGCTCCAACCCCCCTCCGCAGCAGAATCCTCCCACTCCACCTCTACAATAGACGGCTTCTTAGCCATGGTTACCTCTCCGTTGAGCTGCGATACCCTGGCATGCGATAAAACTCATCATCTTCGGGCACTAGCGCTGGCGAGGGAATAACTTTGAAGGTATCGTAAAGACTGAGTAAATCTGCGTCTCTAATTGGGTCAAATATCCTGGGTTGAGCTGGCTCTTGCGAGGGACTAAAGTTGAGTCTGTTCCCGTGGTTGAGGCTATCATAAACACCTACTGGTTTGTCTGTAGGGCTGGGTAAACGAGGCTTGACTATAACTCCCAAACTATCCCCGACCTTATACGTGTTGACGTCTGCGTGTACGTATGAGTCCACATACGTGGTGACCCCATGGACAAACCCTTTTGGAGGAAGGGATTTGTGAGGATGCCCCTCCATTAGTGCGAAATCGTACGACTCAAACCCGCACGTGCAACGATACCACGTCCTCTTAGCCATGCTTCTCCTCATTGCGGGGCTTTCGGCTACCTGCCCCGTTTATTGCTCTTGGGCTTTCAGGCATTAGCCATCGCCCTTTCGCCTACTCGCCCCGCACGGCTCAGTTTTACCACCGCTTGCGCTAATTGTCAATCCTCCACGGGCAAAAGCTCAATCGCTGCGTAGTGCCCCAAGCCTTCCCTCTCTGTCATTATCTCAAAGCGATGCCCCGCCATTCCCTCATAGTCCACTCTGAGTACCGTACCCAACATACCTGCCATCCTTTCTTCGTGGCAAGTATACCCATGTCCACTTTGTTCTCCATGCAAGGCATTACTTCGGTTGCGCCAGGGGCACTCGGCGAACCCCCGCACCCTAACCCTTGCGCCCACAACCAGTTTCGCTACCAGCGACTCAGGCTCCCAGTATTCGGTCTGCGGCTGATTCATAGCTTATACCATATCTTTCCACATCCGCTGCAAACAGCCAGCCGCCTCTCGGTAGTAGCTATAAGTGTCCTCGCGGGACATCCAAATGTGCCATGCCAGAATCGCCAGAACTGTCTCATACCCTCTCCTTTCATGGCCACGGGTTCGGACCGTTCAACGTCTGTCCTCGCCCTCAATGAGGTACTGGCAACCACACCGTGCGTTGCCCCTTGACCTTCGAGGTAGCCACGGTCCCGAGCTTCATCCACCGGTAAAGCGTTACGCGGGAGCAGCGCAGCTCAGCAATAGCCTGCTTAACTGTAAGGGGCTTCAGCGCAACAGTGGTCATTGCGCCTCCCTTTCCTGAGTGGCGAACCGTTCCTCGTCCCGCCTCAAAATTAGCCCACTCAGACCTTGGGTATACTTCTCAGCATCATCTTTGGCATGGTTGTCACGGGATGGCGGTCTAGCCTTAGCAAGCCAGTTCTTATATGCGAGCTTCCAATTCCCTGAGCCACCCCTAGCATTATGCCAGTCCAGGCATTTACCACCTTCCCATTCAAGGTCAAGTTTCGGGAACAATCGCACAGCCTCGGTTAGCTCGTCCTCAGAGAAGATGGCTAAGAGGTCTTGAGGAGTCTTCAAGAGACTAAAGGTTGGTTTTGGGTGTTTTGTTTTTTTTGCTGCTGCTGGCTCCCCCTTTAGGGGGAATATCATCTTCTTCCTAGAAGATGATAAGGGGGTACTCTTCTCTTCTCTTAGCTTATCTTTACTTAGCTTAACTTCGGGAGTGAGTGGTGTATGAGTGCTCACTGATGGCTCAGTGAGCACTCCATGAGGACTCAGTGAGGACTCAGTGAGTGGTGTATGAGTGTTAGATAGGAGTGGTGGTGGTTTTGCGAATATCCTTGATGACGGTCGGTTAATTGTTTGATACTTCGTCCAGTTTCGGATAACAAGAAAAGCCCCTCCATTTTCCTCAAAGCGTAGTAGATATCTGCCTTTTACTAAGGCGTCTAACCATTCCTGGAACTGGACTGCAGTAACGGGATCACCGGGGAAAACTAGGTTCTTAAGTTTGTTAGGTGAATCAGGGAATACCCCGCCATCATCGGCAAAGTTTAGAATACCAAGGGCCAGTAAGCGGGCACCATAGGGTAAAGACGAGATAAGTTCGTCGGACCAGAATTCGGGGTCAACCATTCGGCGGCGTGCCATTTGCCCCTTCCTTTGCGGGTCTATCCCACGCTGGGCTCTTGCACTTAGAGCACATTATGGGGCGCTGCGGGGTGCGAGGCAGCCACACGTGTCCACACCTGCTGCACTTGAACGCTATGACCGCTATCTCAGGCATGGCTACATTTTACATCGGTTGATACCATTGTCAATATCTGCCGCACCGAGTTTCAGGGGAGTTTCACGGCTCGCCTAAGAAACTCTGCAACCACACTAGGTACAATTCCATTCCCAAGGGCTTTAAGTCTGTCCACCCGATGGGCAGCCCCATCAGCCACTCCACGAACAACGTATTGAGCCTTAGATGGCTGTTCCCCATCATAATCCTCGCCTGAAGCTGGGTGTCCTGCGTTTGATTGGTTCCGTCCTGGCGGTACATCCTGTGACCCAGCTCGCCTATCAGCGCTTCTGGCTTTATTCCTATTGGTTGACTTGCGTGGGGCGTACGCCAGACCTGGGGCAAGGTCTGGGTGTTTGGCAAGGATTCTTGCCCAGGCATCAGCATCCGAGGGGCCTGGCGGGAAAGCAGGGAGTTCGTGGCTGGATGTCCCATTCCAGCAGGCGTTCCCCATGCGTCGGACCCCAAGGCACCACCATCTTGCCCGTTTGTGCATGGCTCCGATATCCGAGGCACTAACAATGTCCCAGATACAGTCATACCCCGCATCGGAAAGCTGCCCGACAACCGTGCCCCCATAGGCTTCCCGTTCTCCATCTCCAAAAAGGATGCCTGGAACGTTCTCCAGGAGGATATAGTGGGATCCCACTTCGCTAATGACTCTGAGCGTGTCTGGCCAGAGGTTTCGTTCATCCTCTTTGCCTCTGCGTCGCCCGGCAACTGAGTGGGGCTGGCAAGGGAATCCTGCCGTAATAATGTCAACCAGTCCTCTAAGCTGCCCACCCCTGAAGGTGCGTATATCATTCCAGATTGGGGCATCGTCAAGGAAGCCGTCTCTGATTCTGGCTTTGATGATTTCTTGGCAGTACTTTTCAATCTCGACATAGCAGATTGTCCTCACTTTCAGCCCCGCAAGGCGTAAGCCCATGGAGAAACCTACGTAGCCCGAAAAAAGCGATAGTTCGTTCATGGTTTCATCATCACATCCTTGTCGGCGGGCAGCAGCGCCAACTGCACATCACCTGGGGCTTTTAGCTTACCCATTACGGCAAACCATTGCCTTCCTACTCTAGTCAGCCTCAGAGAAGTCAACGTAGTAGGATTTGCCAAGCTCAAATGCTGCCCAAGCCTGTTGATTCACAACGCCCAACTGCAAACTCCCTGTCGGCGTAGCATCCCAGAACGCCTTATTTTCATCGCTGCCGCTTCTGTAGACAGGTGTGAAGTTAAGCGTGCGCTTTTCTGCGTCCACTGGGCGGTCATAGTCCGTTTCTCCATTTGCCTTTTTATGTGGATAAGCAGCCTGAAACTCTGTCGTGTAGCTATTGAGCCGGAACTTTGCCCTCACTGTCATCGTTTATCACCTCCTTTCTCGTCAGCTTGTGGTGGGCACGGCGGCTTGTGATAATAGGGGCCGCCACAAACCCAGCACCGCCTGATATCCTGCACTTTTATCCTAACCATTTAGCCCTCCCTCGCTTGTAGCGCAAATGCCAACTGCACGTCGCCCGTGGCGTCCTTCACCGCTTCCGAGGTGTTGCCGATGGCAGCCTCCGTCATTATCCGCTTCTGCGCCATGTCCACGTAAGCCTGGCTCAGGTCAAAGCCCACGAAGTCCCTGCCCAGGCGCACTGCGGCGATGCCAGAGCTACCGCTGCCTACAAACGGATCCAAAATGACGGCGGGCACAGGCTCACCCGCATTGCACCGACAGGTGGCACGCCAGCCAAGAGTTTCAGTTTGCCATTCAAATTGGACGCCTGTTCGGCTAAATCCTGCTGATGGCTTAACATACTTACCCAAGCAAGTGTCCGTAGCTTCCCTGACTTTACCAGAGTGCAATTCATGGCGGCGGACATTCATCGCCTGTCGCTGGCTTACCCTTGCCCACTGGCTCCCGCACTTTGGGCAGCAGCCACGCTCGCTGGTCCCCGCCTTGATGCACCGCTCCACCAGTCCTAATGGATATGTGGCAAAGTGGGCTCCTGAAAAAGCCTGTGTGTTTATTGTCCACACGTCCCGAAGGTTGCGCCCCGAACCATTAGGGCTGACAACTAGATGGTCTCGGGGATCCGTATACTTATCTACATTGACCCGTGCCTCACCGCTTCGTTTGTAGCTATTGCCATTCGGCTTCGCTGATGTGCCGCCTATAGGTCGGCTATCCGCAAGTGAGACACGGGTGAGCGTAGAAAAGGCGACAGCCTCTTT